>WNFJ01108228.1_pt1 | contig 19752 bp, 20 predicted proteins | sample 5400461 | NCBI WGS metagenome assembly WNFJ01 (sample SAMN13153349, study PRJNA577476) | soil metagenome | isolation source: 115 cm saprolite on Douglas fir-dominated hillslope | place: USA:California | collected 2013-09-17
AGCCGGCCAGGACGGAGGTGTCGATCTCGGGGGCGAGCACGGCGGGCTTGAGAATGCCGGCCAGGTAGAACCACTGGCCGCCGAGCCAGATCCGCTCGCGGGGCCAGATGCGGTCGATCCCCAGCCGCTGGGCGGCCACCGCGCCGAGTACGGCGACGGGTTCGTGCGCGGTGGCGGTGTTGAGGTAGCGGCCTTGGGCGATGCTGGTGCCGACGGCAGCCGGCAGCCCGAGACTGGCCGCCTGGACCGACAGGCCATTGGTGTTGATGGCGGGGATCAGCGGGCTGCGGTAGACCGATGCCGTGACCGTCCCGGTGTCCTGCACGGCGGTGACCGCCGCGATCCGGCCGATCATGCCTGGTGCCGCCTTGGGCAGTTCGGCGGTCCCGCCGAACGGGCTCTGGCCGTTGGCCACGGTGAGCAGGTTGGTGCCGAGCTTGCCGATCTCGGCGAGCAGCCCGGCCGAGGAGGACGCCGACAGGCCGAGCACGGCCACGATGGCGGCCACCCCGATCGCGATGCCCAGCGCGGACAGCCCGGCCCGCAGCTTGCGGGTCCGCAGCCCGACACTGGCCACCCGGGCCAGGTCGGCGGGCCGGAGCCGGCTGACGGCAGGAGTGCTGGTCATAGCGTGCCTCCCTGCGGGAATCGGGCCAGCCGTTCGGCCGCCTCGTCGTTGCGCGAGGCGGGCGGGGCGTGGCCGGTGTCGGTGACGATCCGCCCGTCGAGCATCTCGATCTGCCGGGGCATCGCCGCGGCGATGGCCCGGTCGTGGGTGATGATCACGATGGTGACTCCCTGCTGGTGCAGGTCCCGGAACAGGGCCAGCAGCGACTGGCCGGTCGCGGAATCGAGGTTGCCGGTGGGCTCGTCGGCCAGCACGATCGCGGGCGAGCCCACCAGCGCCCGGGCGACGGCCACCCGCTGGCGCTGCCCGCCGGACAGCTGGGTCGGCCGGGCGGCGGGCCGGTCGGCGAGCCCGACCAGGCGCAGCGCCTCCCGTGCGCGTTTGCGCCGTTCGGCCAGCCCGGTCCCGGCGTAGAGCAGCCCGTCGGCCACGTTGTCCAGCGCGGTCTGGTGCTCGGCCAGGAAGAACTGCTGGAACACGAACCCGATCCGGGTGGCCCGCAGCCCGGCCAGGTCCCGGTCCGTCATGGCGGCCACGTCGAGCCCGGTGACGCGCACGGTGCCGGTGGTGGGCCGGTCGAGCGTGCCGATCAGGTGCAGCAAGGTGCTCTTGCCCGACCCGGACGGGCCGAGCACGGCCACCAGCTCGCCGGCCTGCACGGTGAGGTTCACCCCGCGCAGCGCGGTCACCGGCGGGGAGCTGGGGTAGATCTTGGTCACCGCGTCCAGCTCCAGGACGTTTCCCCGGCCGCCGGCCAAGGCTGGCGCCGCAGCCCGGCCGGCGTGCAGCTCGGCGGTCATGGCGCGGGGACCACGACGTGCTGGCCGGCGGCCAGGCCGGGGCCGCTGACCTGGACCAGCCCGGCGGCGTCGTCGAACAGCCCGAGGCTGACCGGCACCAGGTGGTGCCGCCCGCCGGCGCTGACCTCCTCCACCGCGTAACCGCCGCTGGCGCGTGCCATCAGCGCATTGACGGGCACGACCAGGGCATCCTGCACGCTGGCGGTGGTGAGCGACACCTGCACCGGGGCCTGGTCCAGGCTGCCGGTGGCGGCCGGGTCGGCGGGGGTGACCAGCACGGTGACCGTCGGGGTGCTGCCCCCGGTGGCGACCTTGCCCACCGAGGAGACCACGCCGGGCGTGGCCTGGCCGCCGGGCAGGGTGATGGTCACCCGGTCCCCGGCCTTCACCTCGGCCTGCTGGGCGGCGTCCAGGGCGATGGTGACCACCCGCCGGGCGGAGCTGGCCGCCAGCACCGTCCCGGCGGCCGGCGCGCCCAGGCTCGCCGGCACGGCCGTGACCCTGATCGCCGACGGCAGGAACACCGCCTGGCCCAGCGGCAGCGTGCCGGCCTGCGTCAGGCCCAGGTGCGCCTGCAGCCTCTCCAGCGCGTACGTCGTCGCCCAGCTGAAGTAATCCCATCCCGCCGCCGCGACATCGGCGCTGCTGGCGTAGCCCAGGGCGACCAGGTCGCGGTTGAGCTGCCGCACGTCCGCGCCGCTCATCCCCTCTGACAGGGCCCGCCAGGCCGGAACCTGGCCATACAGCAGGAACACCGGGGTGCCGTTATCGACCCGGTACAGCACCTGGCCCTGCCGGATCACCTGCCCGGCGGCCGGCAGCCAGGTGATCGTCCCGCCGCCGTGGCCGGCGACGTTGTAACTGCCCGCGTAACCCAGCGTGCCGTTCACGCTGGTCTGCGACTGCAGCAGCTGCTGGGTGATCGCGGCCAGCGAGGTCCCGGCGGCATTGCCGGCCGCCGCCGGGGTGGCCGGGCCGCCGAACGGTGCGGTGATCGCGATTGCCGCCCCCGCAGCGGCCACTCCCGCGGCCGCGCCGGCCAGCAGCACCCGGCGCCGCCGCCGGTGTGGCCGCGGCTGGGCCGGGCCGGGCTCGGCGGCGACGGCCATCGCGGCTTCTGCCTGCGGCGTGACGGCGCTCATGCCCCACCGCCGGAACCACTGCCGCTGGTGCTCAGCGACCCGCCCTTGCCGCCGCCTAGCTGGTATTGCTGGCAGGCCTTGTTCGCGGACTGATAGCGCGGGTTGTTCGGGTCCAGGTCGCTGCCCGGCTTGGCCTGGATCTGGATCTGGCCCTGGCTGGTCGGGTCGGGGAAGTCGGAGATCCCGTGCGCGCGCATGCACTGGGCGAACTTGAGATTGCCCGCCTTCACCTGGGCCTGCTGCGCAGGGCTGAGCGCTGAGCCCGGCATCAGCGACTTGCAGGTCTTGTCAGCCGCCTGGAACTGCGGTGATGCCGGGTCGAGACTGGTTCCCTGCCCGCCGCTGATATTGATCCCGCCGCCCGCGCTGGGGTCGGGGAAGTTCTTGATCCCGTGGGCTCGCATGCACTGGGAATAGGCCAGCGCACTGGTCCTCTCCGACCCGCCCGGCGACCCCGCGCCCGCGCTGGGGTTCGGCGAGCCGCCGGAACAGGCGGCGGCCAGCAGGGCAGCGCCGGCCAGCGCGGCGGCCAAGGGGCCGGCCCGCCTCAGCCGGGTTGGCCTCTTTCCCAGGCTCTCGTTGCCGTGGGTGTCGTTGTCGCGCATCTCGTGCTCCTTCCGGTGCTCGGTGGTCGTGCCTCGCAGACGGTTCTACGGCACCGGCGGTTTCGGAAACGTATCTGCGCGCGCTGGATCCCAGGCCCGCGGCGAACCGTCGTCACGTCCCGTGCAAGCCCGTAATCGCGCAGGTCAGGGACGTGAAACCGTTCTGAAACCATTCGGCCGGTCATAATGAGCACGACGGGAGATCGCCCGGCTTCCGGGTCGCCCCCCAGCAGGCCGGGGGCCGGGAGGATGGCGCGGAAGGCGGGAGCGACGGTGCGGGTGCTGGTGATCGAGGACCATGCCGAGATGGCCGAGGCGGTGGCCACCGGCCTGCGCCGGGCCCAGATGGCCGTCGACGTCGCCTTCGACGGGCCGGCCGGGCTGGAGCGCGCGCTGACCGCCGAATACGACGTGATCGTCCTGGACCGGGACCTGCCCGGGCTGCACGGCGACGAGATCTGCGCCCGGCTCGTCGCCGCCGGGTGCCGCAGCCGGGTGCTCATGCTCACCGCCGCCGCAACAAGCGAGGACCTGGTGGACGGGCTCGGCCTCGGCGCCGATGACTACCTGCCCAAGCCCTTCGACTTCCCGGTGCTCATCGCCCGCATCGGGGCCCTGGCCCGCCGCGCGCACCCCGCCGTCGCGCCGGTGCTGCGGCACGCGGACCTGATGGTCGACACGGCACGGCGGCGCGCCTGGCGGGCGGGCCGGCCCCTGGAGCTGTTGCCGAAGGAATTCGGCGTCCTGGAACTGCTCGCCGCCGCCGAGGGCCGGGCCGTGTCAGCCGAGGAGCTGCTCGAACGGGTGTGGGACGAGTTCGCCGACCCGTTCACCAGCGCGGTGAAGATCACCATCAGCCGGCTGCGGGCCAAGCTCGGCGACCCCCCGCTCATCGAGACAGTGCCCAAGTCCGGCTACCGGATCGGAGCATGACCGTGGCCGTCGGTCACCGGCTCACCACGCTGGCTGCCGCTCCCGGCCTGTCCCCCCGCACCATCCGGATGCGGCTCACCCTGATCTACGGCGGGCTGTTTCTCATCTGCGGAGCCGGGCTGCTGGCCATCACCTACGTGCTCGTGTCAAACGCCACGGCCGGCTACTTCTCCGCCACGGGCCCGAACGGTTCGACCGTCGGCGGCTACGCCGGCGGGTCGGGCGGCACCAGGCCACCCGCCGGGTCGCCAGCGGGCCTGCAGGTCAACGGGCCGGGAGCCGTCAAGCTCTCCGCGGGGCAGTTGCAGGCCGTGGCCCGCCAGACGCAGGCCCTCGCGGCCAGCCAGCACACCAGCGAGATGCACCAGCTCCTCATCTACTCGGGGATCGCGCTGGCCATCATGGCGGTCATCTCCGTCGCGCTCGGCTGGGTGGTGGCCGGCCGGGTGCTGCGGCCGCTGCGCACCATCACAGCCGCCGCCAAGGACATCTCCGCCAGCAGCCTGCACCGGCGGCTGGCCCTGAAGGGCCCCGACGACGAGCTCAAGGAGGCCTCCTTCCGCTCCCAGCGCCAGTTCGTCGCCAACGCCTCCCACGAGCTGCGCACCCCGCTCGCCTGGCAGCGCACCCTAGTCCAGGTGACGCTGGCCGACCCCGACGCCGACGCCGCATCCCTGCGCGCCGCCCACGAGCGGGTCCTCGCCTCCGGGGCACACCAGGAACGGATCATCGAGGCGCTGCTCACCCTCACCCGCGGACAGGCGGGGCTGGACAAGCGAGAACCCTTCGACCTGGGACCCCTGGTGAGCCGCGTCCTGCTCACCCGGCAATCCGAGGCACACGACCGGCAACTCGACATCCGCACGGCCCTCGCGCCGGCCCTGGCAGCAGGCGACCCGCACCTGGCTGAACGCCTGATCGCCAACCTCGTGGACAACGCGCTGCGGCACAACGCCCCCGGCGGCCACATCGAAGTCGTCACCGGCACCAGGGACTCCCGCGCTGTCCTGTCGGTGATCAACACCGGGCCCCTCGTACCCGCGGCGGCCATCGGCCGTCTCCTCCAGCCCTTCCAGCGGCTCGCCCCGGACCGGACCGGCCACGGTGAAGGCCTCGGCCTCGGGCTCTCCATCGTCCAGGCCATCGCCCGCGCCCACGAAGCCGCCCTCTCAATCCGCCCGCAACCTAGCGGCGGCCTGCATGTCGAAGTCAGCTTCCCGCAGCCGACCGCGCAATGGCAGCGGACCGGCGCCGGCGCCGCCACTCCCAGCTCCGGGCGACTGGCGCACGACCAGAGTCGGCCCACGCCGCCAGCACAGGCTTCCTAGCTGCCGGCCGAGGCCCGTGCCGACCGAGCCGCCGACGCTGGGCGAGACGATGCTTGGCGACGGAGGTTCGCCGGGAGGTGGCCGGGACGTTGGCCATGGAGGCGGGGCGCGCGGGTTCCCTGACCGTGCGCGTTTCGCAGCACCCGGCAATGGCGGCCAGGGTGAGACAGGCGGCGTTGGCCGGGAAATGCTCCGACGGCAGAGCTCTTTGCCGCCTGGCGCTACCACGCCTTATGTCGACGTCTTATCCGAGGTAACGAAGATCAACCACCGCGTTCCCGCAGGTCGCGTTCTCGCATACGCGTCCGCGACGGAAGGACAAAAGCGGCAACGACGAGGGGTTGTCTCGAGGTGAGCGCCGCGGTCGGGAGCGCGCTGCACGGCATGAGCCTGCTCGAGCGCGCCGGGCGGATGCGGCCCGAGCACCGGCCTAACCGGATAGCCGAACTCGCCGCACGCTTCAGCGGGTGCTGAGTGACAACATCACTCGGACTACCTACATGACCTGCGCAAATCAAAACGCCTCACAATCCAGTCGTGCACCCATGCGTGCTTACTAATATTCTTTCCTACTGCCCAGTGTTCACTCCCCGGGCAGCTGCCGAAACCCTTGACACCGAAACCGCGAGGTCTGCATGGAGCCGACTGGGCAGCAGCCATTCGCCTCCGGTATTCCAGCGGTAACGCCGATAGCCGTGCGGTGCCGTGGCAGCGGCGCGGGCGTGGCTCCGCGTCTTCGTCGACTATAAGCCTGCGGCGTGACCAGGCATCACGCGAGGAAGGACATGGCCAGATGATCGACCAATCCCCCCATCCGGCGGACAGCCACCGCGGGCTGCGACTGCTTGCCCTCATCGCTGTCGTGGCCGGCGTGCTGCTGTTGGCCGCGGCGGCGTTCGTGCTGTCCTACGCGGGAATCCACGCGGTCGCGCTGTCCTCGGGCGTCTCGCCGCGCCTCGCCAGGATCTATCCGGTGATCCTCGATGCGATGCTGGTCGTCGCGTGCGCCGCCGTGCTGTCGCTGCGCGGGGCCGGCCTGCCCTCCCGCAGCTACGCCTGGCTGTCGATGCTCGCACTGCTCGCGGCCGCGGCCGCGGCCGACGCGCTGCACGCGACGGGGACCAGGCTGCCGCGCCGGCCCGCGGCTGCGGCGGTAGCGGTCATCCCGTGGGTACTCGTCCTGATCGGGTTCGGGCTCCTGCTCTGCATGCTGCGGCAGGCCCGGCTGCGCCGGGCCGCCGCGGCCGCAGCCAAGCCGGCAGCCGTCGCAGAGCCGTCGGGCCACGTCGGGGTGCGCCACGCCATCGACGATCGTCCCGTGCCGAGGGTGTCCCCCGGGAAGACGGCGGTCCAGCCCGTCTCCGGCCCGGCCGTGACCGCGGCCGGCCGGGACCTCAGGCGGCCGGCCGGTATCGCCGAGAACCTGGCGATCGACACCGACCCCGGCCAGGATCATCCCGCCCATGACGAGGCGGGCCTAGCTGACCAGCCGGACACCGCGTGGGTACCTCGGGCCCGCCAGGAGCAGCCCGCCGGGTACGGCGCCCGCTACGGCGACCACTCAGCGTCCGCGTTCAGCCCCGCGCCGACGCTGGCTCTCGCCAGCGATGCCGGAACCGAAGGCGCGCCGCCCGGCCCGGAATCCGGCCTCCGGGCCGATGAGGCCGGCGACTCCCATCTCGTACCCGGACCAGACGCCGAGCCCGGGCCGGACACCTACGCTTCTGACCACAAGCCCGTTCCCGAGGCTGAACTCGGAACCGGGCCGGAAGCAGACGCCGGAACCGGGCCTGAAGCAGACGCCGAGCCCGAAGATGAGCCGGGACCAGCGGCCGAGCCGACGCCACCGGCGCCGCAGTTCGACCGGATGCACAGCTCGCCAGTCCCGCCGGAAGCGTGATCATTCACCCGGCGCGGCTAGCCCGTTGCTCCTCCTATCAGGGACCGGTTCCGTGGCCAGGGTGCGCCTGCATCAACTGCTTGGTGAGGGCTGTGGTGACTTGGCTGGCCTGGGCCTTGGTGATGGTGCCTTGTTTCACCAGCTGGCCGAGTACGGTGTCCAGGGTGTTCCGCCAGTGGCTACGTAGGTTGCTGATGAGTCCATCGCGGATGGCGGTGGCCTGGGACTGGGTGATCGTGCCCTTGGTGACCAGTGACTCCAGCGGGCCATGATGGGGCCCGCAGGATGGGCTGGGAGCGACGGCCACCGTGCTCGCAGCCGCTGACGGCACGCCGGCCAGGGCCGCCGTACCTCCCCCGCCGGCCAGAAGACCAGCGACGGCCAGGCCTGCAAGCAGCTTCTTGTTCATGATGTCCCCCCTCTGCGCTCACGCCTCTCCTGTTGTCCCTTTCAACATAGCGCGCAGCTCTGCCGGCCTCGTGCAGTGGAAGTGGCGGTTACGGCGAGCCCATCCCGGTGGGTCGTCTTGTGGGCCGCCGGCGTAGGCCGAGCCCGCTCGCCCCATCCAGATGCCCGCGATCACGTCGTGACCCGCCGCGACAGGACCCGGTCAGCGCCGTTGTCGTCAGGCCGGCGTCTGACGAGGCACCACCAGCGCGGTGGCGATAGCAGCGACGCCCTCGCCGCGGCCGGTCAGGCCAAGCCCGTCCGTCGTGGTCCCCGACACGCTCACGCGCGCCCCGCGCAGCGCATCCGAGAGGGCCCGCTGCGCCTCGTCCCTGCGCGGCGCGATCCGGGGACGGTTGCCGATGACCTGGACCGCCACGTTCCCGACCTCGAAGCCGGCGTCCGACAGCAGCCGCGCGGTCTCGCCCAGCAGCACGGTGCTCCTGGCTCCGGCCCAGCGCGGGCGTGAGGAGCCGAAATGGGCTCCCAGGTCACCGAGCCCGGCCGCCGCGAGCAGGGCATCGCAGATCGCGTGCGCTGCGACATCCCCGTCAGAATGGCCGGCCAGTCCCTGCTCGCCAGGCCAGAGCAGCCCGGCGAGATACAACGGCCTGCCGTCGCCGAACGGGTGGACGTCCGTTCCCACGCCTACCTGCGGGAACACGCCTGGCATGACGATCCGGGAACGCGCGGGCCGCAGCCGGAACCGCACTCATCCCACCGGGATGCGACGTGCACCTGAGACTCTCCGGCTCAGCAGCAGACAGCAGGTCAGGTCGCGAGGATCTCGTCGAGCAGAGCCTCGGCCTTGTCCTCGTTGGTCTTCTCGGCCAGGGCTAGCTCGCTGACCAGGATCTGCCGCGCCTTGGCGAGCATGCGTTTCTCTCCGGCGGAAAGACCGCGCTCGCGGTCTCTGCGCCACAGGTCTCGGACTACCTCGGCCACCTTGTTCACGTCGCCCGAGGCGAGCTTCTCCAGGTTGGCCTTGTACCGGCGAGACCAGTTCGTCGGCTCCTCGGTGTACGGGGCACGCAGCACCTCGAACACCCGCTCAAGCCCTTCCTGCCCGACTACGTCCCTGACGCCCACAAGCTCGGCATTGTCCGCAGGAACACGCACAGTCAGGTCACCCTTGTCGACCTTCAGCACGAGATAGGTTCTATCCTCGCCCTTGATCGAGCGGGTCTCGATCTCCTCGATCCGAGCAGCCCCATGGTGGGGGTAGACGACTGTGTCGCCGACCTTGAAAGACATGTGGCACGTACCCCTTCCGCTGAAGCCATGTTACCACGCCCGACAGGGGCGATTAGCCGTCCTTGACAGCAAACACGCAGGTCAATGGCTCAATTCATGACGCGCAAATTGCCAGGTGCGCGCCGGCGCCGCCCGGGCCGCCTGCGCCGCGCTCCGGGCCAGCCCGGCCGAGTGCCTCCCGCAGACCGCCCTGACTCGCCCCGCAGCTCCTGCTGACCGATGGCACCCGGGCCCCGCAAGTGCCTGCCGGGCGGCTACAGCGGGGGGCGAGGGCTGCGAACTATGGGCGGCCGAGTGACTGGCTGCGAGACTCGTGAGCTCGCTCATTGACTCGCAACGGCTCATACTGAAAGAAGGCTGAATGCCGCTCATGCCGGAGGGTGCGGGTGAACGTAGGCGGCGATCCGGAACGAGACGATTCTGGCCTGCCACCAGTTGACGTCGTGGTTCCCGATGACGCTCGGGAACTCGACCGCGACGTGCAGGCCTACCAGCGCGAGCTGCGCGCGCAGCGGCGGCGGCAGCGCGCCAGCCGCCTGCGCGGACCGCTGACCCGGGACGGGATGGTGCTGCCGCTGCTGGCCGGCTGCCTGATCCTGGCGCTGATCACCAGCACCTTGCTCATCATGTTCGCCGCCGACCAGACCGGCATGCCGTTCACCCCTGGCCACTCGGCGGCGGGCCCCGGGGTAAACGCCGTAAAGCACCACGCACCGGCCGCCAGAGTCCTGCCCGCACCCGGGCAGGTCGGCGCGCCGCTGCCGGCCGCGGACCTCCTCATCGGCGGCAAGCCCGTGTCGTTGCGCAAGGTCACGGCCGCTGGCCCCTCTGTGCTGGCGCTGATCCCGCTGACCTGCCCGTGCACGTCCGCGCTGCGGCAGCTGCGCGTCCAGGCCGCTCAGGCGCACGTGGCGCTCTACCTCGTGGGGACCGGCGGGGACGTGAAACAGGTGGCGCAGCTGGCGGCCCGGGCCGGGCAGAGTCCCGCCCGGGTCGCTGAGGACCCTCGCAACGTCCTCGGCCTCACCTACCGGGAGTTGGGGCTGACCGCGATCTTGGTGTACCCAGGCGGCTCCGTGGCGTCCGTCGCACGCGACATAACACTGTCGCGACGGCTGAACCTGGAACCCAGCCTGCGGCGGCTCGGCTCGGCCGGGACGTAGCCCCCGTGCTTTGGGCGGGAGGCCGGTGGCGGCCCTGATCATCGCGGCGGCTACGCTTTTGCGACGTCCCAGAGCCTCGCTTGACGACGACGAGGAGAGCACGCCGTGATCCGGAGCAGCCACTGGACAGCTGGGCCACGCCGCCTGCTCGTCCTGGCGATTGCCGCGCTGATCCCCGCACTCGCGGGGTGCGAGGCCGGAAACAACGCCCCGACCCAGGAGTGGCACCAGCCGACGGACGGCGCCGGCACGGTGTTCAACAACATCTCCATCAGGAACGTCTTCGTGCTGGGCGCGCCGATCGGCCAGACGATCGGGACCGGCCAGTCCGCCAGCGTATTCCTCGCGCTCATCAACGACAATGGCTCGGCGGACCGGCTGGTCAAGATCTCCGCGCCCGGCACTGCGAGGTCGGTGACCCTGCCCGGCGGCAGCGTCAGGCTGGGCAGCCAGCAGGTGGTCCTGCTGACCGGCCCGGCGCCGGAGGTCGTCCTCCAGGACCTGATCCGGCCGCTGAGCGGCGGCTCCACCGTCCGGCTCGTGCTGACCTTCCAGAACGCCGGCAGCACGCTGGATGGCATCACCGTCCCGGTGATGCCCTCGCCCCCGCCGACGCCAACTCCCACCCCCAGTCCCGTCGTCGCGAAGAGCAGGCACAGGAGGACGGCCGCGTCCCGCGCCACCTCAACGCCCACCGTCAGCCCGTCGCCGAGTACCTCGCCGTAGCACGGTGCCGCCGGGCCGGCCGCAAGCTGGGCCGGCCACTCAGAACTGGCCGGGAGAACTCAGCCTGCGGGCTCGAACTTGTAGCCGAGGCCGCGCACGGTCAGGATGTGCGTCGGATTTGCGGGGTCGGCCTCCACCTTGGCCCGCAGCCGCTTGACGTGCACGTCGAGCGTCTTGGTGTCGCCGACGTAGTCGGCGCCCCAGACCCGGTCTATGAGCTGCATCCGGGTCAGCACCCGGCCGGCATTGCGCAGCAGCACCTCCAGCAGCTCGAACTCCTTGAGCGGCAGCTGCACCTGCGCACTGCGGACGGTGACGACGTGACGGTCGACATCCATCCGTACCGGCCCCGACTCCATGATCGAGGAGGTCGGCTCCTCCGCGTCCCCGCGGCGCCTGAGCACCGCGCGCATCCGGGCGACGAGCTCCCGCGAGGAGAACGGCTTGGTGACGTAGTCGTCCGCGCCCAGCTCGAGGCCGACGACCTTGTCGATCTCGCTGTCCTTGGCGGTCAGCATGATCACCGGGACGTTGGAGCGCTCCCGCAGCGTCCGGCAGACCTCGCTCCCGGGCAGCCCCGGCAGCATGAGGTCGAGGAGCACTAGGTCCGCCCCGCTGCGGTCAAAGGTCTCGAGCGCGTCCGGGCCCGTCGGGCAGACCGCGACCTCGAAGCCTTCCTTGCGCAGCATGTAAGAGATCGCGTCACTGAAGGAGTCTTCGTCCTCGACCACGAGCACTCGTGTCACTTCACTGCCTCCTGGCAGATCGCGCCATCGCCGGTAGGGTGCCGCCGTTGACCGTGACGGCATTGGTGGGTCGCAGCGGAAGCCGGAGGGTAAAGGTCGATCCGGCGCCCTCTTTGCTCACAACCGTCACCTTTCCGCTGTGCGCGGCGGTGACGTGCTTGACGATGGCCAGGCCGAGGCCCGTGCCGCCGGTGGCCCGCGACCGCGCCGCGTCCACGCGGTAGAACCGCTCGAAAATCCGCTCCAGGTCCCGCTCGGGTATCCCGATACCTTGATCGGCCACGCTGATCTCGGCCGCATCCCTGCCCGCCCGCCTGGTGGTTACGGTCACCCGGGTCTTGTCCGGGCTGTAGGCAACCGCGTTCTCCAGGAGGTTGCGCAGCGCGGTGACCAGCAGGTCTTCGTCGCCAAGGACGTACAGGCCGCGCGAGCCGCTGGCGGCCAGCTCGATGCCGCGCGCGCTCGCCTTCATCCGGCACCGGTCCAGGGCCTCGGCCACCACAACGTCCAGCTTGACCGGGACCGGGTCGGGTACCGGCTCGGCCGCCTGGATCCTGGACAGCGTGATCATGTCCTGCACCAGGTTGGTGAGCCGGGAGGCCTCCTGCCGCATGCGTCGGGCAAAGCGGCGCACGGCCTCGGGGTCGTCCGCCGCGTCCTCTACCGTCTCGGCGAGCAGCGCCAGCGCGCCTACGGGGGTCTTGAGCTCGTGGCTCGTGTTCGCGACGAAGTCCCGCCGGACCTCTTCCACCCGGCGGCTCTCGGTCTGGTCCTCGATCAGGAGCAAAATCAGCCCGCCATCCCCGACGCCCGCGCCCAGCGGGGCGGCCCGCACCGCGAAGCTCGTCGTCCTCCCGCTGACGTCGTCGGTCGAGACCTCCATCTCGCCTTCCCGGATCTCGCCGTCCCTGCGGACCTGGCGACCCAGGGCCAGCAGTTCCTGCACCACCAGCTCGTCGCTCTTGACCAGCCCGTAGGCCCGCGCGGCGACACTGGCCTGGAGCACCCGGTCCTCGCTGTCGAGGACGACGGCAGAAGACGACAAGACCGAGAGAACGGAGGCGACCCCCGGCGGCAGCCGATTAGGCTCCGGACGCTCAACCGCTTCTGCCTGGGCCTTCATTGGCATCCGGATCTTCATGCGGCAGCGGGTCCTGCCGCGTGGCTACACGGGACAACCTGGGCTCGGAGAGCGTGCCGACGCCGGGCGTTGGCTTGCGCCCTTTTGTCAGCAAGCGTACCTGCCCAGCACGCATTCACCCCCAAGCCCACGATTTGATGGTAGGGCGCAGCTGGCCGCCGCGCACCTGGCACTGGTCTCCGACCTGCCGTTATTTGTGAGATGTTCACTTGCTCGATATCCAGCGTCCACGCTGAGCCTGGCCCGCGGACACTGGCGGTGCGCCTGCCTACCGCCGGGGCCGGCGATGTCACCGGCCCTGGCTCTTGACCGCAGCGGCCCCCTCGGCGGCCGCCGCCGGGTCGAGGTAGCGCCCGCCGCGGGTCTCGGGTCGGAACCCCGCGTCCAGCTCGTAGATGAGCGGCATGCCAGTGGGGATGTCCAGCCCGGCGATCTCCGCGTCCCCGATCTCGTCCAGGTGCTTGACCAGCGCGCGTATCGAGTTTCCGTGCGCGACAACCAGCACGGTTCCCCCCGCCGCCAGGTCGGGGATGATCGCGTCATGCCAGTAGGGCAGCAGCCGCCAGGCCACGTCCTTCAGGCACTCGGTCCGCGGTAGCAGGTCCGCCGGCAGCAGCGCGTACCTGGGATCGCGGGACTGCGAGTACGGGTCGTCGTCGTCGATGGGCGGTGGCGGGACATCAAAGGAACGGCGCCACAGCATGAACTGCTCGTCGCCGTACTGCTGCCGGGTCTGCGCCTTGTTCTTGCCCTGCAGCGCGCCGTAGTGGCGCTCATTGAGCCGCCACGAGCGCCGCACCGGCAGCCAGAGCAGGTCCGCTGACTCCAGCGCGAGGTGGGCCGTCTGGATGGCTCGGGTCAGCACCGAGGTATGCACGACATCGGGGCGCAAGCCCGCCTCATCGAGCAGCCTGCCGCAATTCACGGCCTCATCGACGCCCTTAGGGGACAGGCCGACGTCCACCCAGCCCGTGAACAGCCCCTCGGAGTTCCAGACGCTCTCGCCGTGCCGGACCAGCACCAATGTCCTCATGCGGCAGAGCCTAACGGGTGCCGGTAGGACGGCCCAGCTCGTGAAGCTGAAGCCGGGCGGCCCGCCGGCGGGTTGGGCCTCGCACCTCGGGCAGCACGCCTGCACCGCGCGCCGGGCTGCGGGAACAGGATGCTCTAGCCTGCGGTTGATCAGTCCCGGAGGTGCATGCCCGTGCCGCGACGCTTGCCCCGGCGGATCGCGACCGTCAGCGTCCATACATCGCCGCTCGAGCAGCCCGGAACCGGTGACGCGGGCGGCATGAACGTCTACGTCGTCGAGGTGGCCAAGCGCCTCGCGGCCCGCGGCGTGGAGGTGGACATCTTCACCCGCGCCGTCTCTCGTGACGTGCCGCCGGTGGCCGAGCTCGCGCCCGGGGTGCTGGTGCGGCACCTGGCCGCCGGGCCCTTCGAGGATCTGGACAAGGCCGACCTGCCCGGCCAGCTCTGTCATTTCACCTTCGAGGTGCTGCGGGCCGAGGCCGCCTGCGCTCCGGGCAGGTATGACATCGTGCACGGGCACTACTGGCTGTCCGGCCAGGTCGGCGCGGTGGCCAAGGAGCGATGGGGAGTCCCGTTCGTGCAGTCCATGCACACCCTGGGACGAGTGAAGAACGCGGCGCTGGCCGCGGGTGACACCGCTGAGCCGGCGGCACGGATCCGCGGCGAGGCCGAGGTCGTCGCCGCGGCGGACCGCCTGGTGGCGAACACCGACGACGAGGCGCGACAGCTGATCGGGCTCTATGCCGCCGAGCCGTCGCGCGTTCGGACCATCAATCCCGGGGTCGACCTGGCGGTGTTCAGGCCGGGATCCCGGCCGGCGGCCCGGCAGCGCCTCGGCCTGCCCGAGGACGCGGTCGTGCTCGTCTTCGCCGGGCGGATGCAGCCGCTCAAGGCCCCCCACGTCGTGCTGCACGCGGCGGCCCAGATGATACGAGATGACCCCGGCCTGGCCGACCGGCTCAGGGTCGCGTTCGTGGGCGGGCCCAGCGGAACCGGACGCGCCGACCCGGACGGGCTGGCCGAGCTCTCGGCCGCGCTCGGGATCTCCGGCATCGTCCGGCTCGAGCCGCCCTGCCCGCAGCCCGAGCTCGCCGAGTGGTACCGGGCCGCGACCGTGGTCATGGTGCCGTCCTGCTCGGAGTCGTTCGGCCTGGTGGCCGTGGAGGCCCAGGCCTGCGGCACGCCGGTGGTGGCCGCCTCGGTCGGCGGCCTGCGCACGGCGGTGGCCGATGGCGTCTCCGGCGTGCTGGTGGACTCCCGGGATCCTGCCCACTACGCCCGCGCCGTCCGGGACCTGATCGCGCATCCGGCGACCCTGGCCCGGCTGGCGCGGGGCGCCCGCGACCATGCGTCCCGGTTCGGCTGGAACGTGACGGTGGACGGGCTGCTGCACCTGTACGCGGGGGCCATGTCCGAGGCCACCCAGGCGGTGGAGGCTTGACCGAGCCGAAGGGGCGCGGCGCCGCCTGGGCTGAGGAGCGGGCGACGAAGGAAGGCGGCGCCTCAAGCGCGCCCCGGCGGCGAGCGGAAAGCTCAGTCGAGTCGGCGCTGGCCGACCTGGGGCTCTCCTTCGAGTCACCGCGGCCGGGCGCCTACCTGGTGCGGCTGGAGGGCCAGCACAAGCTGGCCACCATGACCTGGCTCATCGTCGGGGCGCACAGCCTGCACGTGGAGGCGTTTTTCTGCCGCCAGCCGGACGAGAACCATGCGGCGTTCTACCGCTTCCTGCTCGAGCGCAGTGGCCGCATGTACGGCGTTCACTTCGCGCTGGACCCGGTCGGTGACGTCTACCTGGTCGGGCGGCTGGCGCTGGGCTCGGTCACCGCCGACGAGATCGACCGGGTGCTCGGCTGCGTGCTCAGCTACTCGGACGAGAACTTCGACCCGGCTCTGATGCTCGGCTTCGCATCCTCGATCCGCCGGGAGTGGGCGTGGCGGGTCAAGCGGGGCGAGAGCCTGGCCAACCTGCAGGCGTTCGCCAGGCTCGCCGACCCTCACGACCACGACGGCCGCGACGGCCCGCGGTAAGCGGCTGAGACCGCGGTGAATCCCCGGGCGCCGTCGCTCCCGGGGCCGCGGCGCCCAAGATTCACCCATGGCGCCCGGGCGATCAGTGATCGATGTACCGGTGGTGGCCGCCAGGGCGCCACCACCGGTACATTCACGCGTCGGGCGGCGGCGAGATCGATCCTGGCGGGGGTATGGTGCCCGGGCCGGATGTGCTGCACGACAGCGCGCTCGGATCGGTGTCGAGCAGCGGCTTGGCCAGCGGCGGCGGTGTCAGGAACGCCGGGTGCCGGTCCAGGTCGAGCATGTCCAGCAGGTTCCCGGCGTTCGCGTCCCGGTAGGTCATGGCCGGCAGGTTCCACTTGGCCTCGACCAGCGCGCAGATGCTCGTGTGGTCGTACACGTGGTGCGAGACGTGACGCGGCCGGGCCCACGGCGAGACGATCGCGAACGGCACCCGGAAGCCGTACCGGGCGAAGCCCTCATAGGCTGACTGCCCGGCGGGGACGGCCGGGGGGATGTTGTCCGGGGCGATGGCCCGGGGCGGCGGCACGTGGTCGTAGTAGCCGCCGTGCTCGTCGTAAGTCCAGATCAGCAGGGTCTTGCTCCATCCGGGGCCGCTCATGACCGCGTTGACGACCTGCGCGACGAACGCCTCGCCGACCGCGATGTTCTGCGGGTTCTCCTCCGACTGGACGCCGTAGTCCGGCTCGACTATGGAGTAGCCCGGCAGGCTGCCGGCCGCGGCATCGGAGAAGAACTGCGCTATCGGAACGGTCTTGGCGGGGTTCTTGAGGAAAGCCGGCGGGTAGAGCAGCGTGGTGGCGGCGGGCAGCATGGTGCCGGCCAGCTTGCTGCTGTAGTAGTCCTTCCACGTGATGCCGCTCGCATCCAGGCGGTCGAACAACGTACCGTTCGGCGGATAGTCGGTTATGTTCGGCTGGGTGTCGTTCACCTGGCCGATCGACGTTGCGGCGATCAGGTAGCGCCGGTTGGGGAAGGTCTGGCCGAGCACCGAGGAGAAGTACCGGTCGGCGATCGGGAACACCGAGGCCAGGGAGTAGTAGAACGGCTGGTCGGCCTGCTGCCAGTAGCCCATCGAGACCGGGCCGCTGAACGACTTGACGAAGCCGTCGTTCCTCCCGTCGTCGAAACTAAGGTGGCTATCCAGCCAGTCCTGAGCGGGGTGGGCGTTGAGCTGGCAGGTGGTGGGCATGCGGAACGCGTGCTGGAGGTCGCCGTTGGCGTACGGGTTGGTGGCCCGCGGCAGGCCGTCCCGGAGCCGGAACCCGTCGGCGTCCCGGCGGCGGAGCATGCCCAGCCTGTTGTCGTAGGAGTGGTTCTCCATCATCACCACGACAATGTTCTCGATCTGCGGGATCGTGTCGGTGCCCGCCGGCAGCCGCGGGTAGGGAAGCGATCCCGGCTGGCGCAGCCTCTCGTGCCGCCGCGCCGACGACGCGCCTGACGAGCCCCACGCGCCCGTTCCCGCGATCGCACCTGCCGCTAGACCGGCCTTCAGCAGCCCGCGCCTGCTCGGTCCGCCGGCCTCGCTGCCCTGCTTCGCGCTCATGACGACCTCCGACTGTGCTTACTGAGACTGTGCTGACTGAGACCGTCCTGACGAATCTGGCTGACTGATGTCGCTGACTGGACTGGTCCGGCTGAGTCTTCCGGATCGGCGCGACCAGCAGGGGATTTCATGACAACAAGCAGGGAACGCCTACATGTCCGGAAGTCAACCAGCCCGGCGCACACCGCGCCAGGCCTCACGGTCACGGCCTCAGGGACGCGCCGGCGGCAAGGTAGAAACCAGAGGTACAAAGCAGGCAGAGGCGGCGGGGCGAGAAGAAGATGACCCCTGGGCGCGGGCCGGGAGTCCCGGGGGACTTTCAGCGAACCTGAACCGGACCTGCATCCGTTCCGAGGGTATGGTCGGCATGCTGGCCGTCTGGACTCGCGCGGCGGGGGGCGCCGGGCCTGGGCGGCAGGAAGGATCACGCCATGCGCCGGGACGATACGCGCTCTGCGGCCGCCGCTCGCGACGCTGGCCTTCGCAGGATCAGCCGATTCACCGGGCGGGCGGGCGCGGCCGGCGTGGTGTGCTCGGCGCTGATCGCCGTGGCGTTCGGGCATCATGCCTCCGCCGCCCAGTCGCCGAAGACCGGCAACGGCGGCAACTCCGGCCCGGGCACCATCGTGATCCCGGCCCAGCCTCCGGCTCCCGCCCGCGGCGCGGCCCCCCAGGTGACCTCAGGAGCGTCTTGAGATCCTTTGTAGCGGGCACTGAGACGTTCACCGTGTTCGGCACCACGGCGACGCTGCTGGTCAGCGAGGCGGGCCGGGTGGAGGCCGCCCGCATCAAAGCCGACGCCGTGCTGGCGGCCGTGGACCGGGCCTGCAGCAGGTTCCGTCCGGACTCCGAGCTTTCCCGCCTGAACGCGGCCGGCGGCGCGGTCACCAGCATCAGCGAGCTGTTCGCGGAGCTGGTGGAGGCGGCGCTGCGCGCGGCGCGGCTCACTGGCGGCGACGTCGACCCGACCTGCGGGCAGGCGCTCGCGGAGATCGGATACGACCGCGACTTCGCGCTCCTTCAGCCCACGGAGCATCAGGCCGAGGAGCATCAGGCCGAGGGCGGGCGGCCGCGCCGCGCGGCCAGGTCGGCGGGCCGCGTGCCCGGCTGGCGCAATGTCCGGCTTGACCGTGCCCGGCTGCTGGCGCAGCTCTCGAACGGAGCGCAGCTCGACCTGGGGGCGACGGCCAAGGCATGGGCCGCGGACCGCTGCGCGCAGATCATCGCCGCGGAGGCCGGCTCCAGCGTGCTCGTCAGCCTCGGCGGGGACATCGCGGTCGCGGGGCCGCCGCCCGCTGACGGCTGGCGGGTGCGGGTCACCGACGATCACGCCGCCGGGCCTGAGGCGCCCGGACAGACCGTGACGATCGGCTCCGGCGGGCTGGCCACCTCGAGCACCACCGTTCGCGCCTGGGCCGTCGGCGGCCGCCGGATGCACCACATCATCAACCCCGCGACCGGCGAGCCGGCCCGGTCCTGCTGGAGGACGGTCAGCGTGGCGGCCGCGAGCTGCGTCGACGCCAACACCGCCAGCACCGCGGCGATCATCCGTAGCGCGGCGGCCCTGCCCTGGCTGCGTGACGCCGGCCTGCCCGCCCGCCTGGTGCGGGAGGACGGGTCCGTCGAGACCACCGCCGGCTGGCCGCACGACCCTGGCCCGGCCGAGGACCAGTGAGCGAGCCACCTCCGTGCTAGCCACTGCCGTCCTGGCCGCACCAGTGCCGCCGACCGCGATCGTGGTCAACTCCTCGACGCCATTCTGGTACCTCACCCGGGCCACCGGCCTGGTCGCGCTGGTGCTGCTGACTGCGAGCCTGGCGCTTGGCCTGCTGTCCTCGGTCCGGTACCAGCGGCCGAACTGGCCGGGGTTCGTCACCGCCGCGCTGCACCAGAACTCCTCGCTGCTGGCGCTGGCCTTCACCGGGATCCACGTCGCGACCACGCTGGCCGACAGCTACGCCCCGGTCCGGGTGCAGGACATCGTGATCCGTTCATCTCCGCCTACCGGCCGGTGTGGCTCGGGCTGGGCGCGATTGCCTTCGACCTCATGCTGGCGCTGACCGTCACCAGCCTGCTCCGGACCAGGCTGAGCTACCGGTCCAGGCCCGTGCTGCCCGCCCCGGGCCTCACGGCGCCCGCACCCGCGGGGCCCGGACGCACGGGGACGCGATTGTGAACCCCAGTGCTGGCCCGGGGGGACGACCCCCCGGAGCGCCACGCGATGCCATCCGCTCGGGCCGGCCAGCCGACCGTCGCCGCTGGCACGGCTCCGCCGAGCTGCGGGTCAACCCGATCGCGTGCGAGGCGCACGGGCTCTGCACCGAGCT
>WNFJ01230165.1_pt1 | contig 19751 bp, 18 predicted proteins | sample 5400461 | NCBI WGS metagenome assembly WNFJ01 (sample SAMN13153349, study PRJNA577476) | soil metagenome | isolation source: 115 cm saprolite on Douglas fir-dominated hillslope | place: USA:California | collected 2013-09-17
AGTAATGCTCCTTTATGCGAATTACTGGAACATTACTCCTTTGGGCAATCCTTGGCAAACAGGGTTGCCCTTCGGTTTACCGTAGTCTAAACGTCAATCCTATAAAAGTGACATTATAAGAAATCTGCGCACAGCCAAAATAGCATTAAATCTCGCTCTGGACAGGTATGGACTTATTAAACCGCCTGAGAGGGTGAAGAGAGGCAACTTAAATGAACACATAAATATTTGCATTACGTCCCTCGATTTGGCAATTCAGACTTTGCAACAAAAACCGTAATTGATGGTTGTAGTTCATTCTGTAGCATGTTACAATGAGAGGGCTTTATTTTATAGTAGCAGACACGTCCTTCTACGGCTCTAGTCAGGATGAACCAGATGAAAAATCGGTCTTGGAGTCAGACGGGACGCGGTAGCGCGACAGGCATTTTATACGGCCATTTCCTCGGTCAGATGCGTATTTACCGCGAGAAGATGGTTGTAGCCTGTGACGGGCTACAGCGTGTGCATCCAGTATTTAACGTGGGCAGAGATGCCTACCGTACACATTGTGACTTTGCTATTTCCTCCCTTTCTCGTTTCAAAGAGCCTGTTCTGGCCCTGCGTACCTTGCTCAAGGATTCTCCTGAATTCCCTGTCATTTCAGATCATTATTATCCCCTCTTGCTCTCGTTATGCCAGGCGAGTGAGCAGGGACAACGGCTCCATGCGCTCATTTTTGCCTATCGCCATGTCTGCCAGACATACTCACCACAGATGGTATATCAAAAGCATGAGATCTACGACGCACTTGAGCAGCTCATGGAGTGTAGCAACGAAACGCTTTCCCAGATTGAGCACCTTATGAACGAGACCCGTTTCCTGGAGCAAAAATGCCTCTACTCGAATGACGCGGGCCTGCCGGTAGGTAACTGTTGTGAGGATGATCAGTTTACAACTTCAGATGCAGACCCGCAATGCGATAATGTGATTCTTCTGAAACAGCATTGGCCGCGTTCCTCCCATCACCGCTCGCATTATCCACAACAGGCCAGGAAAACTCGGAACTGCTACCGTCCGCCTGCTCCGATAGGTAATGTTTAGTATGGTCAAAAAGCGCTAGCTAAGGGGGAAAGTATGCTTCATACCAGCAGTTTCAATGAGCTTTCTTACAACTATATACTCGCCGACGAAGAATCGTTCGAGGAAGAGGAGGAAGAAGAGGAAGATAATTATATAAGGGGACCTACAGATATAAATCCAAAAATCTGCTCGCATTGTAGGAAATATCCTTTAGAAGTTCGTAAATATTACAAGAAGGACGTTGAGAATAACGTTCTGCATTGCGAAAATTGCGGCTACCTCTGTATAATCTGTCAGGGTTTCTTACCCAGTCCATCTAAGCGCTCTCGCAAGACTGTTTTAATGTGCCTCAATGGGCATAGTGTTTAATCGCGGGTCGGATCAGGTGATTGCGGAAGAAACATATGACAATGCTACCAGATAACCACACAACACCCCCATTTGCCACAACACCTTCTACTGCTGCTACCACACCTGTCCCTAAAGAGGCCACTCCCGCCCCTGCTTCAGATACCACTCTTACCGTCACACAGACTTCACACACTGCTCCTACAACGACTTCTCCCGGAACAACTACCCAGCCTGTCAAGCCACAAGACCGGCAAGGCTGGATTCGTTTCTTTCGCCCATCGGTTGCCTTTCCCGTCCTAGCGCGCGGCGTGAGCGTGTATACCCTCTGGAACCGCGCTCCCGTAATCCCCGACTCTTTCCCTCTCCCACCGGTAGAGACATTGCGGTACGGGGAGAAGCTAGGCTCCTGGTATGCTATTCATCTTATCTGGAAGCCGACCAGCGATACTGCTGAGACGCCCTGGATTGATACTTCGGAGACAACGCAGGCGTTTCCGGTCATGCTGGACTACCTGGATAGGCTAGCTGCTGCCCAGGCAACAAGCGATCAAGATGCGACGCAGCAGGCAAGGTCGGTATTCCAGCTCCTGCACGTCAGGGAACTGAAGGTACAGGTACCGCGCTTTTATCGCTTGCGTTACCATAAAAGCAAGAAGACACTCCAACAAGAAGTTTTCTACACCCGCAGAGCTTTTGTACTGGCATTGCAGGAGCAGTTTGGTTTGCTCGTAGATGGTACGCAAGATGAATCGCTAGCCAGCGCTTTCGACCACTATGATCGCGATTTACATAGCCGGGGTTGGATCATTATCAACCTTTTGCGCGCATTGTTAGTGGGAGTGAGTGATAAAGCAGCTCGTATTCTCGTCAATCTGCTCCAACGACGTGATATTGATTCACCTGGGCAGGGCATTTCCCTCGACCACTACGACGATGTGCTGGGACGCCTCGGTCTCTGGAACAGCACGCAGGAGATCGGCGACACGTTGGATCAGCTTGAGAGCATGGTTATCAACGGCAACAAAGCCATAAATGGGCAGGTCCTCCTTAGCCTGGTATTGGCTCTGATGGGCGTCGTGCTATCGATTTACTCCATACTACAACCTAAAAACTGGGAAGTGCAACTCTGGGTATCGCTCGGGCTTCTTTTTATAGCCTCGCTCTTCTTCTGGTGCTATGCCCGTTTCGGTGCTACTGTCTGGTTCCTGCTGGGAGTATTGGCAATCGCAGTGACACTCTTGCTTGACACAAAGGCTCTTTGGCTCGGTCCGCTTATGTACCTTCTCTCTCTCTCTCTCTCCTGCACTTGTAAGCCCAATATCACGCAAGCTGTCATGAAGTGAAAAGTAGCGGATAAAAGGTGCTACAGTACGATGTTCCAGATGGAGAGTGTAAAATGAAGTGGATCTTACGCACTTCCCGTGTTCAACCATTGTGTTGATTCACCAAGAAACCAATGCAGAACGGCATTGAGGGATGTTTCCCCCAAGAAACCATCCCTCACACCTTGAGTAGGTGTGCACTGTCTTACCGGGCCAGCTCTCGCTGCTTTCTCTTTATTGCTGAGCACTACAAATGCAGGAGAGCCGGTTTATTGAACACTAAAACAGGGTGTGCCGTTAGTTGTAACTACCCGGAGAAGTAACCACCAGATCAGGGCCGCTAGGAATATCACTATGCTAGTAACGGGGATAACAAAGTGCAGAAGAGCTCTCTTGGGCCAGTGCATAGAAGGCCTCCACAGTACAATGAATGACTATCCTGGAATGAGCACTTATTTCCTTCATAATATCATAGAAAACAGATCAATTAGTATACCCTGAGCGGCGAAGAGGGCCTCTCTACGGCTTCTGCTACGTATAATGAGGAATTCTACGAGCCACCCTCTTGACCACCTCACTCATTTCTTTAGATACTTGGTTCAATAGAACGCAGATGTGCCCTGGTTATACGAACCAAAAAGTGCAAAATTTCGCGTTTGCCCGAGCACCGAAAATCAGGCATACTCCGAACAGATCACAGCAGGAGGATATCATTATGGAGATCCCAACAGCACTCACGACCACACTCACACAGTACCTGAACAACTTGCAGGCCCGCAATACGAGTGAGCACACGATCACTGCTTACCGCACTGATGTGACGCAGTTCTTCACCTGGCTCGCTGAGAACGATAGCACGGTGACAACCCCGCAACACATCAGTCGGTCTCACATCATCGACTATCTCTCCTACCTGGCAGACCAGGGTCGCTCAGGCGTGACCAGGGCGCGAAAATTGGCAGCGATCCGCGAGTATTGCAAGTTCCTGGTAGATGAGAACAGACTCCCTGCTTCCCCAGCGGCCACCATCGCCATGCCCAAAAAGAAACGCAAGAGCCGCGTGTTCTTGCGCGTGGATGAATATATGCGGCTTTTGAATGCTGCCGCAGGCCATAGCCGGGATTATGCCATCTTACAACTGTTCCTGCAAACCGGTATTCGTGTCGAGGAGCTGACTAAGCTCCTGCTGACTGACGTTGACCTGGACGGCAAAACCATGCTCATTCACGGCAAGGGCAACAAACGACGGACGATGTACCTGGAGAAGAAAGCAACCCAGGCCCTACGTGCACACCTTGCAGACCGTCCGGGAAGCTTGGATCAGCACCTGTTCTTAAATTATCAGGGCACTGGCTTATCGGTGCGAGGGGTGATGGATATTGTGAAGAAGTACTGCAATCTAGCAGGCATCGCCAAGAAATTTAGCTGCCGCTCGCTCAGATACACATGTGCCAAGCATAAAGCGGCGAAAGGCTTTACCCCTCGGCAGATACAAGACCTCCTGGGCCATGAGAAGGTAGAAACCTCCTTTATCTCCGTTCACCTGGCAACTACTGATGCACGCAAACTCATGGAACAAACCAGCTTATGAATGAGCGAATCTTTTTACACTATTCTGTGGCTCTTCCGCACTTCCCATGCTTAGTAATAAAGAAAAAGCAGCTAGAGCAGGCCTGGTAAGACAGCAAACACCTACTCAATGTGTGAGGGATGATTTTTTGGAGAAACATCCCTCAATGCCGTTCTGCATTGGTTTCTTGGCGGATCAACACAATGGCTGAGCACGGGTAGTGCGGAAGAGAGCTAAAACTTTTGACAGACCCAACCCGGGGTACTCTGATTACACTCTTATTATGGGTGCTTTTTGACGAATCTATATATCTACCTTGTTTTTTCCCTCGATGTATTATACTTTTCTCAGTGGTCCTAGTTGCCCGACTGACCACCGGAAACATGGGTTGCGTGATGAAAAGGACCACAATATGGGCGCGCAAGGCGTAGTATGCAACGGGGAAGAAAGTGAGGAAGAGGGTCTGCCAGAGAATCTTTGTATGTTCGCGGCACGTCGCTTCATGACAGCAACAACGCAACTGAGTGTTTAGAGCCATGATCATACGTTGCAGTTCCCGTGTAATGGGTAAAAGCATCAGAAAGGTTGTTGTGCTCGCGATTGCCAGCATGCTTTATTACGCTTGGCAAAGGATACTTATGCCGCTGCAATTCTTTTTTGCAACACACCGGCGATGATCCAGGAAAACGTGAGAGTGTCTGGCCTGTAGGTTTACTGACATTGTCCAAGAAGAGAAATCGAGGATGTTCGCTGGCAGGGAGGGAGGTACAGGTGGATGAAAATACTCTGCATTCTATTGTCTTAGATTTACAGGTGAAAAACCACGCGGTGGTTCCTACGGCGATGGGCCCTCGCGTTCATGCCTTATTTCATCAGCTGATCAATCAATTTGACCCAGCACTTTCCACTCGGCTCCACATCAGACCGGGATATCGTCCCTTTACTGTATCATTGCTCAGCGGTGTCCTATCAGAAGGCAAATGCGTGGTGTTTCACAACGGTCAATTGTGTCGTCTTCGCATTACATTGTTTGATAGCGGGCAGATCTGGCACGGACTCAGGAGGCACTTTCTCGAAGCAGGGCCCATATTTGTCCACGTTGGTGGAGCAAAGATGCAACTCATTCGCATACTGTCCACACCGTCTACCGATCCTACAGGCTGGGTTCGTTCTACCGACTGGAGTACCCTGGTCAGGCTTCCGCCAAAGCGTGTTATTACCTTCCACTTTGCCAGCCCGACCGCCTTCAATATGGGCAACAGGCATTTTGAACTCTTGCCTGAGCCAACCTTCGTTTGGGAGAGTTTATTGCGTGTTTGGAACACCTATGCGCCTGCATGCTTCCAGTTTGAGAAACAGGAACTGCGCGAGTCCGTCGAGAGGCAGATTGACGTGGTGAAAAGTGACCTCTATACCGAGACGTTGCTCTTTTCAGAATATACTCAAAAGGGGTTTCTGGGAACCTGTCAGTATGTGATACACGACCATGCTATGGTTGCTCCTCAATTAACCACCCTTGCCGCCTTTGCTTACTATGCAGGTGTTGGATACAAAACCACAATGGGAATGGGACAGGTTCAGATCGAGTTCGACGATGCTCTTGCGAAACCAGGAGCAAATTGCCCTCAGGCGAATGGATAGAAGCATTCGCCTATGAGTGACAAGATAGTGTTGAAGCAGGTCTGGTTCTTCCTCTAGCGGAAGGTTTCGTTGAAGCAAATGGCGGGGAAAGGCGCAGGCTGTCCCTATTCTGACATCACTGGTTCTCCTTGTAGATCTCTGGACCGGCTTTCAAACCTGCCTCCCCTGCCAGTTGCTTTTGTTCCGGCTGCGCGATGTGAAGGCGTTCGCTCGTCGAAGATCATCTCCTTGGCCTGCATGCCACCCATTTGGGCAAAGACTTCCTGCGCTTCGACATCTTGCAGTCGTTGAGCTAGCAGCACTTCCTGCGCTTCAGCTGACGCTAAAAAATCGGCGAGATGTTTTCCCGTAATGGAGACGGACTTCGCGTGATTCTGCCGGCGCCTGCGTAATTCGGCAGAGGCTACGTGCAATTCACGCTCAGAGTGTCCTTTGAATTGGTCATAATACTCAGAAATGCATTGCATCCAGCGTCCCTGGATAAACGCATATGCTGTCCCAATGTCGAATGGATCATAGCGAACAGGAACCTGGGTGTGTTCAACCGTGGCCGAACGAAATTCGTCGGACCAGTAATAGACACAGTTGATTTTGACCCCACGCCCTGGCTCGACTTGCGCCGTCCCTTTAGGCGTAGTAGGAAGGGAGAAAAAACGAAACGTGTCATCGTAGTCGATGGTACGATGAATTCGTTCTCCACTCCTTGCCATTCCCATTCTGAACGCTTCGCGCGGACTCATGGTCAGAGACCGGAGGCTTCTATGCCGTTGCCGACGTTGGACGCGTCCCGCCCGAAAGTAGTTGGTAACCAAGTTTCAGGATGAGCTTTGCCGATTTGATGTCATGGTTTAGTTGGGTGCCACATGGACAGGAATGCCAACGTTCCGACAGATCTTTCGTGACGACTGGCGCCGCATCTCAAACAGAGTTGTGATGTCATAAATAGGTTCACGAATTATGTGACAACTCTCCATGGCTCAAGCCTGGGGCTTCTCAGTTCGACCGGGCTCCCACCGGAGCCCGACGCTCTCGGCCATGCCCTGGCCAGTAACAAAATGTTCTTGGCAGCGTTGACATCATAGTTATGAGGAATGGGCGCCATTCGCTCATAACATGGATTATATGGACTGAGAGCGCCTTCCTCTTGGAGAGATGTGAGAGAAGTGCGCGAGCATTCCATATAATCTTGATCGGCTACATAGCCACAGGAAGGACAGACAAGGAAAATGCTCATTCTTGTTCTCCTCCTATTGGTTCATGAACCATTGTAATCCCTTGCTTCTGGACCGTCAATGGCTCATTGAGACCTGCCAGTAATACTTTGATCCGTTTGAGGGTGTACTGGTGGCGTTCCACCTCACATTGCCAACCATGCCTTTGAGCATCTTCTGCCAGACCCGTTCAATTCGCCGCCGACGCAATTGCGGAGCACACCATGGAGAGGTCGCGAACTTGGCACAGGTGAGATACAGATCGCACTCGCTGTGACCTTCCTGCGGTAAACAGAGGCATTATCCCAACTCTAGTATCATAATATGTGGGTGAGCCGCTTCATTCCAAATAAAAACACTAGGCGCAATGGAGCTGCTGGTCGGGACTTACACATTCCAAATAATAGAGACGACCAGGGCAATTAGGGCCAGTGAGCCCATGGCAAAGAGGACGCGGGCCCAATGCACCCAGAACATTTTGTGCTTGATAATACCATCAAATGTGGCCTCCATACTCTTCCCGTCGAACTGGCCGGTAGCCTGGTAGTATCGAATGGTGTAGCGGTGTGGCCGGAGAGCCCGCAAACTGGCCCCGAGAGTGGCGAAGTATAGAACAAGGGTTGCAATGACCAGGTACTTCGAGGTGAGGTTGCCCCTGAGGTAGGGCGGCGGGAAAGTGTTTCCGAAGGCTGTTATGCCGAAGAAGACGGTGAAGATGGTCGCGACCTGCTGTATCATCGTTTGGGCCGATGAATCGAGAAATTCGGGTTGTTTGCTTTCAATATCGGAGAAGATGCCCGCAAGCCGCTTACCCTCTTCCGATGGCTCTCCTGTGTGCTCCTGCGGCTTGCTCATTTGTAGCCCTCGCAATCGACATAGAGCGTCATTTCATTTTTGCACTGTTTGCAAATGTAGCCCGGCAGTACATCCAGTTCCCCCTCGTTCTTTGCCTTAGAGCCGCCACGCACAAGCTCTATCTCCACTGTCTTGCAGATGACACGCTTATCGAAGTAGTTGACGCATCCACAGATATGACAAGGGAGGCCGATGTTGTGTTGAGGGTCCATGCCAAGTGGAAGCTGAGCAGCCTGTTTCGGCACGGTCATTGGGGGAACCCTGGGTGTTTGTGCTGCTATCGAATCGGGTGGAAGCTGATCGGCCTCTTGTTGCACGACAGCCAGTGCCTCCTGGGCTTTGTCGCGCACAACAGGCATGAGGTCGTTGTGGGCGAGATAGTCCAGCAATGCCAACACGGCTTCGCGCTGCTCATCTCGTTGCAGCATGGCAACTGCGGCATCAATGGCACCTTTGCGTTTGCCGATGGCAACGTTCGTCGCTTGCTCGAAAAGCAGAAGGAGAGCATCCTTGCTGTTGGGCGTGGGGAGCAATGGCAGGAGTTGCGGGACTGCATCGGTATAGGGGGCTTGGCCCGTGATCTGTTCCACCGAGAGCAACGTGGGCGGGAGGCTAGTTCCGTCGATGACCACGGGCACAATTTGCTTTTGCAGGCGTTGCGCAAAGGCGATGAAGCGTTGCAGCCACTGCGACTTTGCAGCACTCGCGCTCCACACCAGGATCACGGCACCGCTTCCCAGAATGGCCGTCTCTACAATGCGGGGATACGTGGGGGAACTGGGATCGAGCGTGGATGGTTCGCGCCAGGCAGTGTAGCCCTGCATCTCAAATCCCTTGCGCATCTGCTCTGCACATTGGACATCCTCTTGTGTATGGGCAACGAAGATAGTGGTCATACAATCCTCCTCATTGTGCTTGTGGGGGCTGTGTATTCGTACGCATTCTATCCAGCACCTGACGCAGATCCTCGACCGTGCGTCCAAGGGCATCCTGCTTCAAACCCGCCTTCTCCAGCACGGCGATAGCCTGCTCCATGCATGAGAGGGCCTCTGTCTGGCGGTTGAGATGATCGTTTAAGAGCGCGGCCATATTTTTGAGGATGATCGATTCTATGGCGTGGTTGCCTATCTCGCGCACGATAGGCAAGGCTTGCTGGTAGGAGTCCAGTGCCTGCTCGAACTGGCTGGTATTCTGGTAGAGCCGACCGAGGTTGTTGAGGGTAATGCCCTCCCCTAGCCGGTTCTTGATCTCGCGCATGATGCTCAGTGCCTGCTGATGGTAGTCCAGGGCACGGTCGTTCTGTCCCTGAGTTTGGAACACCATCGCTATGTTACTCAGCAAGGTAGATTCTCCTGTGCGGTTGCCCGCCTTGCGTATGAGTGGCAGGGTTAGTTGATAGTACTTCAGGGCTTCATCGAGCTGTCCCATCCTCTGGTAGACCGCTCCCATATTATTGTGCGTCGCTGCTAATCCCACCTGGTCATGTACCCCAATACGAATGGGTTCGGCCTGTTTGTGATATTTCAGTGCCTCTTTGAGGTCCCCAATTTTTTGATAGATTTGGCCTATGTTGTTGAGGGCAGTGGCCTCCCCGAAGCGGTCGCCCATCTCCTGGTACAAGGGCAGAGCTAGCTGGTAGTACTTCAGTGCCTGATCGAGCATTCCGGCGTGGTCGTAGACTCCCGCCATATTGTTGAGAGTAATCGCCTCTCCCGAACGATCATGCACCTCACGGCGGAGAGGGAGCACTTGCTGCTGGTAGATATTCAGAGCTGTGTCGAGTTCTCCCGTAAGCTGATAGGCCCAAGCCAAATTATTGAGGTCTGTGGCGAGACCAGAGCGATCGTGCGACTCGCGGCGAATAACTATGGCCTGGTTATACAACTGTATCGCCTTGTCATGCTGCCCTATCTCTTGATAGACTCCTGCCATATTGGTGAGAATAGGAGCTTTGCTCGCTTGATCCTGTATCTCATCCAGGAGAGGAAGGACCTGTAGCTCGTAGATGCTCAAAGCATCCTTCGGCTCTCCAGTGTTTCCAGCGATAATGCCCAGGTAATTAAGCACAAACGCCTGCAAGGCGGTGCTTTCTTGTGTATCTTCTTGCTGCGCGATCTCCAAGGCCTGTTGGAGCAGCTCCTGTGCGGGCCGGGTGTCGCCTAGACGTTGCCGAATCCAGGCCCAGTGGAGCAGGTAATTGCCCTGTTGGATGCCTGTCACTTGGTCTTTGCCTTGCTCAAGGTCTGCGCGTGTCCGACGAGCGAGTGTGACGGTAATCGCCTGGAGTGCAAGGCTATTGAACAAATCCTCCACAAAGTGGGCATATTGTGCCCCAAAGCGTTGCAATAACTCTTTGCGCTCGTATGCCTGGGTCAGTTGATGCTCGATATACAGGTGCGTCGTTGGTAAAAGATGATAGAGCTGGCGCGTCTCTTTGTCGGCGGTAACCGTTTCCTGCACGAGGAGGCTGCGCTGTTGGAGTATGCGCAGTTGGTCGTGTACAGCAGATTGCGCTGTATTTTCGCTTTGTGGATCGAAGATGGCGGCAGCGACCTGCGGCAAGAAAGGAGCCTTGAAAATCCAGAGCCCACTCAGCAGAGAGCGTAGTTGGATATCTAGATAGCGTATACTGGTCTCGATGCAGGCGTAGAGCGTGCGATGACGATGTTCTAGGCCGATGTACTTATTTTCCGCCTGCCTCAGTTCTGCCTCATACTGCTCGATGAAGTCTTTGAGAGGCAGGGTACTGGCGTTGAAGGCACTGCCGAGCAGACGCAAACTTAATGGATGTCCTTCACGCGTTTCGCTGAGTTTCTCAGCCTGTGCTAGATCTTCCGGTGTACGTATATCCTGTGCCCGCTGTGATGCGCTCTGTTGAAAGAGCACGGCACCTTCTTGGGGAGAGAGGCCGCTGAGTTCGTGCGAGACCTCGCCATTCCATCCCAGTGGTATGTGCGAGGTCACTAGCAGGCTCACGGAGGCAGTCGGCAAGCGTTGTAGAAACTCGGCCAAGGCGATGGCTGCCGAATCTCTAGCATCTACGGCCTCCACGAGAGTTTCCGCGTTGTCCAGGACGAGTAGTATACGGAGGAGCGAGAGTCGATCTAATACCTGACGCTCTAACTCTCTGGGATCAAGGATAGATTGGGTAGCAATGCCCAGGAAGCGTGCTAGATCAGCGGCCAAGTCGCTCCGACCAGGGAGATGTTCAAGGGAGGTGGTCCAGACGCCATCGGGCCAGGCGTAGGCAAAGCGTTCGACGGCCTCGCGGGCCAAGGCTGTTTTGCCCTGGCCTCCTCCTCCATGAATAGTGACGATCTTTGGATCAGATAGGTACCAAGTGCTTTCAAATCGTCAAAGCGTCCCTGAAAGGTGCCTATCACACGGGGAAGCGCATAGAGGTCCAAGCGGGGCTGATGCTCTTGAATGATAGGCATCCCCTCAGTCGCTTTAAAACCAGGAGCGGCCGTCTTAAGCGAGGTATATAGCACTGGAATACCGACGGCCCAAGGCTGCTTACTCTCGGCCAGGCTCCAGCGTGCTTGGAAGAGCGCCTCTTCGACCGAGGAGCCGTGCGCCAGTTCGCCATAGAACTTCCTTGCGAAGGCCCGCGCATCCTCGTCATGAATTTCTGTGCGCATCCCTAGCGCGTAAGGCGTCTGCTGTCGTACCAGGGTGGCGGCGAGGTTGTTGAAGGCATCCGGGCCGGGTGTGGCACTCTCACATGCATTGAGCGTGACCAGGAAGACGGTGCCGTGCATACGCAGCGCGAATTGCTTGGCCGTTACGCGATTAAGGTCGCCATTATCCTGCTCAAAACAGAAGAGCACCATCCCCGTTGGGTCTTGTTGGCCATGTCCCATGAAATGCACCACACGGTTACGCCGATTCGCCACCAGATTACGCAACTGATCAATCGTAGCAGGGCGAGTACGTTCGAGCGTGAGGGATGCCGATACTTCCTTGATGACCTCCTTGAGGCGCGTCCATTCGCCCTCGATGTTGAGCGCTCTCACTTCTTTGCTCAGTGGGTTAGAAGGCACTGCGACGATATGCAATCCGTTGTCCAGTATGGGCGAATCGATGCGTTGCTCGACTGGTAGACCGCGCACGACACGGCATTCCAGCACGAGAAAGCCCGTGGGGCCATAGGCATATTCCCAGGCGATGGCGTCAAGGTCATCGTCGGTGAGGACGAGCAGCAGGCGCTCTGGTCCCTTGCTCAAGGTCAGTTGAGCCAGAGTTCCTGGTGGAAAGAGGGCCTGGTAGATGGCTTTGCCATAGGCTATCGGGTCATCGAGTGGTTGGGGTAGACGACTCTCGGAGTTCGGAACGAGGGTAAGCAGGTCAAAGGTGTGTGAGAATTGGACATCACAGGTGACACTAATTTGTGTGTCGTGCTGATCTGTGTGGTGGGCGAGGGTCAGTTCCATGCCAAACATGTACCTCTATTTAACGTAATTTGCACAACGAAACTCTGCTCCTTAATAGGCAGCCGCCGAGAGCAGGGCAATCGTCCTACATCATCGTCTATCCGGCCACCACGACCGGCTCAGAGATATCATTGGGAACAGGCGAGACTAGTTGGAGCACCACCGCTCAGTAGGCAGAATTCTAAGGTGGTGGTCTGGCCTTTGCTCAACGACGTCACTTATAACGTGTACATTGTACCATCGAACGATATGTTCGACCAGAGGGAACATTGGGTGAACAAGTTCAGGCTGCTCGCGCTCGCTATACTCTCGGTAGCAAGGGGGGGCCAGAGTGTAAATTTCATCTGGAACTGCTGGAGAGGAAGAGCAATTTACGGCCTCGCCTCGGCCTGAGAAGCCGCCGTCCCTTTAGGACGCTCGGAGTGATCACAACTTTCAGACATTTTATGGTATCTTATTGTTCTTTTCACCAAATACATCAGCATCTAAATGCGACAGATTATTCTTCATTGCGTCACGATATGCTTTTTTCAGCGACATTTTTGGTTCTAGTCACAGCATTTTTCGTGGTCAGTTCCTCGTGGTCAGTTCCCATCACTCCTATTTCGAATGACATATATATTGCTCCTTACTCGGAGCGAGATGGTACATTGATCACCGTTGCGCTCATATGTACTGAGACAAATTCGCGAACGGTTCGTGTTGCCTTTTTGGGTCAAAATGCCTTCCGTGACGCGAATGCTTTGCTGAATATCCTTGTGACTCATCCTGAGCTTGACGTCGGCCAGCGGAAGTACCTGATCACGTCCGTTGACCTGGGGCATGAGCCTTGGTCGACAGTGAGCACCTGGGCGGATATGACTCGTCGATCGGTGGCACGGTTCATCCATTTTCGCCTCGTGACTCCTATGACGATGAGAGGACCGAGCACGGACACTGGTTCCACTCCGTATTTTCCCCGCCCGTTACCACTCTTCTCCGAACTGCTGCGACGATGGCAACAACTCGCTGGACCACCTTTACATGATGAGGTGACTCCCTACTTGCAGCGAAGGGGATGCGTGGTCGCTGACTATCGATTACTGACACAGGACGTGATGCTCGCTCATGGAAAGCAAGAAGGTCTGCTGGGGTGGATCATCTACGAATGCCGTGAGCAGCATGCGCTCTGTATTGGAGCACTCAATATGTTGGCACGTCTTGCGTCCTCTCTGGTGTTGGTTTCTATACCGAGCAGGGGATGGGGGCTATACAGCTGGTGGAAGGAGGGTAGCCCATGGGAATATGGCACGTAGTCAAAACAGGGGCTGAGATGTTCGATGCCATGCACGCATACGGGCTAGGAATCGTGCTTGCCCATGCCAGCGGAGAAGTAATAGCACTGCATGATGATGGACCTCACTACACGCTTGAGAGTACGGTCTCGGCGCTACCGGATGCCACAATCGACCTACTTGATGATGTGCTCAAGCTGCCAACAGTAGAGCAAGTACATTCGAGAGGAACGGATCTCCTTGCGTTCACTTGCCTTGCTGTCGTAAACCTGGATGGCCTGCTAGCTGCGGGTTTTACCAATCCCAGAGGAGTACGATGTCTGTCTGTGGCAGACCTGCGACGAAGACAACGGTTCAATGCAGCAGCGATCACCCAGGGTCTTGCGAAAATGGTCGAGCTTCGAGAGCAGTGGAAAATGTCAGTGATCGGGAGAACATCGCGCCCCTCTGGCTGGGTACATGATCTGCTTCAGGACTACGATCCCACACATCTCTGCATACCCCGTCCTGTGCCCGTGACCGGTGCGAGAGATATCACCATTCCGATGACGCTCGACCCCTCCTTGAGCTATGCCTCCCGCCGTCCATGGAGTGACGAAATAATCACCAGGAAAACGAATATGACTATGCATGGAACGCGCTTTGCCGCACTCCTTGCCTACATTGGAGCGGCCAGGTTTCTGCGCGCCCAGCAGGTTACAGGTAATCTCATCAATTACTATCTTCCCCTGGCACACACGCTCTCCCTGTCCGCTAACACAGCTGTTCCACTCCTATCCTCTGCTGCAAGGACAGCAGAGCATGCCCTTGTGCTTCAATGGTTGGCGTATGGTACTACTCATCCTGAGAATGGCACTCTATGGAAAGGGTTGGCCTATCAAACTATGCAGATGGGAGCACGGCAGCCTATTGCTCGCTCTCGTGGATGCCTTGATCTCGCGTGGCTCCATCAGGTGCAAGAACGAGCAGGAAAAGATATCGTGATGTTCTGGAAAGCTGTACTGCGTCAATCCCAAGATGCTCCTCGCGAAGAGATGGAACCCCTCCTGGAGGCACTTGCCTCTCATCGTCTCTCTGCATGGATAGACCATCTTTTCCGGGTAGCACAAACAGCGCATTCCTTTCGCAAGAACATGATACGCCTGTACAGCTTAGTTGAAGTGAAGGAGGTAACAACAGCTATGGATTCGCTTATATCTCACCCGTTAAGCGCAATTCTTGAACGAAAGGAGGGAACACTGCGCTTTGGTCACGCATTGCGCTTGCTCTATCAATACAATCCTTCCGCCGTACGCGAAGCGATTGAAGAACTGGAAACCGTCCAGACACGCGATCAACTCATCGACGTGCTGGGAGGCACGATGCAGGTGTGTCAGGTCGCCGCTGCCAAACCTCCCAACATTATGCTTGTTCCATCTGACCCAGACTTGAAGTTACTGCTCGATGATGTCGACCAGTACGGCGCGCACACCATTGCCGGATTATTGATTCTCTTGTCTGCCTTGCACTATCCGCACCGTGATGATCCCGAACGGTATACGGCGCTCTCGTTGTGGAGAGTGCTAACAGCCTTGCTTGCAGCTCTGACACCACAGATCAACGAGACAGAGGTGCCGTCCACTTCCGGCACCACAGCAGCAGAACTCCCCGCCTCTCGTCTTGTTCTCTCATCAAATATGGAAGGAGATGTTTCCCTTTATGGTAACGCAGCCATCAATAGCGATTTATGAAATGTCGATCAATGTGCGGGTCACATGGCACGCTCACAGTCTCAGCACTGCTGGGAACAATGGGTCAAATCGCCTCATGCCGCGGCGTCAAATGCTAGCCGATAGCATCGAAACGGACGCCTGTAGTGGCAATATTGCCAAACACTGTCACGCAGTGTTACTGGCTGAATATCTGGAAGCGGATGGTATTGCGCTTTGCCCTGCCTGTGCAGCGCGAGACGGACGTCGAGCAGCGGCATTAGTTGAGCGACCAGATGGCAAACAGCTGACGATAGAACGTATTCTGAGCAACTGCGGTCTCTGTGATGCGCATGGGTTCCTGGTGACGGCGAAAAATGCAGCGAGCGAGAATGGGGCAGAAGCCCGTCAAAGAATCAGCAAGCACAGTGTGATCGAGTTCTCGTTCGCCTTAGCACTCCCCGGTCAACATGCAGAGACGGCTCACCTGATGGCACGATCAGGAGACTCAAAAGAAGATGGGCAAATGCTTATGAAGATGACGGCTCGCTCGGGTGTCTATGCACTGAACATTCGCTATAGCGGGATTGGAGTAGGCATGGATACTGATAAGTGGCACCTTGTGTTGAAGAATGAGGATCAACGCCAAAGGAGGCATAAGGCTATACTCCTGGCGTTGCGGGATTCGCTCCTCAGCCCAAGTGGTGCGATGACCGCGACGATGTTGCCACATCTCACCGGGCTCATGGGTGCAATTGTGGTGCGCAGCGCCGTTGGACGTGCGCCAACTTACTCGGCGCTGAGTGATGACTTCATCACACGCCTGGAGGCCATGCGGAGTGAGACGTGCATCGTGTATCCGTTCGAGACTGTCGACGTCTTCAACAGGCACATGAATCACCTCATTCAAGCGTCCTATCCCTACTTACCAGCATCCGCTCGATCGACGTCACAGGTGCACGCCAGTAGCGAGGTATCCTGAAGGAAAGAGGGCGACAATGGATCTCTCCCAGCATGTGTGGCTTGCGGCAGATTATCACTTTCCTTCAACCTATTCATGCCGTGTCCCCATGAGTAGTATGAACAGTGCATCTGTCACACCAGCTCCAGGGCCAGCAACAGTGCGTCTGGCCCTTATCCGTGTGGGCATAGAGCTTTTTGGGATGGAGTATGTGCGAGATACCTTATTTCCCGTGATCCGTGCCATGAATGTGTGTATTCGCCCACCAGAGCACGTTGCGCTCTCTTACCAGGTGGTGCGTGCGTACAAGGCGGATGAAGATCGGACGAGCACGTATGTGAGCGAGTCGCCTGTGTACCGTGAGATGGCACATGCGGAGGGTGTGATGACGGTGTACCTTGAAATTCCTCGGCATGATCTGGAGAGATGGAGCGTTTTACTCATGGCCATTGGATATTGGGGGCAGGCGAGTTCATTCGCGTCTTGTACAGGGATCACACAGACCGCGCCAAACGTCTATGAGTGTGCTACACCCATCCAGGCGCTTGCGACCCATGCGCCGCTCCAACCCTACTTTTCGTGTGTTCTGTCGGAGTTTCGCGACTACAAGGTTGAATGGCATGATGTCATTCCCCACGCCCGGTCACCACAAAACAATCCGTTTACCTTGGATATCTATGTATGGCCACTACTCATTGCCAAGCAACATAGCGGGGGGAAACTACTCGTGCGCTCCCCGCTCGTCCTACCCACGCGTGTGGAGTAAGCAGTAGGATTACCATGAAACTGGTGGGTAGTTCTTGGAGAAAGTAGGAATGCTGGTGGGTAGGGCAAGGAAATAGCGATTCTCCACATTATGCGCTGCTCTGCTCAACACTTGCGCTCTGCGAGAGGAGGACAGAAAAAGTACGCTGTCTGTGGACCCCACAGACAGCGTACGCTATGCCATGGCGAAGTGTCATTGACGCTTCAGACGATCAGGTATCAGCGCAATCGAGTTGCTCAAATTCATGCGCTCCAGGCTCACTTCCCACGCTCAGTCGCGATCCCGCTTGGTTCAATCGCCTTGTTTCAGAACCTCAGGAGCACGCGTGTTGAGGCTTCAAACGCTCAGTCGCGATCCCGCTTGGTTCAACAAGAGGCGCAGCCCAGTGCCTGCACGGAAATGCGCACTGCTTCAAACGCTCAGTCGCGATCCCATTTGGTTCAACTGCACTCCTCGAATGCATCGGCGCGCTGCAGGAGTAGCTTCAAATGCTCAGTCGCGATCCCATTTGGTTCAACCCTCTCCATTTCACACAGCCTGAGAATTCCTCCGAGGATGTTATCCGCGAGCAGATGCCTCCTGCAAATAGTATACCTACTCCCTCCAAAAAGAGAGACTCCTTGGAGAGCCTTTTCAAGCTCTGTATTTCTGGCGAGAGGTTTTGCATAAACGTGCGACACCCGCACCGCTCACACAAGCCACATGGAAATAAGTATCCTCGGTATTTGGTTTCTCCTCCATCCCCATGCCACTTTGTCTGAGAAGAGCAATATATTGTCTGTGGTGGTATTTTGCAGCAGCCCGAAGAGGAAGTGTTTTTGGGTCCTCCTTCTTCAAAAAATGGTTCATTGCATTGCAAAGTCACATGCTGAAGTGCAATGTCTACGCTGCTGCACTGCAACATCCCTATTGCTGCGCTGCAAAGTCTTCATTGCTGCATTGCAAAGTCAGAATTGACAGAAAGGCAGGATTTTACTTGCCTTCCTCCCCTGCAACAAAGAGCTTATCGCCTTGTTTCAGAACCTCAGGAGCACGCGTGTTGAGCACCACGACGATGATGATCCCCAACACACACCAGCCAGACGGCATCAATCGGGCCAACCAGGTTGAAAGGTGCAGGAGGCAGGGGCACAAATTGGAAGTAGATCACGATGGCAAGCAGTACAAACGGTACGGCGGGAAGAAGAACATGTTGCACAACATTGAACTCATCGCGGTGCTCACGCCGGTAATAGAACAGGACTGACAAACAGGTCGCCATGTAGACAAGGAGTATCGGGACGGTGAGGATGGCCCCAATAAATGCGAAGGCCGTGGTAGGTCCAAACGCCAGGCCGAACACTATCGCTAGAATGATTCCAATGACCAACACCAGGACAATAGCCAGGCCAGGAGTACGGTAGCGGTTCGTCTGCCCAAGCGCACCAGGAAGCGCCCTGATGCGGCCCATAGCATAGAGAACGCGAGAAACTGAATTGATGCCGGCATTCGCGTTCCCCAGTGCGCTATTGAGGATAGCAAAAATCACCAGGAAAGAAAAGGGACCCCACACCCGTTGGGCCATGGTCCCCCAGGGGTTCGGATCGCTGGGATAAGTGCCGATTTTGCTAAATCCCCAGCCAACGACTCCTGCATAGCTGCAGAACACGTAGAAGATCCCAATACAGGCCGTTGCCAGCAGGATGGCTCTTGGCACGGTACGATGAGGCAGGTGCGCTTCCTCCGCCAGAGGTGCGGAAGACTCGAAACCGCTAAAAGCCAGGAAGGCAAAAATCATCCCAAACAGGACCCCTTGCCAACCACCCAGGCCGGGCTGATGACTGGAGGCAGGATTAAAGGTTGCGGCAGTATTGCCACTGCCAGCACTAGCGATCAACCAGATGGAGAGCACAACAAAGATGAGGATCTCAAGTGTACCCAGGATGATGCCCGCATTGGCCGAGATTCTGATCCCGAAAAAAGTGAGGACGAAGGCGATCACCGCAAAGACCAGCGCCCAGACGATCCACCCATTCGGCCCAAATGAGAGATGGAAGGTGCTATTGAAAAATGAGTCGGTCACCGGCCCCAGCACGAGCAGCGTGAGGGGAATAAATAAGAGATACGTAAGGATGTAGAGCCAGCCAGCCAGCCAGCCAGCCTGTGGTCCCAGACCGCTGCTAACGAAGGTAAAGTAGCCTCCGGCAGAAGGCAGATGCTTTGCCAGCAAACCGATATTCAAAGCGATCAGGACACAAGCCAACAACGCAATGAACACGGCCAGGGGCAGTGCGCCGCCCGTAAAAGGAATGGCGGCGCCCAGGCTGAAAGCCACGGCTCCAGCAGGGGCCATTGTTGTGACTGACTGGAACAAGACACCGGGGAGACCAATTGCATTTCTTCGCAATGCTGACGATTGCTCTGATGGAGGGATCGCTTCAATGGACATCTTACAACTCCTTTGCTCATCATGAGCATAAAAAAACTTCCTGTAGATGTGCATCTTTCAAGGTTTCTCTCTCATGAGAAGACTGGCAAGAGGTATCAGGAGGGAAAACACTTGAATATGCCTTGCACACATATTAATATAAATGTGCGTTTGACACAAGATAACAGCCCGTTTGCTCAGGATCATCCT
>WNFJ01709686.1_pt1 | contig 19749 bp, 14 predicted proteins | sample 5400461 | NCBI WGS metagenome assembly WNFJ01 (sample SAMN13153349, study PRJNA577476) | soil metagenome | isolation source: 115 cm saprolite on Douglas fir-dominated hillslope | place: USA:California | collected 2013-09-17
TAGCCCGTGACTCGGGAAGAATTGCCCGAAGTTCACATGCCGGACTGCATCCATGGCTCTCGGATTCTAGGTCCACAGTCGTAAGCCACGTTTAGCGAGTATGCACTTGCCTCCGCCGAAACTGAGGGCAGCGACGCGCACCGTAGAGCTGCCTTGCAGCAACGTAATCTATCTCCGAGAATAAACTTCGTAACTCCCGCACTTTCGATGTCTGAGCGAGTAGGATGTCCGGTTGCAACCACGACAAATCCGAAGGCGGCTCGGACGAGTTGCTACCACGTATCAAGACTGCCGCGATGTGATTTTTATATAATCACGCGCGTCTTCCACGCCCGCGAATGCTGGCACGGAGCCAATCGGGCGGCGACCATTGAGTCGCACACCCGGTCAGGTTCAATCCGTGGAAGCCAAGCGTGGAACCGTATCGAAAGTTTGAACGGAAACGTAGGGAACGAACATGGATTTCGCATTCCGCAAGAAAGTCGAAGACCTGCAACTCCGCCTGCGGGCCTTCATGGACGAATACATCTACCCCAACGAACAGCGATTCCACGATGAGATTGAGCAGAACCGATGGTCGCCGACGACTGTGGTGGAAGAACTCAAGCGGAAGGCTCGCGCGGCGGGTCTCTGGAACCTTTTTCTGCCCGATGACGAGCACGGAGCCGGTCTCACCAATCTCGAATACGCACCTTTATGCGAGATCATGGGCCGCAGCATGATAGCTCCTGAAGTATTCAACTGCTCGGCACCTGACACTGGAAACATGGAGGTGCTTGCGCGTTATGGCACGGCGGAGCAGAAGGAGCGCTGGTTGAAGCCCCTGCTCGCCGGTGAAATCCGCTCGTGCTTTGCCATGACCGAACCTGCGGTGGCTTCGTCGGACGCGACCAACATACAGGCGAGCATCGTTCGGGAGGGCAACGAGTATATCCTTAACGGGCGTAAGTGGTGGACTTCGGGGGCGGGCGACCCGCGCTGCAAACTCGCAGTCTTCATGGGTAAAACGAACCCCTCGGCTCCGCGGTATCAACAACAGTCGATGGTTTTAGTGCCCATGTCCGCTCCGGGAGTCAAGATCGAGCGATTGCTGACAGTATTTGGGTACGATCATGCGCCCCACGGACATGGCGAAGTCGTGTTCGAGAATGTCTGTGTACCGGTCTCGAATATGTTGCTGGGCGAGGGGCGGGGCTTTGAGATCGCGCAGGGGCGGCTGGGACCTGGCCGCATCCATCACTGCATGCGGTGCATTGGGGTGGCCGAGCGCGCTCTGGAAATCATGTGCGAACGTGCGCAATCGCGTGTGGCCTTCGGAAAGCCGCTGGCCGAACAGGGAGTCCTACGCGCCCACATCGCTACCTCGCGGATGGAGATCGAGCAGGCTCGTCTTTTGACTTTGAAGGCTGCCTACAGGATGGACACGGGCGGCAACAAAGCGGCGCAGGCCGAGATCGCCATGATTAAAGTTGTTGCGCCCAATGTTGCGTTACGAGTACTGGACAGGAGTATTCAAGCGCACGGCGGCGCTGGCGTTTCGCAAGATACTTTTCTCGCGAGCGCCTGGGCCAATGTTCGCACGTTGCGGCTGGCCGACGGCCCGGATGAAGTGCACACGGAGACGGTTGCCAAGCTGGAACTCGGAAAGCGGAGCAAGCCGCAAACTCCACCACACTGATCCGCCTGGCCTGAAGGAGAATTCCATGCCGTCACTGGTGGTGGAAAACCTGCATTCATTGGTAGGTCTCGTTGGTCGCGAAATCGGAACCACGGAGTGGTTCACTGTTGCCCAGGACCGAATTCAGCAGTTTGCGGAAATCACGGAGGACCGGCAGTGGATTCACGTCGATCCCGAACGTGCTCAACGGGATTCACCCTACGGCACGACGATTGCGCACGGTTTCTTCACGCTTGCCCTGCTCAGTCACTTTCTGCGGCAGGCAATTCAAATCGGAAGTGGCGTGAGGATGAGTGTCAACTACGGTCTGAATCGAGTCCGCTTTCCGTCTCCCGTTCCCGCGGGCTCCAGGATCCGGGCCCATTTCACGCTGCAAGCGCTTAAAGACATTGCCGACGGTATGGAAGCTACGTTTTCGGCGGTCATCGACAGCGAGAATTCAAAAAAAACCTGCTGCGTGGCAGAGTGGGTGATCCGCTATTACTCTTAGTCCAGTGGTACTGATCACTTTCGATCCATACATCGATCAAAGCGAACTCTCGTCGGCTGACCGCAACGCCGCACGCAGAGCAACCTTGACGACCTCCGGTAGAGAGGCGAAGCGAGCATCTTTGGTCAGACCGTGATGATAGCGGTAATAAATCTGCTGGATGATGACTGCCACCTTGAAGAGAGCGAGAACGCGGTAGAAAACCATGTTGCTGACATCGCGCCCAGTGGTCTGAGCGTAGCGGCGGACAAGTTCTGCGCGCGTCAAAGTACCAGGCAATGTTGTAGGTCCCCAGCGGATGCGCTGCAGTTCTTCGGGGTCTTGTGGGTCGACCCAGTATGCTAATGCGGTACCGAGGTCGGTGAGTGGATCACCGATGGTGCACATTTCCCAATCGAGCACGCCGACGATCCTGGTGATATCGGTTGAATCGAGCACGAGATTGTCGTACTTGTAATCGTTATGAATCAACGTGTGGAAGGTTTTGGAAGGTATGCGTTCGTTCAGCCAGGCAGAAATTCTCGCCACTTCTAGCAAATCGTGGGTGCGGGAAGCGTTGTAGCGCTCAATCCAGCCCCCGACTTGACGATCCAAATAGCCTCGTGGCTTTCCAAGATCGGCCAAGCCGATGGCGGTGTAGTCCAGACCGTGGAGTCGGGCGAGATTGTCGATAAACGCCTCGCTCAACTGGCGAGCCGTTTCGGCGGTAATCCCTAGTCTTTCAGGCGGATCTCTACGCAGGATGATTCCTTGTACCCGCTCCATCAGATAGAAGGGCGAACCGAGCACCGACGGATCTTCACAATACAGAAGTGCTTTGGGAGCTTGCGGGTAAACGAGGTGCAGTTTCGAGAGCACGCGGTACTCCCGGCTCATATCATGCGCGGTTTTGACCTTGCTGCCGAAGGGAGGACGACGCAGTACCATGTGGCGATCGCCCAGACCTACCAGATAAGTCAAGTTGGAATGGCCGCTGGGGAATTGTGCGACGCTAACCGTGCCGCTGGCGTCGGGAAAGTGGCTGCGCAAGAATGGTTCGAGCCTGGCCATGTTGAGATCTTCGCCTGCTCGTACCGAGGTTGGATCATCTCGAAAGTCAGCCATATGAACTCACTGAGTTCCCGGAACCGCGCCTCACTCGCGTGAGGGCAAGAACCCTATCTATAAGTCAGCAATGAGACGTCGTCCAGATGCGGAAAGGCATTAAAAGTACTCAGAGTAAAGCGATCCTTGGAAAACAGGAACTCGCTGAAGGAACTATTGCGGACCATCCACGTTGTTCGAAGCGTGTGCTGCGATGAGAGGTGCAAAGCGCGCCGCATGGCCACCCCGATCAGTCCAGCCGAACAGAAAATCGCCAGTTGTTGTCCGCGACCATTCGACATACATTGCGATAGACCGTGGTCGGCGCGGGCACAAAATTCCGGCCACGATTCAACCGCCGGTAACACGACCTCTCCGTCGACCCACTTGGTAATCAGCAGCTCGAACATTCTCTCGAAATTCGCTAGTCGGTCGGAACCGCTGGAGCTCTGAAATGCTTGATGCAGTTTGCGAACCTCCTCGTTGCTTTCGACCAGCCGAGGGAGCCCTTGCTTCAGCACTGCTTCGGCTTGGTATTCGTCGAACTCTGGGATCTTCACCGGCTCGGGAAAAGGGATGCCGGCATCGCGATAGACGGCGGCCACAATCTTTGCAGTCTGCTTGTGCCTGACAGGTGGCCCCGAGCAGACGCCATCGAACAGTATTTTCTGTCGCGCCCAGTGTTGCCCCAATCGGCGGGCTTGCGTTTCCCCGATCGCGGAAAGCTTGTCGTAATTCTGCTCGAGAAAGGACGCTTGTGCATGCCGAATCAGAAGAAGGCGGCCCATGCGTCACCGAATAGTTTCTCGACTTGCGTGCACGGCATTAATTTTCACGCGGCAGTCACACCATGGCTCTGGTGGAATTCGGCGAATGTGCTGCCCTCCTGAGCCAGTCGATTCAGCAGAGGAGCCGGTTCCCAGAGTTGGCCATGCTGCCGGTGGAATTGCGAAATGCGTTCGAGGACCTTATTCAGCCCCGCGGTGTCGGCGTACCACATTGGCCCTCCGCGATAAGCTGGAAACCCGTAGCCATTCAGGTAAATGATGTCGATGTCGACGGCACGCAGGGCGATGCCCTCCTCGAGGATGCACGCGCCCTCGTTCACGAGCGCCAAAATGCAGCGGTCCACGATCTCTTCAGGAGAGACCTTGCGCTGTGGGATACCAGCTTCGGCAGCCCACTTGCGCACCAAGTCGGCGACTTCGGGATCAGGATGCGCGCCCCGGTTCTCGTCGTACTTGTACCAGCCGGCGCCGGTCTTCTGGCCATAACGTCCCATTTCGCACAAGCGGTCTTCGGCAAACGGCTGCCGCGTGCCGGGTTTGTCCAGATGCCGATATTCTTTGCGGATGCGCCACCCTACGTCCAGGCCAGCCAGATCACCGGTCGCCAGCGGGCCCATCGCCATGCCGAAGTCGTAAAGGGCCTGGTCAACCGCTTCGATGCTTGCGCCCTCTTCCACCAGGAACTGTGCTTCGCGACGGTAGGGAGCGAACATGCGGTTTCCTACAAACCCGCGGCAATTGCCCACCAGAACACCGACCTTGCCGAGTTTCTTGGCGAGCTGCATGCAGGTTGCGATGACCTCTTTCCTGCTGGCCTTGCCCCGCACAATTTCAAGCAGGCGCATCACGTTCGCCGGGCTGAAGAAGTGTGTACCGATCACAGTTTCGGGTCGCGCTGTGGCTGATGCTATTTCGTCAATGCTGAGGGTTGATGTATTACTCGCCAGAATCGCGCCCGGACGACACGCCCGATCCAGCAAAGCGAAAATTTCCTTCTTGAGCTGCATGCCCTCAAACACGGCCTCGACCACCAGGTCTACTCGGCCGAAGTCGTCGTAGTCGAGTGCTGGCTGAATCAATTGCAGGCGCTCATCCACGAATTGCTGAGTGAAGCGGCCGCGTTTGACGGAACTTGCGTAGTTCTTCCGAATCACTTCCATCCCACGGTCCAGAGCGGGTTGGTCGGCATCCTTAAGCAAGACGGGGATGCCGGCGTTGGCAAACACCATAGCGATCCCGCCGCCCATCGTTCCGGCGCCCACAACCGCTACCGAGTTCACCGGAAGAAGGGAAACCTCCTTGGGTATGTCGAGCACCTTGGCCACTTCGCGCTCGCCAAAGAAGACATGCATGAGCGCCTTGGACTGGTCGGAGAACAGACAGTCGTTGAATAGCTTCTTCTCGACCTCACAACCTTCGTCGAAGGGGAGCCGGGTGGCAACTTCAACCGCGTCGATGGCGGCCAGCGGGGCAATCATGCCGCGCTGCTTCTGGCGCGCAATCTGACGTGCGGCATCGAAGATGGGCGCATTCTGTTCCGGGATACTGAGCTTCTCGTTGCGCTCGCGAGTCTTGGGCGCTGGTTTTTCCAAAACAGCGCACGCGAAAGCGATAGCGCCGCTCAGCAGATCGCCCTCGATGATCTGATCGAGGATGCCGAGCTGTAACGCTTCCCGTGCTGGAACCGGATTGCCCTGAGCACACATCTCGACCGCCTTGGCAACACCCGCCAGCCGAGGCAACCGCTGCGTCCCGCCTGCGCCCGGAATAATGCCGAGCTTCACTTCAGGTTGGCCAACCTGCGCACCCGGAGCTCCCACGCGGTAGTGGCCGGACATTGCCAGCTCCAGGCCTCCGCCGAACGCCATACCGTGAATGGCCATAACCACCGGCTTCGGGCAATCTTCGATCTGCCGCAACAGAGGCAGCAGGCCGGCTCCGCGATCCTTCTTCCCCGAAGTTATCTTGCCAAACTCCTTGATATCCGCGCCGGCGACAAATGTGCGACCGGCGCCGATGAATACTGCAGCCTTGACACTTTCGTCCTGGATGATTTCCTTGATTGCTTGCGAAATTCCTTCGGGCACGCCAGGACCTAATGCATTCACCGGTGGATTGTTGATCGTGATGATCGCGACGTCTCTGTCTTTCGTGAGTTGAATCAGATCGCTCATGGCAAGGACACTCTTTTATGAAGTATGCGGTTCTACACCTGACTTCGGATGAACCCGGACGCTCCCGTTCAAAAGTTCACTTGCGCCGTGCAAATTCGGGCGAAACGATCGTTTGATCGGCCCAGTACTTGTTGCGCAAATTCTTCTTCAGGATTTTCCCGGTTGCGGTTTTTGGCAGAGCCTCCACGAATTCGACAGAACCGGGACACTTGAAATGGGCCAGGCGACCGCGGCAGAATTCGAGTAGTTCCGATTCGCTCAGTTCGCATCCTGGTTTCACCACCACCAACCCTTTGGGCACCTCGCCCCATTCTTCATCGGGCACGGGAATAACGGCAGCCTCGTAGACATTGGGATGGGCCCCGAGAGCTTTTTCCACCTCGAGCGAGGAAATGTTTTCGCCGCCACTCACGATGATGTCTTTCCGGCGATCCACAATGAGGATGTAGCCGTCCTCGTTCATGACAGCCATGTCTCCGGTATGAAACCATCCTCCGCGGAGGGCCTGGGCACTGGCTTCGGGCTGTTTCCAATAGCCCGCCATGACGCCATCACTGCGAGCGATGATCTCGCCCATGGTCTTGCCATCGCGAGGTACATCGTTATCTTCGAGGTCCACGACACGAAGCTCGACGCCGGGAATGGCGAATCCGGTCATGGCCTGCGACACAAAACGCTGATCCCCCTCCGGTTGCAATCCTGGCTTGAGCTGGGAAGTGGAGAGCACCGGTGCAGTTTCTGTCAGGCCATAACCCGAGAAGCAGGTGCAACCGAGTTTTTCCTCGACTTCGCGCACCAAATCCATTCCAGGCTGCTCAGGTCGTATTTTGGCCGCTCGGGACAGTTGACCAGAGCAAGAGCCATGATGGGTACAAGGCTCAAGGAGCGCACTCTCTCCCGCTCGATCAGACGGAAGACCTCGTTGGGAACGAAGCGCGAAATCATTACATGACGGGCGCCCGCAAAGGTAACGGAATGGGCTGCGCCCCACCCATTGGCGTGAAACAACGGAATGGTATGCAACTCCACGCTGTCGGCGTTCGTGCTAAAGCGGAGAGACACAGACAAGGCATGAAGATAAATATTCCGGTGAGTCAGCATCACTCCTTTGGGATTGGCGCTGGTGCCGCTGGTGTAGAAGAGTTCGGCCAGAGAATCTTCGTCGCATTCCATGATGTCGGAGCGGTGGGGTGTGGCGTCCGCCAGACTATCCTCGTAATTCTTCGGCGAAAGCCAGCGCGCCTCGGGCGTCGCATCCAGCAAGAAAAAAGTCTGGATGTTGGGAACGCTCTCGCGAAAAGAATTGACGACTTCCAGGAACGCCGTCTGCAGGAAAAGTACTTTCGCGCCCGCATCGTTCAGAATGTAGGCCAATTCCAGGGGTGCGAGCCGGAAGTTCAGGGGTAACAAAACCGCTCCGGCCTCCAAAACGCCGTAGTACGCTTCCAGGAGTCGATGACAGTTGAGGCTGAGAAACGCGACCCGGTCGCCGGGTTGCACATCTGCTTCCTGTAGAACACCGGCCAGACGACTCGCCCGTTCCGCAAATTGCGCGTAAGTGAACCGCTGGTCTCCACAGACGATCGCTGTCTTGCCCGGGTACTGCTGCTGGGCGTAACGCAAAAAGCGAACTGGAGTGAGAGGGATATTCATGATGGAGCCAGCACTACCAGGCCGACTGACCTCCATCCACTACCAAAACGTGGCCGGTGATGTAATCGGAAGCATCGGAAGCCAGAAAGACAGCAGCTCCTTTCAAGTCATGTTCATTGCCAAAACGGCGCAAAGGAATCTGGGAAAGGAAAAATTCCCGGTTGTGCTCCAGCACGCGGCTGGACATGTGCGTCGGAAACCAGCCGGGAGCGATGGCGTTGACGTGGATATTGTGCATCGCCCATTTGCAGGCCAGGTCTTTGGTGAAGCTGATCACTCCGCCCTTGCTGGCGTGATATCCAATGGCTGGAAGTGCGGGCGGGGCGCCACCCAGTCCAGCCACCGATGCAATATTGATGATCTTTCCGCGACCTTGCTTGATCATGACTTTTCCCACGGCCTGGGCGCACAGAAAGGTCCCGGTCAAATTCGTCTCAATCACCTTGTTCCAGTCTTCGAGGCTCATCTCTTCGACGGGGGCGCCCCAGGAAATCCCCGCATTATTCACTAGAACATCGATCCGTCCGAATTGTGAAAACGCGGCGTCGACAACGGCCTGAACATCGGCCGGATTCTTGACATCGCAGCCAAGCGCGAGCGTTCTCACCCCCAGTGGCTGCAATTCTTCCGCAGCTTGCTGGCAACGCTCTTTCTTGCGGGCGCAAAGCACCAGGTCAGCGCCCATTTCCGCCAGGCCTTCAGCGATTTGGCGTCCCAGACCGATGGAGCCTCCGGTGATGATGGCGACGCGGCCGGTGAGATTGAAAAGATCCTTCACATTCCTGGACGTGTTCTGCGTCGTGTCGGAGACCTCCTTCAACATGGAGCTTTCTCCTGTTCGCTGAAGTTCTGAGACAAACAATCGCCGAGAGGTTGTCGCTCGCTGTGCTCTCGATCCTTACCGGCTGCTATCGCTGCGCTCTGAGCCGCCAGAAAATCGAAAATCGCGCGATGGGCAGCTTCTGGCTGATCCGTGAGGAAGAGATGGCTGGCGCGCGGAATCATGACCAGCTTCGCGCCGGGGATTCTCTCCGCAATCAAGTTCGCATTTGCCGGCGGCACCAGCCGGTCAGACTCGCCATGGATCACCAGCGTCGGAGCGACGATCTGGCCGAGGCGGCTGTATGCCTCCCAGGCGAGGATTCCCTGCAACTGCGCTGCGTATCCTTCCGGGCTTTGGAACCATGGCCTGCGAATTGCTAGGTCTTCCTCAATCCATTCACGGGGAGTCGTCTGATCGTAGATAAACGGCACAGCGGCTTCGGCAGCTTGTTCAGGGGTCATCTTGTCACGCGTCATCAGCATCCGGGTGGCTTCCGCTTCGGCGCGCACCGCGGTGGGCCCGCCCGCCGCGGTGCAGCCCAGAATCAGCGACAAGACTTGCTGGGAGTATTGCAGCGCAACCTCCTGCGCAATCATTCCGCCCATCGAAACGCCAAACACGTGCGCGCTTTTGATGCGGGCGGCATCCAGCACCGCCGCCGCATCGGATGCCATCAGCCGGATCGAATAGGGGCCGGGAGGCGTATCACTTAGTCCGGAGCCGCGGTTATCGAGGGCAATCGTGCGATAGCTTGCTGCCAATGCGGGACGTGTGCGGTGCCACATTGCAGAAGGGTACCCCAGTCCCATGATGAGCAAAACCGGCGCACCTTGGCCTTGTTCATCCCAATAAATCCTGACTCCCTGATTCTCAATGAACGCCATTCAGTGCTCCCACTCAGAACGAGAAGCGCACGCCGAGTTGGATCTGGCGTTTGGGAAATGCCGACGTGAAAGCCAGCGGCGTGCTGGGCGTAGCCGTCCCGCCACCCGCGAGGGCAGTGCCGGGCCGAATCCCCTTCACGTTGAATGTCGTGAACCCGGGAATAAGACCGAAAACAGGGCCGACCTCGTTGTTTACGCTGGCAAAATTCGTCCGGTTCGCCAGATTAAATCCTTCCGCCGTAAACTGCAGGCTAGCTCTCTCGCCAAGTTTGTGCCGCCAACTCAAGCGCATATCGAAATCGATGTAGTTGGGGCCGAGACCGGTGTCGCGCGGGGCTCCAATGGGACGTTCATTGGTGGGGTGATTGTTGCCGTTCACCTCTCCTCCCGCCAGCAGGTTAAACGGATGTCCGCTGTGATAAGAGAAAATTGGCGCTAGCTCGAAACCGGACAAGACCGCCTGTTTCCAGGGGCTGTCAATCACTCCTGCGATCACTACTTTGTGCCGTTCATCAAACTCGGAAAGACTACGATCTCGATTCAGGTTGGTTGGATCCTGCGGGCCGTAGTCCGTGTTGTAATCTGTGGATGTGTCGAAGCCTTTACTGAATGTGTAGTTCCCAAAGACTGAGAAGTGATTGCCGAAGCGTTTCGTGACTTCCAGGATCCCGCCCCAGTAGATCGCATACGACTCGGAGCTATATTGGTTGTTCTGCACAATCAGCGGATTCACGAAACATTGGGTGGTGTCGCAGGGCAGGCCCTCAACCCCACCCAGCGGATCGGCTCCAGCAGCCGTAGTATTCCAGTTGCGATACGAAACCTTCTCGCCGTTGGCCAGGGTTACCGTGGTGAACGGTGCCGGCAATAGATTGGTATCGATTGCGATCGGGAGGTGCTGGGTGTGCGAATAGATGGCGCTGAGAGAGAGTGACAGCCCTGGTCCGAGCTCACGCTCAATCCCAAAGGAGGCCTGCTGCGCGATTGGGGGACGATAACCCGGCTGGTTCACGAAAAGTACATGCAATGGAGATAGAGGCCCGCTATTAGTAACGTCGACGCCCTTCCCCGCCAGAGCCACAGCAGCCGGCGTGATGCAAGCCCTGTTGCCCGGGGCCGGTGTTGTGCAGCCAATCAAGTTACCCGGTGCTCCATTGGCAAACAGGGTCTGAAAAATAGCCGCCGCCCCTTGTATACCCAGTGCCGGAACCCCACCGATCGGATCGGCATAAATGGAAATCTCTCGGTTGCAAGGGCTGCCGCCGCTACCGGGAATTATCTGTACCCCGAACTGGGAGACTCCACAGATCGCGGTGACGTTTGCGGCCTGGTTGCCTGCGGCACTGTTCCCGACCGCAGAATTATTGGCATTCCGCACCCCCAGGCTGTAATCGACGTCGGGAATCTGCACGTCCACCGGCCCGTAAAAGATTCCGTATCCACCTCGAATCACTGTCTTGTGATTCTTGGAGGGGTCCCACGCGAAGGAAACCCTGGGACCAAAATCCTTCTTATACGTGGTCAACGGGGCGAATTGCGTATCCAGGTCGTAGCGTAAACCGTAGTTCAGGGTGAAGCTGGGTGTTACTTTCCAGGAGTCCTGCGCGTAGAACGACGTCAACGGTCGAGTGTAATACGGGTACGTCGGATCTCCGAAACCCTGCTGGTAAAACAAGGGCAGCCCCAACGTTGCTGATTGAAGCGGGTTGATGGTGGTGCCGGCAAGCTGTGGACTCACGAGAAATCCGGGCAGCGACCCGAACACAAAACGACCGGGCATGAACGTGTGCGACTCCGTGTGATTGCCGCGGAGCAACTCGTAGGCGCCGAACTTTAGAGTGTGATTGCCATGGATCTTGGTGAAATTGTCGGCCAATTCGTAACGCCGCAATATTGTACGGTTGGGCAGGAAAATGTTCGATCCAATATTATTGATAAAACTGGGAATCTGCAGCCCCACCTGCGCCGGCGCGTTGGGGATCACGTTGAAGTGATAGTAGTCCCACTGTACCCGGGCCTCGTTCTGCGTGTTCGGACTGATCTGGCGGTACCAGGTGGCTTGCAAATTATTGTCGTAGGTGTGGATCGAACTTCCCGCCGAAAAAGCGGTCAGGGAATTTACGTCCGGCGATTCCTCCAAATCATGCCCGTACCTGTAGGTCAGCGAAAGCTCATTATTCACATTAAAGTGGTGATCCAAGCGGCCCGATGCCAGGTAGTCGCGGGTATTGAAAGGAAACAGACCACCCTCAGTTTCGAACTGGTTCAGCAGGAAGCCATTCAGCGCGGCCTGGGTGGGCGACACAAATGGGTTCGGACCGGGATTTGGGTTCAGGGTCAGAATGCTCTGGAGAGCAAAAGCACAAATAGCTGGCGGCAAGGGTACGCCCGTGAAGCAAGTCACGGCCGGTGCCGATGAACTCGCCAATCCGGCAATAATCGCATTCTGGGCGGACGTCGGACGAAAAATATTGGTATTCGTCAGCAGAGGAACCGCGTTCTGCGCATTCTGCCGCAAGCCTTCGAAAGCCGCAAACAGAAATGTCTTGTCTTTTTTAATCGGGAAACCCAGCGTTCCACCGAATTGCTGACGACTCAAAGTATCCTTAACCGGAGACCCCAGAGAGTCAGGATTGGCCGGATTGAAGGTCTGGCCGGCCGCCAAGGCCTGGGTGAACGAAAACGGATTTTGGGCGTCCATTGCATCGTTGCGGAAGAAACCGTATAGAGTGCCATGCAGGTTATTGGTACCCGACTTGGTCACAATATTGATGGAAGCGCCGGTGGCGGACCCCAGGTCTGCGGCGTAATTGCTGCGATTGATTTGAAATTCCTGCACCGCGTCCTGGCTTACCGTCAGGCGCTCGCCTCCGCTATCGCCTGAGGTCTCGCCACCGTCCACGGTGATGCTGTTTCCTCTCCCATTGCTGCCGTAGAAGGACAGCCCGCTTTGCGGGGTTTGCTTGACTCTGAAATCCTGGTCCCCAGCCAGCCTGGTGGAATCAGAGACCCCAGGCGCGAGCAAGGTGAATGTGAGGTAATCGCGCCGGTCGATGGGCAGGCCCGTAATATACTGTTGCGAGATTCTGTCCGCCTGGCTTCCGCGTTCAGTCTCCACCACGGGCGGCTGGTCAGTGACCTCGACGACCGTTGCGACCTGCGATGGTTTCAGCCTGAAATCGGAGATGACCGTCTGTCCGATGGCGACGGGGACGCCTCTTCGAATCAACGTCGCAAAACGCGGCAACTCCGCGCTGACGTCATAAAGGGCTGGCGACAGCCCCGCTACCCGAAACTGACCTTGTGTATCGACCACATGGACAGTAACCTGGGGCAAAACAGCGCCGGAAGGGTCGGTTACGGTCCCAGTGATCTCTCCTGACGAGCCGACGCCCTGCGCATGAGCCGTAAAGGTTGCGAACAGGTACACAAGAATGCACGCTAGTGACCTCATAGGATTCTCCTCCTGGAGACACCGGACATCGCCGACGGCAATCCTGAGTAAGCCGACGTGGGCCTACTCCTCCTAGATTGTGAGAGTGAGTATCACATAATAGTCACTAACGTCAAGATACAAAGCCTGCGGGCTGTTGCTCGACCAGCACGATGAGCCGGTATCAGGCGGAAGAGTGGCCGGAAGCGAGCCTGTCAGGGTGCAGTGGGCCAAAGACGTCGGCTGGCGCAGCCGCCTTCAGGAAGGAGCGAGAACAAGACGGCCAGAAACTTGACCGCCGCGGAGTTGTTCCAACGCCTCATTCACTTCGGTAAGCGGACGCGCAGCGACCTGGCAGCGCACATTGCCGGCGGCAGCCATTGCCAGAACCTCTCGCAAATCCTCTCTGGTGCCGACAGTGGAAGCTTGAATACGGATTTCCCCCGCGGCCATCAGGATAGCGGGAAAACAGATCGGATCAGCTGGCAGGCCCACTACAAGGAGAGTGCCCATAGGCCGCAGACAATGGAACGCCGTTTCATAGGAGGCCCGCGCAGCCGTCGTCACCAGCGAGACGTGAACGCCCCCTCGATGGCGTAGTTCCTTGATCACATTGTTAGTAGAAGCATCGATTGTGGCAGAGACGCCCAACGATCGGGCAAGCGCCAGCTTCTCTTCGGAGATGTCGATCGCCACCACCTCCGCGCCGAGCGCCTGCCCAAACTGGACGGCCAAGTGTCCCAGACCGCCGATACCGAAGACTGTGAGGAGTTGCCCTGGCAAAATGCCGGAGCGTTTGAGTGCACGGTAGACGGTAACGCCGGCACAGAAAAGAGGAGCAGCTTGAATGGAAGAAAGATTGTCGGGAATCTTGACGGCGTGGCTCGCCGGCGCTTTGATGAATTCGGCATATCCGCCATCGACGGTGACGCCGGTGACCTTTTGCCGGCGGCAAAGGTTTTCGTTTCCTTCGCGGCAGAACTCGCACTCACCGCAGGTCCAGTAAATCCAAGGTATTCCAACCCGATCGCCGAGTTTCAGATCTTCGACTGCCGCGTCTTTTTCGGTCACCACCCCGGCGACTTCGTGCCCGAGGATCAATGGTCTCTTGACGATCTTCGCAAACTGCGGCCAGTCTCCATCGGCGACGTGCACATCGGAATGGCAAACACCGCAAGCCTGGATCCGTATTAGGATTTCACCAGCTCCAGGCTGGGGTTGGCCGATTTCCTCTATCGCGAGCGGCTTCTTGAATTCGCGCAAGACGGCAGCCTTCATGCATTCGCCTCATATTCCCGGAGAGGACTATAGCGGGTGCGACATGGGCAATGGTCAAGGCTGTACGCCACGCAGGAAAAATTCCACCGCACTATCGACGCGTTCCCCCAGCTTGTGGGGCCCGGTGAGATCAACCGCCCATTGCCGGACCACGGTCTGATAGAGTCCCTCCATGAATTCGGAAAGATGGAGAACCGGAAAGACGCGAGTGATCTCACCGCGCTGTTGGCCCTGCGCGAGAATCTCCCGTAGCAGGCCGACCGCGACTCCCTCCGGCTCGCGCATCTCCGGAGAACGCACGGGATCCATTGCGCCCGACAGAACCACCGCTTGCCAGAGTGGACGGTCGGCTTCCACCTCGCGCGCCATGGCGCGATATAACCGACGCAGACGCGCCGCAGTGTCAGCCTCATTGGACAATTCCGACTTGAAATGTTCGACTATACAGGCGAAGCCGCGTTTGCCGATGTCGCGAAGAACTGCATCTTTGCTTGGAAAATACCGGAAAAACGTTGGCTGGCTGATCTCGAGAATGTTAACAATATCGTCGATGCGGGTGTTCTCGTAACCCTGTGTGCGGAACAGTCGGATAGCGGTCTCGATGATCTGCTGGCGCAGTCGCGCCTTTTTGCGTTCGCGAAGGCCGAGCATCTGACGGGCCGGCGCTGACTCTTTCCGTCCCCTCAAGCCTCGTCGATTTTGCGCGCTTCCACGTGATCTCACAGCATTGGCAGGGGCCATGATCTCCGTAATCTCCTGAATCCACCGGGTGGCGCGATGTCGCGCGCCGCAGGGTGGACTGTCACTCTAACACCCGCTGGCAATCGTCACAAACCAACCCCAAAACCGCTTGATAAGGGTGAAAAGCCGGTCTGCGCGGTTGCAATCCCCGGTTTCCCTACTTGACGTTACTCGCTAACAGATGATATAGACTAACACAATTTGGGAATGGAGCAGCGAGTTTCGGCCACTCCAATTCGGGGACTCGCCCTAGCTTGCACTCGCAATTCCTTCAAGCGGCGCCGACCAGGCACCACCGGGGTGAACTCATGACAACGGCGGCAGCAACTTCTCCTAAAATAAGCGGCGGTGCATTTCTTATCGAAGAGTTTTCAGCCGACGACGTTTTCACCGCAGAGGACCTGAGCGAAGAACACCTTGCCATCGCCCATACTGTCGATGAATTCTGGGCAAACGACGTCGAACCCAATCTCGATGCCATTCGCCAGCAAGAGCCCGGCATCGCGCTCAACGTGTTACGCAAGTCGGCCGACTTGGGACTCACCGCCGTAGCAATTCCTGAAAGATTCGGCGGCATGGAAATGGATCTGGCCTCGGTCATGATCGTGGGCGAGCACCTGGGACGAGATGCTTCTTACGGATCTTGGCACTCGGCGCACACGGGAATCGGCACGCTGCCCATCCTTTTTTTTGGAACCGAAAAGCAGAAACAGAGATATCTGCCTCGGCTGGCGAAGGCCGAGATCCTGGCTGCCTACGCTTTGACCGAGCCCTTGGCGGGTTCCGATGCGCTTGCCGTACGTACTCGGGCTGATCTAAGTCCGGACGGCAAGTACTACGTCCTGAACGGGCAGAAGATGTGGATCACCAACGGAGGCGCCGCCGATCTCTTTACCGTATTTGCCAAAGTGAATGGAGAAAATTTCACGGCGTTTTTGGTGGAGCGCGATTTCGCCGGCGTCAGTAGCGGCGCTGAAGAACACAAGATGGGGATCAAAGGGAGCTCGACCACTGCGGTGTATTTCGACAATGTTCGGGTACCAGTCGAGAACGTGCTCGGCGAAGTAGGGCGCGGACACGTCATCGCCTTCAACATCCTAAACCTGGGGCGGTTAAAGCTTGGCCCGGGGGCGGTCGGCGCGGCAAAAAATGTGCTTGCCGTCAGCCTGAAATACGCCAAAGAGCGCAAGGCGTTCGGTTCGGCAATCGCGGAATTCGGCGCAATCCAGCACAAGCTTGCGGAAATGGCCATTCGCATTTATGCAGCGGAATCGATGGTGTGGCGGGTGGTGGGACTGATCGAAAATCAACTGAGAGCAGGTTCCGCGGACAACTCCGATGCCTCGCGAACCGAACCCAAAGCCGTGGAGGAGTATGCCGCGGAATGCTCGATGATTAAAGTTTATGCTTCCGAAATGCTGGACTACGTGGTGGATGAAGGAGTGCAGATTCACGGCGGCTACGGCTACCATCAAGACTACTTGGTCGAACGCGCCTATCGTGATTCGCGCATCAACCGTATCTTTGAGGGCACCAACGAGATCAACCGCCTGCTCATACCGGGGATGCTGCTGAAACGTGCGGTCCGCGGGCAACTCGCCCTGCTCCCGGCTGTTCAATCAGTCCTGAGCGCGAAATTCACCGAGACACCCGGTTCCGGGGACGGCGACGAAGAGATGCGGCTTATGCACAACGCAAAACAAATTGCATTGCTCGCCATCGGGATTGCGAACCAAAAATACGGAACGGAACTGCAAAAGCAGCAAGAAGTATTGATGAGCATTTCGGACATCATCATTGAAGTCTTGGCGATGGAGTCGAGCCTGCTTCGAAGTCGCAAACGCGCAGTCTCTGGAAGAGGCGGGAACGCCGCAGATATGTGCGCCGTTTTCTTGCGTGAAGCGATGGATCGAGTCGAGGTGTCCTGCCGGAATGTCTTGGGTGCCTGCCTCGACGGCGACGCTTTGCGACGGAATATGTCGGTTTTGCGGAGCCTTGCTAATTACGATCCTACCGATGCAGTTGCGCTGCGCCGGAATATTGCAAATCGCCTGCTTGCCAGTGAGCGCTATGTTTGCGACTGAGTTTGCAGTCAGATCGCCAGGCAACGAGCTCGCGCGTTGCAAGAAAGCTCTTGCAGGAAAGCGATGGGATCGAGCAATTTGCTCAGCGCTGGTGGGAATGGCAGGCGGCGTCGGAGCGTTCCAGATGAGAGTCACCCTGAAACCAAAGTGTCGCTAGGAGTCGAAACGGATATACAATCGCTGCCGCTTTCGATGTCAAAAAGGAATTCTGTATTCAAAGGCGGGTCCTTTATGTGGCGCATAACAAGACGTGCATTCTCTATTTCTGCCCTGACGCTTCTGCTGCTTTCCTTCGCTCCAAGCGCTGTTGCAGCGGTTATCACACACGCGGGGACTTTGCCGGACGGAGCCACTTTTCTCATTGAGGTTCCTTCCCCGTGGAATGGGACGCTCCTGTTATACAGTCACGGCTACGTAATTCCGGGTTCACTGAATCCCGCACAAGATGTGGGCGACCCGGCTACCGGCGCCTTCCTGCTCAGCAACGGGTTTGCCTTGGCTGGTTCTTCCTATGGCCACACTGGTTGGGCGATTCAGGAGGCCCTCTCGGACCAAATTGCGGTGCTCGACGCATTTGCCACGCTCGTTGGCACGCCGAGCCGTACGATCGCGTGGGGCCACTCGCTGGGCGGAATCATCACCGCCGGCCTCATCCAGCGATTTCCCGACCGCTTTGATGCTGCGCTTCCCATGTGCGGAGTGCTTGCTGGCGGTGTCGGTACCTGGAACCAGGCGCTGGACGCCGAGTTTGCGTTCAAGATGCTATTGGCCTTCGGCACTTCATTGCAACTAGTCAACATCACCGACCCGAACGCCAATCTTGCATTGGCGGAAGGCCTTTTAGCCTCAGCCCAAGCCACGCCCCAAGGCAGAGCGCGGTTCGCACTGTCATCGGCTCTAGGAGATACTCCAGGGTGGTTTGATCCTGCCTCGCCCGAGCCCGCTACGAAGGATTTCGCCTCTCGAGAAGCTAACCAGTTTCTGTGGGCGTCTGAGGTGGACTTTCCATTCGTCTTCGCGTTGCGCGCCGAACTCGAATTCCGCGCCGGCGGCAATCCCTCATGGAACACAGGAGTCGACTACAGAAAACAGTTTGAACGCTCTGTAGACCGTGAGGAGGTGCGTGCGCTGTACAAGCAAGCTGGCCTGAGCTTGGACGCCGACCTCGATGCATTGAACGATGCTGCCAGAATCACTGCAAATCCAGATTCGGTCCAGTACCTGGAGCAGAACATTATCTTCAATGGCCGCATCAGCTTTCCCGTGCTGACGCTGCACACCACCGGCGATGGTTTGGTATCGAACCAGAACGAAAACGCCTACAAAGATGTCGTCGACGAGGCTGGCAACCAGAGGTTGTTGCGCCGGACCTTTGTTCATCGGGCGGGACACTGCACGTTCACTCCTGCTGAAACGGTCACCGCTCTTCAGAACTTGATTCAACGGCTGAACAACGGAAGATGGCCTGACCTTGATCCAAGCACCCTTAACGTCGAAGCCGCGGCACTCGGACCACTAAACGTCGCCCCACCATCATTCCTTCGTTTCGAACCCGCGCCCTTCCTGCGCCCATTTGACGCGTTCGATGACCACCGTTGCGACCACGAACACCACGATTCTGGCCTATGCAATAGCGAGTTCTGACTGTTGCAATCGCTGGAATGGCCGTCCCGACCGAGGGCTTGCCTTTGCGTAACTACCGCTTTTTCAAGCTTGCTCGACCTAAAATATGCAAGGGCGAGAACAGTTCCGGCGGGCCCCCGCAACCAAAACTTTCTTTCTTTCATAAACTTTCTGATAACTGATGGTTCCGAGGGCGAGTAGTGCCGCGACGGTAAGGTCAGAGTCGCCCGTTAATCAGGAGTAAAACAATTGCCCGAGCGCACAGCGCGTCTGGAAACAATCAAGATCGCAGGACGCGCGCGGGATCGGTACGGCTTGCCCGCCACGCAGGCAATAGACAAGCGAAGATGGCAGTGGTGGTAATCACTGCTAAGGCGAGTCCGAATACTACCGGATCGTGCGGGCTCACGTTATAGAGAAGCTGTCCTAGTAATCTCGTCACCGCCAGGGCTGCCACCGTGCCGAAGAGGACACCTCCTGCGGTTAATCGCAGGCCGCGCGAAATGACGAGCCGGAGCAGGTTGGCCGCGTCGGCGCCAAGGGCCATGCGAAGGCCCAATTCGCGCGTGCTTTGCGCGACCGCGTAAGACATCACTCCGTAAAGTCCCACAGCGGCAAGGAGAAGCGCCAACCCGCCTAAAGTCGAGACCAAAATGCCGGCAACGAGTTGCGGCAAGGCGGCGCGGTTCACCTGTTCCTGAAGCGTGATCGTTTCGTACAGGGCAAGATTTTGGTCCAACGCGTGTACTTCGCGGAGAACTGTGGCCAATGTGCTCTGCAGCGATTGTGTGGTGCGGATATACAAATCTGGTTCTCGGTCGAAATCCTGCCGCAGCGGCACATAGAAGAAAGGTTTCTGAGTCTCGCCCATGCTTTCATATTTCGAATCGGCAGCCACACCTACGACTCGCGCCCAGCGTCCCTTCACCTGAAGTCGACGTCCGATCGGATCCTGACCGCGCCAGTACCGCTCCACCATGGTCCGATTCACGATGGCGACCGGCGGCGCGTTCTCAT
>WNFJ01256544.1_pt1 | contig 19747 bp, 19 predicted proteins | sample 5400461 | NCBI WGS metagenome assembly WNFJ01 (sample SAMN13153349, study PRJNA577476) | soil metagenome | isolation source: 115 cm saprolite on Douglas fir-dominated hillslope | place: USA:California | collected 2013-09-17
CCGGCCGCTCCCCGTTTTCTCATCTCGGAAGTGAAAGGTCATCCATAACGCGGCGAGAGAAATCGAAACCGCGAACACGACGGACAGGACGACGAGAAATGAATTAAACTGGCATATAGCCGGTAAACGCATGGCGGCCATGCCGATGTAATGCATACTCGCAATACCCGCACCCATCAGGATACTTCCGGCGACCGCTCGGGACGCACCCATTTTCTGTCGGCTCACCACGTACAGCGCAATGACAGACGCGAGAATGGCCGCAAACAGTGACAGCAGAACGGTCGGCCAATGATAGGCCACGGGAATCGGTAGGATGAACGCCAGCATCCCAATGTAGTGCATGGACCAAATGCCAGTTCCCATCGCACCGGCCCCGCCCAGCAGCCAAACCGTGCGAGTCCAACCGCCCGCGGCCGTTACGCGACCTGCGAGATCCAGAGCAGCGTACGATGCAAACATGGCGATCAACACCGAAAGCGCCACGAGCGCGTAGTTGTAGGAGCCGATCAAGTTCACGGCAGCCATTTGACACCATCCGGTTGCCACGCGGAACAGTCGTGCCGCGCTTCAATTAAAAATTAACCGTCTCCATAGCACCAGCGCCAATTCTTGCCGGGTTCGAACGGTCGCGCACTTCTTCCGGGTCTCAATATGGGGGTCGACTGGAGCAGTGACTCCGACGAAAATCCGCTGATCCGGTTTCGGTATTTGCATATGATTTTCAGGGCGTGGCGGAGGTCCCGCTCACCCGCCAGCACGATGTAGAAATTGCCGGGGTAATAGCCACATCCAACCGAAAAACCTCCGTTAAGGATTTTGATCTGGCCTTATTCAATGGGAAACCAGACTCGATGCCTCGCTTCTCGGCAGATAGGCAAACATGATTCCGCCATGGCTGGCCGGATTACTTCCGGATCGGCGACCATCCGTCCGGGAATCGTCGGATGCGCTGCGCGCCAATAAACGGCGAAATCCCTGTCAGTTCCAACTGACACTCCCCGGTTACCACATGTACGAGAAAACCCGTATACGTCAAAGTGGCCCGAATCGTCTGAAGTGCGGCAGTCGACTGGTACATCCCGCGCTCGAATTGAACGCGGTGCCGGAACCCTGTACGTTACCGTTACCGTTGGCCTGCCAAGCGCTTGCCAAAGGGCGTACACTAGCGCGATGCAGCGCTGGCGAGGAGCCGTCGCTCGATGACGGAGCTTTCCGGATTTGTGCTGGAGACGCTGCGGGACGGCGGGGAGTTCGCCCTTTATCGGGTCCAGCACGGCAGGTGCTGCGGCAGCGCGGTGCTTTGAGCGGCCCGTAGGGTCGGACGGCGCCGCGTCGGGGAGCAAGTTTCAATGAACTGCACCCCTGCTTCGCTGCCTTTCCTGGCGTCCGCTAACTGCGCTGCCAAGCTGCTGAAAACACGAATCTTGGTCTACAGGTTAAGTACAGCACGACATCGGCGTCGAACTTGAGGCCGCGGCGCTGGCCTGCGAGAGCGCCAAAATAGTAAACACGGCTGGAGTGATTGAAGAGCAGAGTCGATTCTGTGTCGCGGATGAACTCCGTGATTTCGTTGGCAAGTTTACTGTCGGGAGCTCTGATGCCCGAGATGAGTGTTGCTTGAGAAGCCTGAGTTGATATGGTCATGGATGCCCTCCGGCGTGATTTGCTTACATATCGACGCTAGAACTTGCGGTGTGTGAACGCCACGACATGATTACAGCAATTTGGGACATCGCAATCTACGAGACTGACGCACGCACGAGTGTGCTCTTGAAGCGACTGGCGTATTCGGCTGCAGTAACGCCGAGGACGCGGAGGAAGGTGCGGCGCATCGCATCTGCGGATTTGAAGCCGCAGGCGTCGGCTACTTCTTTGAGTCCGCGAGAGGAACTGTCGATGATTTGCTGCGCCGCTTCGACGCGCATACGGTCAACGAACTGGCCGGGGTTCATTCCAGTCTCGCGGAGGCAGACGCGCGTGAAGTGGCGGGCGCTCATACCAATGCGCTCGGCGAGCGATTCGACGGTGAGGTCTTCACGAAGGTGTTGGAGCATCCATACCTGAAGCTCGCGCAATGGCTGCGAGGTGATGGCCTGATGCGAGAGCATGTGGCTGTATTGCGCTTGTCCGCCCGGCCGCACGAGGAACATGACGAGGAAGCGCGCGATCTTGAGAGCTGTTTCGTGTCCGTGATCTTCTTCGACCAAGGCGAGCGAGAGGTCAATGCCGGCTGTGATACCTGCCGATGTGTAGATAGAGCCGTCGCGCAGATAGATCGGCTCGGGCCGCACAACGACCTTTGGATATTCCTTGGCGAGACGGTCGCAGAAGTTCCAGTGCGTAACGGCTTGCTTCCCGTTGAGGAGACCTGCTTCTGCGAGAAGGAATGCGCCGGTACAGATGGATGCGACGCGGCGTGACTGCCTTGCGACTTTCGCGATCCAAGCGATGAAGTTGGGATCGTACGTGCCGCTTTCTGCGCCGGGACCTCCGGCGATTACAAGGGTGTCGATGGGACCGTGGACGTCGGCGATGGGAGTTGCGTCGGCGAGCACGACCCCGCGATTGGTCTGAAGAACTCGTTCAAGGCCGGGGTTTGCAAGTTGAATCTCGTAATCAGGCGCATTGGAAAAAACCTCTAATGGGCCAGTTACGTCGAGGACCTGAACGGGAGGCGGTCCGACGATGACTACTTTCCGCATATGGGTAGTTTAGGTGAGCGAGCGAACGATGGGATTAGTCGGGATGTCTTCCGCGATAAAGTCGTGTCTCCAATGTCCGAAGTTCTAGCAATCCGACTCATTCTCTCCTTCTATGCGATCGATCTGTCAGTCTTCTCCATAGAAGCGGCAAAGGACTGAAGATGCTGCAACAATCGGCTCGGAGTCATGCACATTTTACTCATGCTTTTCGTCAGCACTCTGGCTGCGCTCCCAGCCACTTTCGAACTGCGCTGCAAAAATAGGCAAACGGGTAATTTTAGGCAAGCAGGTATCCCGGACATGAGCCTAGTCATTAGGCAATGAACACAGACACTAGGTATCAGGAAGTAGCACTAAAAACCAAGCTTGCTCCCCGGCTTCTCGTCCACAGCAGTTCCACGTCCATCATTCAAGCTCCTCTTGAGCAAGTAAACATTTCAGAATGGCTATTCACTCTGAGTGACAAAGAATATCAACAGTGCTCCATCTCACATATCGCCTGCGGGTCGAGCCGTGCTGCCGACGGAAAGCGCATGTCGCTTAATGTTGAGGAGATCGGCGGCAGCCTGACCGTTCAGCACTACGTCGAGGATATCGCGGAAAAGCAACACTGCCGGGTCACCTCGACCTCGGACGTGTTTGCAAACGGAAACCGCACCACGGCACACGTAGTATGGGAATTGATTGCGAAGCCGCTCAGCGATATCACTTGCGAATTTACAAATGTGGTGCTCGTACATACGACTGATGATTACGAGAATTTCTTGGAAAAAAAGCGGCATAACTTTTGAACAGGCGAAGGCTGCGTTGGAATCTGCCGTCGAAGCTCACAGTGCCGAAGAAACGCCCCTATTTGCCAGAAGTATCGGGACGATGGCTCTGTCAGACAGACGTTAAAGAGGTCCTAGGACTTTAATGACAGTTACTGTAGATACTTTGGCGACTACGGTTATAACATCGTCGCGGCTGCCACGTCGCTGATTCCCACATTGCGTTCGCGCAATTCAGAAACAGATGGGCTAGCGCGCCTATCAGACTCCACAATTGCTGACCTCGAGAAGGCGCACCTGTTCGACCTGCTCGTCCCAAAGATCTATAGCGGCCTCCAATACTCTCTGAGAACGTTCATGAGCGTGGTGGTGGAACTCGGACGAGGGGACGGCTCTGCGGCGTGGGCGGTTGCTTTGCTCTCAGCCAGCACCTGGATGGCGGCATCCAGTTCTCAATTTCGTTTCACCCGCAGGTACGCGGTCGAGACTTTATCACTTAGCCTTTCATCGTCCTTATCCTGTTACACCATTTGGAGTAAGCAAATGCGCCTCAAGATTGCAGTTCTCGCCGGAGACGGCATCGGCCCCGAAGTAACCCTGCAGGCCACCAACATCCTCCGCGCTGTAGCCGAATTAGGCGGCCACGACTTCACCTTCATCCCCGGCCGTATCGGCGGAGTAGCCATCACGGAAACCGGCTCCCCACTCCCCACCGCGACGCTCGACGCTGCTCTAGAATCAGACGCCGTCCTCCTGGGCGCAGTAGGCGCCAACAAGTTCAACGCACTTACCCCCGACAAGCGCCCCCAGCCCGGTCTCCTGCAGATACGTCAGGCACTGGGTGGCTTCGCCAACCTGCGCCCCTCTCTCGCCTTCTCTGCCCTTAGTGAAAGCTCCTCCCTTCGCCCCGAAGTCACCAAAGACGTAGACATACTCTTCGTCCGCGAACTCCTTGGCGGCCTCTACTTCGGCGCACACCGCTGGTGGAACCGCGATTCCAACGAAGCCATCAACACCATGCGCTACACCCGCGACGAGATCGTCCGTGTAGCCCGCATAGGCTTTGAGCTAGCAGCCAAGCGTCGTCAGAAGGTTACCTCTGTCGACAAGGCCAACGTCCTTGAGGTCTCCCAACTCTGGCGCGCCACTGTATCCGAGGTCGCGAGAGACTATCCGTCCGTCTCACTAGAGCACCAGCTAGTCGACTCATGGCGATGCACATCATCAACATCCCCCGCCACTTCGACGTGGTCCTCACCGAGAACCTCTTCGGCGACATCCTTTCCGACGAGGCCGGCGTCATTACCGGCTCTTTGGGGATGCTTCCCTCCGCCACCATAGGCGGCGCAGTCAACCTTTATGAACCAGTTCATGGATCAGCACCGGACATAGCTGGCACGGGAAAAGCCAACCCGTTAGGCGCCATACTCACAGCTGCCATGATCCTCCGTCACTCGGCCAATCTGGAACAGGAGGCCAAAGCCGTAGAACAAGCAGTCAACGGGGTCCTAGATGCTGGCTACGCACCACCGACATACCTCGTAGTCAGATCGGCCAAACCCCGGTCAACACTCAGGAGATGGGCAGGCTGGTCCATAGGTCCCTCACCGAATCCACCGCCCGCCACCAGTCCCTCCACGTCGTCTAAATCAGCCACGCGAGACAGGCGAAACCGGAAGAGAATGTTGGAACAGCACTCAAACTTTATGGCGTATGTTCAAAACTGCAAAAAGCGACAGTCCACGGCCCACATTGGTCGAGCGTTCCGCCATAGCTCACTACAAAAAACCACGTTCTGTCCACAATAGATTCCAAAGCGGCGGTGGCCCCGAGGGCACCCTCCACCAAACGTTATCCGCTCCCATTGGCGCAAACACATTCACCGAACAGAAGGAAAACCATGAATCCCCCCAAGACTCTCTTCGAAAAGTGTGGCAGCAGCACCTCGTCGCCGAGCCTGAAGGCGAGCCTGCCCTCCTCTACATCGACCTGCACCTTGGCCACGAGGTCACCAGCCCGCAGGCCTTCGACGGTCTCCGCATGGCGGGCCGCAAGCTCCGCCGCCCCGACCGCACCATCGCCACCGTGGATCACAACGTTCCCACCACTAGCATCGAGGACCGCCTCCACATCCTCGACCAGATCGCCTCCAAGCAGATTGAAGCCCTCGGACCAACTGTGCCGACTTTGGCGTAGAGCTTTTCGACGTCCAATCCCCCAACCAAGGCATCGTCCACGTGATCGGGCCTGAGCAGCCGGCACGACAAACGCCTATCAGCTCTACAATCCGACCTCGGGCACTGCCGACTCCAGTGGCGTCATCACCCGCACACCAATCAACGGCAACATCATCACCAATATCAACCCGATCGACCAGGCAATCCTGAAGTACTATCCGGCGCCAAATACCCCTGGCAACGCGGATGGCACCAACAACTTCTCCTACGCCGGCTCCGAGCCCGACTATTACTATGCCGTTGCCAGCCGCGTGGATTACACGTTGAACAGTCGCCAGAACTTCTTCGCCCGCTACGTTACCAGCAACCGCCTGCAGTCCAAGACCAACGCCTACTTCCTGCCGGTGAGCGGACGACGCTCACATATGAAAACCAGGGCGTAGCTCTTGGCTACAACTTCGCCGTTTCTCCCTCGACGGTGATCGACGCGCGGCTCTCCTGAACGCGTTTCGTCAATACCAATGTGGTCAACTCGCAGGGTCTGCTGGATGCAGCCAGCATCGGCATGCCGAACTACCTCGTAGCCGGCATGAACAGCAACGCGCACTCCTTCCCGAACATTGCGCCGACTGGCTACCAGGCACTTGCCGATAAGAGCAATATCGCCTCGCATGACGACGTGACAATGGGCTCGCTACTGTTCAGCCGGCTGCTCGGCAACCACTTCCTTCGCACCGGCGTAGAGTACCGCATCTCCAACACCAACGGAGGCTCAGGCGCAGGCAACAACGGCGCCTACGCCACCACCGGCAACTATGTGACAGCGAACAGCAACACCACAGCTCCGACGATCGGCTTTGGCCTTGCGCAGTTGGAGACTGGGATTCTCTCGACATCTAAGGTGACGATCAACTCCGACTACGCTCTGCGATCTAACTACTTCGCCGCCTATCTGATGGACGAGACTGGGAAGGCGACGCCGAAACTGACGCTTAATGCCGGTCTGAGCTACGAGTATGAAGGGCCAAACTCCGAACGGCATGACAAGGCCAACACCTTCTTCGACTTCAGCGCAACAACCGATCGCAGCTGCAGCTCAGGCAAAGTACGCCCCCATCGCACCGACGAATGGCGCGCTGCTGCCTGCCTCGGCCTTCACGGTAAACGGCGGCCTTCGCTTCGCGGGCCAGCCCGGCAGCGGTCACGGCACCTATAACGCCCGCTCGCTTAGCTGATGCCGCGTATCGGCTTCTCCTATCAGCCGGAGCCGAACACCGTTGTACGTGGTGGCTTCGGTCTGTTCTTTGACTCTGTCGCCACCTTCTATCTCTCGGGCGGCAATAGCGGCTCCACCAACAACGCCACGCTTACACCGCGACAGCGCTTCAGCGCCACCACCAACTTCCTGAATCGGCTCGATGCCGGTGTACAGCGCAACTTCACCGTCTTTGAGCAACTGCAACTGCAGGTGCGCACCGAGGCGATCGACATGCTCAATCACCCCGTCTACACCGCGCCAAGCACCGACTGGACGAGCACCTCCTTCGGCCAGATCACAACGCAAGCCAACCAGCCGCGCGTCTACCAGTTCGGCGCGTTTTTGCGCTTCTAATTCGGGCAGGTGGCCACGTAACAAACCTCTGAAGTATGCTACGCGAGCCGAGAAAGGTAGACCCCGAACAATTCACCTGAAGGCGATTGGTTCCGGTGCCTGCACAATAGCCCCATTGATGGCAGCCAGATCTTTGATTACCCGCCTGATTTCATATTCAGGGATGCCGCCCTGTCTAGATGTGAAGTTTCAATAGATTTTCCATTCGATCCGGATCGTAGAAGCTGATTGTGTGAAGAAGCAGCAAACTTCGGAGGATCGAATGGACTATCACAAGAATGCCGGACTGACGGTGTCTCTGCGTGAAGAGCTGGCCAGAAAAAATGAGCAAGGTCGCACTTAAAAAGTTCGGCGACAAGCTTGATTTGAACGTCAGCGGAGAGCTGACCTTGGCAGAACGGATTCACAAGGCGCGCACGAGGACTCAGACTGGCAGGGATGACGCCGGCGGCGCTTCCCTGCCCTAGCACCATCAGGAGGTGCTAGGGCGCGCGCGTTAAACGCAGCTACTCTCCGCGCCCGCGAATGTCTCCTGTGTCGGCTATAAGTTCGTCCACTTTCGGCCGGAACGAGTCGCCTACAGTACCCGTGACCCCTGAGATCAGATAGGCGTCCATGATCACAGCAGCAACCACTACCGCGCATCCAGCCTCGATCGGTGTGGCGCCAAAGAGAACCGCGGCATGCATCAACCAAATCGCCAGGCACATGCTCCCGCAATCTTCGCGGCTTGCCAGAGTGATCCCAAAAGGGTCTTCCACATACGGCTATGCTCTCACTTCCCTTCCCAGCGAATGGGTGCGATTGAGTATATACTCATATACCCTTATGAGTTTATACTCATCTAAGAGAACACACATGGCAAAGAAGACGACAAGCGCCGCACCTTCCGTAGATCTGCTTGTAAAGCAGTCAGTGGAGACCGTTCGCCTGAATTGCCTTATTCCTGCCGACCTGCATAGACGGGTGAAAGCGGGCTGCGCGAATGAGGGTGTCAGCATGACGGATGTGGTCGTCGAGTTCCTCGAAGGGCGATTCCCAAAGCAGTAGGCACAGAAAAATCGACTCACTATAGTGGTCGTGCATTAGGGTCGGGTGTTGGTGTGCTTCGGGACCGTGGAGCGCCGGCATAGAGCACATGCACCTCCCGGAGATCGCCTCGAACTGGTCGAGCCAGCGGCGCCTCATGCGGGACAGCTCCTGCAGCGACTTCAGGAGTTCGTTTCGGTGTCATCGGTCAGTAGCGGGCTCGCGTGGCCTATTCTGGCGTGTCTGTCTGCAGGATGTCCAGTATCTGAGCCTCGCACTGGCTGATCTCAAAGAACGAACCCCAGGCGGAGCGCGCCTGGCTGAGAGCGGTTTGATAGCGCTCGTTTGCAATTCCAGCGGCGTTGAGAGCCGATACTACTTCGCCTTCGGACTTGAAGGTGCGTACGACCCCACGGAAGCCATCGGTTTCCCCGACGATGGGACAAGAAACTATCAGTTTTTCGCTCTGGGGATCGTAGCGCAGATTGAACAGAAAGGTTGGCATATTCCACCCTGTCAACTGGGATGGCAAATGCGCAGTCGAGGTGGTCTAGCTCCGTAAGGATCGCAGCGGATAGCGAGGGTTAAGTGCCCGTTTGTGCGGGTCCACACCGGCACATTGCCGCGGTCGCTGTGGGGCAAAGTGCACTGGACGAGCTGCCGCGCCATGTATGCCGCTCGACGGCTTCCGGGCTCTGGCGAATCTCAACGGCCCGCGTCGAGGAGTTTGTTTAGGTGGGTATCAGCCATTCGCAACCATCATCTCTTCACCATGGTGCTATGACACCATGAGACTGTGGTGGCATTAGGAGATATGCTCTAAAGCCATAAATAGAAAGGCATTCAGGTCTGCGACTCTTCCCTGTCCGAATCAGCTTTCCCGCTGATCTTTGGTGTCGCGTCCTTATGGTCACGGATCTTGGTAAATGTGTCCTCGATCGTGGACGAGTTTTGTGCGAAGTATTTCGCCCTTCCCAGATTCCCCAAATCGAAGAAAAACGCGGGGGAACAAGGAAAGAACGGTTCGGGAAATTCCAGAGTTGACCCTAACGCCCAAGGGAACTCGAATCGTGCTGTTGGGCTGGCCAACTGAACGATCATATCTCCGGAAGACGCAAGTGAAAGTACAACTGCTCTCGCCCCGCTTTTCGCCAGTGTGAGTCCGCTCCAAGGATCACTTTCCTTCTCCGGAACAAAGAGCGCCTTCCACTGAGCGTCATCCATAAACCCAAGATCGATCAGCATCAGGCCAATACGAGGCTCTAGGCTGATTTGGTGTGGCGAGAATGCAGGTTGAATCGCATTGTCAGTCCATGACCACGAACAGGCTATGACCGCAACGATCGCGAAACTCGCCTGGAGTGATAGATCGCCCTCAAAATGAATGGATGCAACTGTCACGGCGACCAAAAGAAAGAGCCTGATCGTGCTGCGCCTCCACATTGAAGGCATTAGCGCTGCGCCGTCACATGCTTGGTCACAGCGGGTAAAAGCGGGAGAACAGCGATAGATTTCATGCGTGGAGACTATCACTCCACCGCCGTCAAGGCACTGACCTTATGCGCTATTCAGCATTCCGGCCCATTGTTTCTTACGTTACCGACGAGCTTGTTGGGGTATGGCAACGATGATGATGCTGGGAGCGTTAGCGGCGCGGACGAAGAAGGGGAGATAGAGGGCGGGCGGTGAAGGTAAGGCCGGAGACACGTCTGCGCCCCGTGCCTCCGCTCAGGTGGCGGCGTACACGCTCGAAGGCGTCTGAGTGCTCAAGGTCCGCGAGAAGTTCGCGGACGAAGGGAAGGACCATGCTGAGTCGATTTTTGTTAAAGCGGTGTTTTCAGGTGTTAGTCAATTGGAGTAGTATCTGGCACCTGCAGGAAAGATAACCTGCGATGCTGCCCGATTTTGACGGTTATTGCAATACTTTGGACAGCAACTCTTGCCGGAGGATGAACATGGGCACTTTGAGGAAGCGGATTCTTTTCGCGCTTTTGGCGGCGATACTTCCACTGATTGCCGGATGTACCAGACACAGCAAGAAAGAGCGGTACTACCTGGTCGCGACAAATATCAATCTGGGGTACTGGAAGACGGCTGCGACCGGATTTCAGAAGGCAGCGGTTGAGTATGGCGTTACGGCCGAGATGCGGGGGCCGACGACGTTCGATCCGCAGGGTGAGGTGGATGCGTTTCGCGCGGTTGTGGCGCTGAAGCCTGCGGGAATTTTGGTCTCCGTGGCGAATTCCAGGTTGATGGCGCCGGAGATCGATGCTGCGATCGCGGCGGGGATACCGGTGATTACGATGGACTCGGATTCACCGGAGAGCAAGCGGCTGTACTTTATCGGGACGAACAATCTGGAGGCCGGACGGCTGGGTGGTCATCGCGTGGTGGCACAGTTGAACGGCAAGGGAAACGTAGCGTTCATCTCGATGCCGGGACAGCCGAATCTGGATGAGCGGTTGAAGGGTTACAAGGAGGTGTTCGCTACGTACCCGGCAATCAAAGTGGCGGATGTCTTCGATATGAAAGGGGACTCCGGTTTGGCAATGGATAAGACTGCTGAGTACCTTGCAAGAACGGGCCCGGATAAGGTGGATGCGATTGTGTGCCTGGAGGCCTCATCGGGTAAGGATGTGGGTGAGGTGTTCAAGCGAATGAAGGTGAAAGACCGGCTACTGGTGACCATGGACGTTGCCGTCGGGACTTTGTTGCTGGTGAAGGATGGGACCATTGATTCGACGATTTCGCAGAAGCCTTTCGCGATGGGTTTGCTCGGGTTGAAGGCGCTGGATGAGATTCATCACTATCCAGTGAAGCCGCTGGCGAATGATTATGGGCTGGATCCATTTGCTCCGTTCCCTGCATTCATCGATACGGGAGTGGCGCTCGTCGATAAGAACAATGTGGACCCTCTTCTGGATCGTGTCAGGGCTGTGGAACTTCAGTAGGGGCGAATGGAGGGCATGCGGCGAAGAGCTGCCGCATGCCCATAGGGCTCAGACGACTACTACAATTTTGTCGATCTTTCAGCGTTGTTGGGTTTACCCCTTCCTAGAAGGTGCCCGACACGCTCAGGACCAAATGGCCCATTTTGTACTGAATCGTTGCCATACCCTGGTTGAAGGGAACGGCTTGCATTGTCGTATGAGCGGAGCAGGTGGAGGGGTGGACGGGCATCCTTTCGGGTGAGCCACCGTTCGTAGTCCCCAGGCTTGAGAATGACGGGCATACGGTCGTGGATGGGCGCAGCGTCCTTCCATGCGTCCCAAAGGCCGGCGAAGGCGAAGGTCTCGCTCGCCCGGTCTCTTCGTCATCGCGGATGACGGGCCGGTGCGTGGTGGGAGCGACGTTGTAGTCCCACGGCGACAGGACGAAACCGTCTGGAAGTTTGCCCAGGTGGAAGGCCTCGGCGATGCGCTTGTCGGATCGGCGTACGTAGCGGCCGCACATGGGTTAGATGTGGATCGTAAGAGTGTCCACCTTGCCATTCACGATATGAAAGGTCTTCTTACTCACTGTCAGGCTACTCAGGTGGCCGCTGACGTGAATGTCGTCGCCGGCGTTGGGAAGCGAGACTCCCACTGGCCAGACAATCGTTTCCGGTGCACGGGGAAGTAGAATTCTGACGTTCATCGGTTCTCCTTTCGTGAGGTCACCAGCGTACCACTCCGGATGGCGGCATGACCCTAGGTACTCTCTATGTTGAATGCGGCGAGCGCCTTGGGATCGGAGAGGTGACTTCCAAGGCCGGCAGAGGTGCTCCCAGTCTTGAAGAGTTCCGCCACCTCTTGCAGTTCCTTGGCGGAGACTCCAAGCTCGCTGAGCGTGTACTCGAGCTCTTCCCATGACTCAAAGTTTCGGTGGAGATGGGCGCCCACCAACTCGCTAACGAAATGCGCGGAGTACATGGCGCTGCTTACGTTGTGGCATACTAAGGCGCTCCTCGGGTTCCATAGTGAGATCTCACCTTAGCCATTTCAGGATCAGGTGTCGTTGCAACTCTCGCACGCAGCCCGGTGTGCGACCAGGCGGGTGAAGCGGAAGTCAAATTCTGCTCTCAGCGGGCATACGTGCCGCCCATTTCTAGGGATCAAGCTCGTGCACGGGTTTTGAGACGTTCATCGGCCCATTCCAGTCCAAAGTACGCTACATCTGCGCGGGATGAACATGCTATACGAAGCGATCCGCGAGAAGGGCGCGATGGTGCTGGTGCAATCCTCGGCAATCGAAACCATGGGCCTGGGCGGAGCGCTGGCTACGACAGCGATTGCCAAACAACAGTGACTATAAACGGAAGGGAGAATCGGCATGAGATAGCCAAAGGCGGAAAGGCACAACTTCGCTGCTCGGATTGTGGTTCGGAGACGCCGACGGACTTGGAGAAGGCGCAGTAATGCTCAACTTCGGTCCAGGTTCCGGGAGAACATTTCATGTGGCCGCTGATGGCGCCAAAGCCAAAACAGCAGGGTCCTTGTTTTTAGAAACGCTGGCGCACTACCTCTAATGGGCATCGAACAGACGTTCAGGAGATCACACATGAAGAACTTAATGCTGTTGCGAATCAGCGGAAGCGCGTATCGGCATAGCTGATGGCCTGATATCTCTCTGAAAATGCCTTGCGTCGGACCCTACTGCGACGGTACGCGGTACAACGGCTTCAGCACCACTGGTCCCATCAATCCCGAGGGTAGTAGCGGCGAGTCTTTCGTGTAAGTACGAATATTCGTCCAGGTGTAGTGCCTCCCGGCAGGAGACTGTGCGTCACCGATCAAACGGTTCGGCCACAGGTTGGTCACCTCGATCTCGATCACATTTTCTCCCGCCTTCAGCAACCTATCGACGCGCACGGCATACGGAGCTTTCCAGACGATCTCCGTCATCTTGCCATTCACTCGCACCGCGGCAACCTCATGCACCTCACCCAGATCGAGCCATAGCGAATGATCTCCTCGAAGTTGCTCCTCCGTCAGCCGCACCGTCGTCTCATACATGGCGGTGCCGGAGAAGTACCGCACACCGACGTCGTCAAAGTCTGTCCAGGACCTTAGCTTCTCGGACCGTATCACCGCCGGGGCGCCCCAATTCGGTGGAAAGCGCAGCGTCCAGGGCCCTAGAGGCTCGATAGCCTCAACTTTGCCAGTCGTGACACTCCTGCTCCGGCCTCCATGCATCACGACCTCGTACGTTCCGGCCACCGACGTCTGCAACACGGTCCCCGCACCTTCGCGGTCTACACTCATACCTACCAGCGGCTTCACCTGATCCGCATGCTCAACCGAGTACAACAACTCCCCTTGCCGGGCAATCCGGGTTACACCCCGCGCAACGCTCGTATGCCGGAAGACCACAAACACTGAGCCGTAAGCATCCAGCGAGAGTTGCACCCGAGTCCGTCTATCCGGCGTCGCCGTAAACAGCATCGTCTCTTCAATCTGTCCGCTATCCGCATGGAACAACTCCGGTTGTCTACCGCTCACGCGCAGCGTTGCAGCGGTGTCCAGCGCCTGTGGCTTCGTATTGCGGATGAAATAAATATCCGCCTCGGCGGTTCGCCTATGCACATAATCAAGATCGACCTCATGCCCTGCGGCAGGCTCGAAATCTGGTAGCACGCCGGTCGTATGCAACGCCTCACGACCACTCTCCGTGCACAGCAATTGCCCTTTCCCCACCGCTCGCCGATGCTGAGTACTCGTCTCGCACTCTCCCCAGAGCTCATCTGCAATCGCGGAAAATCGCTTTGCATCAGCCTCTCGTACGAGGCCTTGGCTGCGCAGCGGACGCAACCCCGCCAGCGTTCCTCCCGCCTCGACGTAGCGCTTAGCTAGTTCCAGAGCAGACAGCGGAAGTATTCGCGACCGCGGCAGCACGAGTGCCTTGTACTTGATCCCCTCCGGTGTTTGAATCACACCGCCCTGGATCTTAAAGCGTTGCAGCAGTGCATCGGTACTTGTCACGTCATAGTCGTAGCCCGGCAGCACCGCCGCCGGATCATCCCGCTTTAGCCGGACGAAATTCGGCACGTTGTCACCGTAGTAATAGAGAACATCGCTCACTGGTTGGCCCTGCTGCAACATAAATTGTGACCGGTTAAGATACATAAGAAACGGCTCCGCATACCGCCACCACGTCACATTCGGATTCAGGTGAGTTCCGGCGAAGTACTCCTGCCCGGGCAGTCCCATATCCGCTGGAGACGATGTGAACTCATGCCAAACGAGCCGATTCAATCCCTCCGTAAGCGCCTGATCGAATGACGGCCGCAGATTCATCCCCAGCGACTCGTTCCACTGGTTTCCAATTGAGGTCATCCCCTCTGCAGCCACCAATGGTCGCCCATAGATATGCGACGCACTCGAAGCCTCCTTTACAAAGAAGCGTTCCGAATCCCCCGTCCTGTGCTCCTTCGACATCGCCCAGTACTCCGTCTGCGGAATCGCACTCGATCGGAACGTCTCCAGCGCATCGAAGGGCGCGCCATGCGGCCCACCCGACTCGCACTGAATCCCCAGCCCGAACTGCTTCGCATGCATCGCCATGCGGTCGTAGTGCCCATTGATCAGGTCCGCCACTGTTCGACGCAGGTCGGCGAGAAAGCGCGTACTCAACTCCCGGCTGCCCACAATCCGCCCCGAGACTACAGGCAGATATGGAACCGGATCATATCCACGCCGCTTCTTGAACTCCTCGCAAAATGCATCCGTCCAGTTCGTTCCGCCCAACTCCCAGCTATCCGACGCCAGGTACTTCAGACTCTTACCCACATACGGCTTCCCTGCCTCGAGTAAAGGCAGGACACTCTTCTGCCAATAAAGATCGAGCGCACTCGGATCGAGATAGTCGATCGCCAGTCCCTGCCATGCCCCGCTCGATGTCGATACCCGCGCGTCCGAGTCCGTATACCCAATCCTCAGCAACTCCCACCGCTGCGCACCTCCCTCCGGCGGAGACCATCGCACCGTTCCATCTGCATCTACCTTGTCTGTAATATCGTGAATCTCCGGAAGGTCCGCGTCCTCATCCTTCTTCTCCGGCGACGCATCCGTCAGCAGACCCGTCGCATCCGGCATCGAAAAACCCATCTCCACCGCAGCGGACTTGAACTTCAATGCTCCCAGCGCATTTCGTCCGCTCCCTTTTTCGCCCGGCAGCTCCGCACCGCGATGCAGCGGATACGCGAGCACGGCAATCTGACGATAGAAGCCGTTCTTCACCGGCGGCATCTCCAGCTTCACCGCCATCGTCTCACCCGTCGCCGCAACGTTGCGCGACCACGTAAGCAGCTTCGACGCACTCTCAGGCTGCACCCACGGCCCACCAAGATTCCAGCCGCTCGTAATATTCAGCGTAATCTCCAGCCCCAGCCTGTCCGCCTCTTTCAACGCGTGCACATACAGCTCTGTCCAAGCCGGGCTTCCAAACTCTGGCCCAGCCGGCACATTGTCATTCCCCACCTGATTCGATCCATTTGCGTCAACCAGCAGCGCACCACCGTAACCCTTCTTCTGCATCTCCTCCAGATCACGCGTAATCGCCGCCTTCGTCGTATGCCCGTTCAGCCACCACCAGTAGCATCGCAAGCGCGCGGCGGCGGGAGGGTGCTGAAATCCCTGCAGCAACGTGTCCGCCGATTCCATCCGCTTCTGTCCATACGCGGCGCCGACACATCCGCAGACAAGCACCGCCTGAGCGATGCGTCTCTTCCATATTGATGTCATGCTTCTTCGCCCTTTAGCCGTGAATTGGCGCTGCCGACAACTAGGAATCGAGTGGCTCCATGTCAACGGCGACTTTGAGTATATGAGCTCCACCGCCTAGAATTAGGCCGCGCAGAGGGCTTACGTCGCCGTAATCCCGGCCCCAGGCGAGCGTCACGTGGCCGTTCGAGGGGACAAGGTTGTTAGTGGGATCCATGTCAAGCCATCCGATACCCGGACAATAAGCAGACACCCAGGCATGGGAGGCATCGGCGCCCACCAGCCTCGGTTGCCCTGGAGGTGGATAGGTTCGAAGGTATCCGCTTACATAGCGGGCCGCGAGATTCAGGGAGCGGAGGCAGGCGATTTGCAAGTGTGCGAAATCCTGGCACACGCCCCTCCGTTTCCGAAAGACCTCTTCGGTGGGCGTCCGGACGTTGGTCACTTTTGAATCGAAGCGAAAGTCCTTGTGGATCCGTGCGGTCAGATCTAGAAGCGCCTCCAGCATCGGCCGCCCGGGCGTAAACGACTGGAGCGCATAGGAGGCGAACTCCGGCCGTATCCGGATGCGCGGCGACTCAAATCCAAACTGGTAGGCTTCGAGCCCCGCGGAGCTCTGATCGTTGGGAAGCGACATGGCTGCCTCTTCCCAAGGGAGAGACTGTTGCGGCCACGGCGTCGCATTTCCCTCCATGATCACTTCGCTCCGTGCCTCCACCACCAATTGCTTATGCGGCTCTTGAATGGTGAAAAAGCATAGAAGGTTCCCAAAATAGTCCACCCGCTCGGTACGCGTTGCTGGGGGCGGTTGGATGCGCAGTTCGCTCCGCGCCAACTGGTGGTGCAGCAAAGACCGCGGCTTCAGGCACGCGACATGGTTTCCGACCGAGACCGGATATTTGTATTTGTACGTGGTTCGGTGAACGATTCTATAAATCATTGGCCTATGGTGATCGGCAAGGTGCGAGCGTGGCTAAAGTACCTGCTCGATAAGTTATTCGACCAGGAAGGCAGCAATCGTTCCAACTCTCTGAGGAAACGCTCAAGACGGGAGAGCCCATCGGAATCATTCGCCACCGTCGCGGCACCTGGCAATGGGTACTTTAGCTCTCGCAGATCGAAGCTGCGTAACAATGCCAGCGCGTCCCGCATCGCCTGCAAGTCATCTGGCAGGTGCCGAGGAAGCTTTTGATAGAGATCCACGAGGTGGCTCAGTTGAAAGTCCAAAGACCGGGGATTCGTCTCATCCGCCATTAGCACATCCAATACAGCTAACGGCTGCAGCGTTGTGTAGTACCGCGTCCGGTAGGTCATGGAGCTGTCCGCGACCTCGAGCAAGCATTCCAAAAGCGGCCAGTCTTGCTCGGCGAGCGGCGTGGTGATCTCGCGCAGTTGCCTCGTCAGATAGATCGCGCGCTCGAGACGCCGGCCGATTGTCATGAACAACCAGCCCAATCCGCGGTTGATGTTTTCGCGCTCCATCCCGGAAAATGCGGAGAGTAGTTCCAGGCAAGCGGTCAGCATCGCCGGATACTCGGGAAACTGTGTGCCGTGTTCAATCTGAATTGAGTCCCGTAGCTGGCCGATGAGAAACATCATATCGGCCGACAGCCGCTCGCGAACATTGCCGCCAACCCGACATACCTCTGCCAGAGTGGAAGCCAGGCTGTCCGGTCGCTTGACATCGGTCATTACCGAGATCATCTCCTGTTCCAGTTCAAGCGAAGTCGGCCGCCTGTCTTTAACCTTTGGCAACTTGCTGTGCCGCGACTCCAGGCAACTGTGCAGTCGGATGAGGCACCCAAGTTCCGCCTCCTCAGCGCGCCGCACGCGAGAGATCATAGGGCGCAAGATCCGGGCTATGTTTTCCGCCCGCTCGACATATCGACCCAACCAGAAAACATTGTCGGCTACGCTGCTTGGCACAGTCCTCGAGACACGGCGCAACTCTACCGGCTCATTGCGCGGGTGCAGCATGCTGAACGTATCTACGGGGCCGTCCCAGAGGACCCAAGCGTCCTTGCTGTGGCCGCCCCGCTGCATCGAGACGACCGACCCTTCCGCTTCGGCAACACGTGTCAATCCTCCCGGAATCGCAATCCACCCGCTGCCGGTATTGAGCACGTAGGTGCGTAGTACCATGCTGCGCGAATTAAAATGTCCGTTGTCCCAGACGGGCGCAGTGGACAAAGCGATCTGCTCTTGCGCCACATACTCATGAGGGCGTGCCCGCAATTGCTCGGCAAACTTGCCTCTTTCTGCTTGCGGGAGTTCGGCCCCGAAGACCGGTTCCATGCCGCGTGATGGAAACGCCGGCTTCACCACCACGGAATCAAGATGGTTGAGCACCCAATCGAGCGCGTACTTCTGGCCGCACCACCAGGTCGCGACGGATGGAAGTTTGAGCTTCTCGCCCAGCAGGTGCCTGGAGAGGCCGGGAAGAAAAGGCATGACCGCGGCCGTCTCAATCAGACCGCTTCCCAATGCATTTGCAACCTTCACGTTTCCCGCGACAATGGCGTCGACCAGGCCGGGCACACCCAAAAGCGAATCACCCCGCAATTCGAGAGGATCGCAAAAGCTATCGTCCACCCGGCGCAAAATAACATCGACTTGCTCCAACCCGTCGACGGTCTTTAGATAGACGCACCGGTCGCGCACCGTGAGGTCCGCTCCCTCGACCAGAGTGAATCCCAGGTATCGCGCGATATACGAGTGTTCGAAGTAGGTCTCGTTGTACGGTCCAGGGGTCAGCAGTACGATTCGCGGATTGTCGCACTGGGCGAGGTTGGTAAGTGCTTCGCGTTGTGCACGGAAGAAAGAAGCAAGACGCAATACGTTCGAGGTACGGAAGAGATCCGGTAGAACATCGGAGACAATGGTGCGGTTCTCCAGCGCATAGCCGCTACCCGAAGGCGCTTGCGTGCGATCGGCCAGCACCCACCACTGACCGTCCGGCGAACGCGCAAGATCGATTGCCAGCATATGCAGATAACTCTGTACGGGAACACGCACGCCCACCAGCGGCCGAAGGAATGCGGGGTTGGCGTAGAGAAGCGCGGCAGGAAATTGGCCTTGTGCTACGAGGTCCTGCGACCCGTAGAGATCCTCGAGGAGTAAACTCAGCAACTGGGCGCGCTGAATGATGCCCGCTTCGATGTAGCGCCACTCGTCCGCCGGAATCAGTAGCGGAACGATATCGATTCTCCAAGCCCGATTTACCCCGAGCGGATCGCTGTAGATGTTGTAGGTGATCCCGTTCTCGCGAATGCGGCGCTCGGCACGGCCCCAACGTCGTTCCAACTCCTCAGGGCCGATCGCCCGAAGCGACTCCATCAGGTGTGCCCAGTGCGGCCGAGGAGTCACGCCATCGGCCGACAATTCATCATAGGCAGCGCCGTAGCGGAGCGGAGTTTGATATAGATCGACAATCATGGGACAAGCCCCGGTTTCTCGATGTGGGTCTTTTGTCCGGGCGCCGGCAACCGCAGGTCCAGAGTCATAGGGAAGATCGGGTTGGTCTCTTCCTCCGGCGCCGCCATCACGCTGAGCGGATGGTCGGATTTTTGGAAGCGTCCCAGACGCCGGTCTTCGGCCTCCGTAGCGTTGACCGGCCGGGCTGTGTAAGTGCAACCGTCGGGTGGTCCCGCATGGTAGGTGCATCGGCCAATCGAACGCTCCTTCCAGCGGTCGATAATGTCGAAGACAAGGGGCGCGTGCACGGGGATTGTGGGGTGTAGCGTCGCCGAAAGCC
>WNFJ01606484.1_pt1 | contig 19746 bp, 9 predicted proteins | sample 5400461 | NCBI WGS metagenome assembly WNFJ01 (sample SAMN13153349, study PRJNA577476) | soil metagenome | isolation source: 115 cm saprolite on Douglas fir-dominated hillslope | place: USA:California | collected 2013-09-17
GGTGGTGGTCGTGTAGCTGCGGGCGTCTTTGACCGTGGTCTGGTTGCCGTCGCCGTCGTAGCCGTAGGTCGTGGTCCTTGGGGTGACGGTGGCGCCGGACCCACCTGCCGCGGTGACCGAGGTCCGCTCCCCGTCGGCGTTGTAGGCGGTGACGGTGGTGTAGTTCCCCGCATTCGCCCCCGGCAGGTTGCCGTCGGGCGACGTCGTGCTGGTGGGCTCACCGTCGGCGTCATAGGCAAACGTGGTGGTGGCGACCTCGGTGCCGTTGCCGTCCGGCGCGGCGGAGGACGTCAGGTCCCCGGCCGAGTCATAGGCGAGCTGGGTGACCACTCCGTCCGCGTTGATCGTGGCGCAGGGCAGCGAAGGCGACGGCGCGCTGTTGGCGCAGCTGATCCCGGTGCCGCCGAGGGTGACGCTGTTGCCGTTGAACAGCTGGTAGGTGGTCTGCGAGTACGCGGCGCTCGAGCTGCCGGGCTCGAACACCCCGGTGGTCGAGTACAGCTCGTTGCCCTCGGTGTCATACAGGATCCAGCTCAGTCCGAGCGGCGGCGCCGAGGACGGCGGGGTGATCACTCCACCGGGGGCGACCGGGGCCGGGCCGGCGTCCTGCGCGCAGGTGGCCGACGAGGACGCTTCCGGCCTCCCGTCGCAGTTGCCCTGGCCCTGGGTGGTGTAGCCGGTCGTGGTGGTGGCCGGGCCATCCGCGCTTGGCGAGGTGACAGAGGTGGCGTTCCCGCTGGAGTTGTAGGTGTAGCTGGTGGTGTTGCCGTTGCCGTCGGTGGTGGTGGCGTCGAGGAGGGTGCCGCCGCTGCTGCCGCCCGCGGTGGTGACGGGATTGTGGTCGGTCTCGCTGGTGACGGCGCCGGCGGTGAGGTGGGTTTCTGCGGCGAGGGTGCCCTGGGTGTAGTCGTCGACGGTGGTGTTGCCGCCGGGGTCGGTGACGGTGACGTAGCCGGTGCCTGTGGCCGGGTTCATGCAGTCCCCGGCGGCGGCGTTGACGCAGTAGTTGAAGGTGGTCGTGAAGCCCGCCGGGTCGGTCTGGGAGGTCACCCGGCCGGTGGCGTCGTAGACGTTGACCGTGGACTTGCCCGCGTCGGGGCCGCCGGGCTGGGCGTTGGAGCCGGTGATGGTCAGCAGGTCGCTGGTGAGCAGCGGGTTGCCTGTGCTGCCGGCGCCGTAGGTGTAGGTGGTCCTGTTGCCCATCGGGTCGGCGGCCGAGGTGAGCTGGCTGGCGGAGTAGCCGTAGGTCCAGGTCCGGCCCATCGGGTCGGTGACCGAGGTGACCAGGCCCGAGCTGGCTGACCCGATGACCAGCGCCCGCCCGGAGGCCGAGGTGACGGTCTGGCACGAGCTCGCGGTGGACGGGCAGTTGCCGACGCCGGGTGAGGGGGAGTTGTGGGTGACGGTCAGGGTGTTACCCGCGGTGTCGGCCTGGGAGACGAGCTGCCCGGTCCAGGCGTAGGTGGAGGCGCCCGATCCGGGGGCCGGGGTATAGGTATAGGTCTGGTTGCTGGTGTTGTCGGTGAGGGTGACGCTGGTGAACTGGGGCAGCACGCAGTACAGGCCGGCGGCGGTGTAGGGGGTGGCACAGGCCCCGTTGGTCTGGGCGTAGAAGGTGACCTGGGCGCCGCCGGGCTGGGTGACGGTGATGCCGCCAGGCGCCGGGGACAGGGAGCTGGTCTGGCCGGGGGCGGGCGGGATGGCCGAGGTGGCCGACGCGGTGACCTCCTGGATCTGGCTGGCGGCCCAGCCTTCGCCGGCTTGCAGGATGAACAGGTCGCCGGCCGGGTCGGTGCCGATGCCGTAGGGCTGGTACATCCGCGCGGCGGTGGCCGGGCCGCCATTGCCGGAAAACCCCCAGCTCCCGGAGGCGCTGCCGGCCACGTTGTAGATGTCGGCGGAGGTCATCGACTGGCCCCACTGGGTGCCGTTGGCGACGGCGATCTCCCGGATCCGGGCGTTGCCGGAGTCGGCGATGTACAGATCGCCAGCGGAGTCCAGCGCGATCTGCACCGGCCCGTTCAGCAGCGCCGCGGCGGCCGGGCCGCCGTCACCGGTGTTGCCTGAGGCGCCCGATGCGCTGCCCGCGATGCCGTAGATGTCCCCGCCGGTCATGGACTGGCCCCACTGGGTGCCGCTGGCGGCGGCGACCTCGCGGACCTGGCTGTAGGAGGAGTCGGCGATGTACACGTTCCCCGCGGCGTCGACGGCCAGCCCGCTGGGCTGGCCCAGCGTCGCCGAGCTGCCCGGGCCGCCATTGCCCGAGTCGCCGGGCTGCTGCGGGATCCCGGCGATGGCGTAGATGTCCCCGGCGGTCATCGCGATCCCGTAGTGGGTGCCCGAGGCGGCCGGGACCTCCTGCACCAGGCTGTTGGCTGCGTCGGCGAGGAACACGTCCCCCGCGGCGTCGACCGCGACCGCGTCCGGCAGGCCGAGCACCGCGCTGGTCGCCGGGCCGCCGTCGCCGAAGTAACCGGACACGCCGGGGGTCCCTGCGATGGTGGAGATGTGGCCGGTGGCGGCGGCCACCTTCCGCACGATGGCGTTGCTCTCATCGGCGATGTACACGTTCCCCGAGGCGTCCACGGCCACGGCGGTGGGGGCGAACAGCAGCGCGGAGGTGGCCGGCCCGCCGTCCCCTGCGTCGCCCGCCTGGCCGGTGGAGCTGCCGGCCACGGTGTAGACATCCCCGCCGGTCATCGCGATGCCGAACTGAGCATGGCTGGACGCCGCGATCTCCTGCACCCGGTTGTTGCCGTCATCGGCGACAAAGATGTCGCCGCGCGAGTCCGAGGCCACCGCGCCCGGGTTGGCCAGGCCGGACAGCACCGCCGGGCCGCCGTCCCCCGCGGTCCGCAGCGTGTACCCGTTCCCGGCCAGGGCGCTGATGATGTCGGTGGACTTGCTGACCTCCCGCACCTGGTTGTTGCCCGTGTCGGAGACGTACAGGTTGCCGGTGCCATCCAGCCAGATCGCACCCGGGGCGGTCATCAGCGCCGAGTTGCCCGGGCCGCCGTTGCCTGAGTCCCCGCCGGTGCCGTTCGGGTTGCCCGCGACGGTGTAGACGAAATCGGCGGTCATGTTCTGGCCGACCTCGGTGTGGCCGGTCCCGGCGACCTCCTGCACCCGGTTGTTGGCGGTGTCGGCGATGTACATGTTGCCGTTCGGGACCCGGACCGAGGCGGGGTAGTTCAGGTTGGACTGCAGCTGGGACTTGTTGTCATTCCCGATCGTGCAGTTGCTGCTGCCACCGCGCCCGGCGACGGTGTACATGTCGCCGGCGATCATCCCCGAGATGCCCCAGTAGGTGCCGCTGGACCACGGCGCCTCCACGATCCGGCAGTTACTTGTGTCGGCGACCAGCATGTTGCCCGACCCGTCGATCGTGACGCCCTTCGGGGCGTTCAGCAGGGCGCTGCTCGCCCTGGTGCCGTTGCCGGTCATCCCCGATGCGCCGGTTGAGCTGCCGAACACGGTGTAGATGTCGTTCGCGGTCATCGACTGGCCCCACTCGGTCCCGCCGGACGCGGCCACCTCCTGGATCCGGTTGCTGGCGGTGTCGGCGATGTACAGGTCCCCGGCATGGCTGCCCGCCCCGAGATGGATGCTGTCCGGGCTGTTCAGCTGCGCCGAGGTCGCCAGGCCGTTGTCGCCGCTCGTGCCGCAGGTCCCGGTGGTCCCGGCGATCGTGTACTCGTCATCGGCGGTCATCGCAATGCCCCACTGCGTCTGGTTGGCAGCGGCGATCTCCACCACCCGGCAGTCCAGGGTGTCGGCGATGTACAGGCCGGCCGAGTTCACCGCCACACCGCTGGGATGGTTCAGCCGGGACTGGGACGCCGGGGTCCCGTTCGCCGTCCCGGTGAAGTTCGGCTCGTACCCGGCCGGGCTGCCCGCGACCGTGTAGATGTCGCCCGCGGTCATCGAGATCCCCCACTGGGTGCCGGTGGTCCCGGCGATCTCCTGCACCCGGTTGTCGGCCGTGTCGGCGATGTAGACGTCACCCGACCCGTCGATGAAGGTGTTGCCAGGGTTCGACAGCACCGACTGCGCGGCGGGCCCGCCGTTCCCGTTGCCGGTGCGCAGCCCGCCGGCCGCGTAGATATCACCGGGCACCGGGCTGACCGTGGTCAGCGAGGACGCCCAGTTGTCGGTCCACCCGTACCCCATCGGCCCCGGCGTGCCCGCCTGGGTCTGCTGCTGCGCCGCATTCGCGTCATAGGTTCGGGAGAAGCCCAGCGGTGGCCCGAACCCCGGGATGTTCAGGTCGGTGTTCGACTGGGTGAAATCCCCGTTCTCCGTGTCGACCGGATCCCCCGCCGCGGCACGCGCGACGCCAGGCGCGGCCTGGTTGGACGACCCGCCGGTGGTCGTGCCCGCGAGCACCTCACCGCCGGCGGACGGCGCCAGCGCCGCCGTCGCGGCCGACACCGGCGCGCCCAGGAGCACATACGGCTGGCCCGTGGTCCCGTTGGAGGCGGTGAAAACCGATGCCGCGTCCCCGGCCGCGTCCTCGGCGACCGGGGTGAACATCGCCGGCCAGGAGTTGAACGCCTCGGTCACCGGGCACCCCGGCGACCACTGGCTGGTGGCCAGCGAAGCGCTGGTGAACCCGCCGAAGGTCCCGGCCCTGCCCGCCTCCCACGCGTTCACCGTGCCCGGGTCCGTGCAGGCCAGGCTGCCCTGCACGGTCAGCCCGCCCGCCGCGCCGATACCTTCCACCCCGCCAAGCAGCGGCACGCTCGTACCCGCGGGGGCCGTGGAATACTCGCAGTTCAGCGACTGGTACAGGCCCGTTCCCGAGGACGCGGTGCCCGCGTTCGCCGAGGAGAACCCCGCCGCGGCGTACCCCACCGTATCGGTGATCAGCGTGTTCGCCGCCGACGTGCCCGGCAGCGCCGGCGCCGTGCCAAGCACCGCCACATTCCCGTTCACCGCACCCTGCCAGGCCGTGCCCAGCGTGCCGGTCGTCGGCGTCAGGGTCGAGCACGTTCCACCGCTGGACGGGTCACCGATCACCAGCGCCGCATACCCCTCGAACTGCGACGCCGACATCCCCTGCCACGCCGACGGCGTCGCCTGCGTCACCGAATACCCCGCGTTCTGCAGCACCGTCGTCTCCGGGGCAGTGGTCTCACCGTTCTGCAACAACACAAGCACCGGCGGCCCCGACGCCGCCCTTGCCCGCGGCGNNGCCACCGCCGCGGCCGCCGTCACCCCGGCCGCCGCGGCGACAGGCGCCGCGGCCGGCAGGACCGATGTGCCCGCCGCCAGCACCGGCCCAAGCACCGCCGCCACCAGCCTGCGCCCCCGCCGCCGCGCCCGGCGCACCCGAGCCCGCACCGCACCCCGCCCGCCCGAGGTCCCCGTCATCCAGCCAGCGTGACCAACGAACCTGTGCAGCCCCATCTCCGGCAACCCCTTCCGGCGCGGGCCGGGCCACAGCCGTACCAAAGCCGCGGTTGCCGCCCCACACGACAATGACCGGATTCTCAACGCTGCACCGGCGCGCTGTAAAGAGACAAAAATGTCACGAGAGGCGGGGAAAGCCGCAGGCGTCCGGCACACCCGGCACGCCCACAACGCCCACCGCCCGGCCGACCCGGCATTATTCCACCCCACTGATCCCGCGACCGTAACCAATGTCGACACACGGCAGATCCACCGAAACCCGTCCTCAAAGGCCTGATCAACGAATATGTGCACCCGCCTAGCGCCCGGAAGACCTGCAGGTCACCAGCCGAATCCTATTTTCGAGCGGGACACGGTGGCGAAACGGCGGCCCGGAAGGCTGCCCCGTCGAAGGCTCCACCGAAATGCGGCGACAGTGCCGCGCGAGCCTGTTGTCCGAAGTCTTTGATCGCCGGCAGTCCGGCCGGCAGTGCACCAGCGAGTTCGCCATCCGGCGACATCGCGGCGAGGTCAGTAACGTTGCACCGCTCGGCGACTCCCGCATGGGCTGGCCAGTTGCCGATGACGACTCCGGCCAGGGTGAGGCCTGCGGTGTCTATGGCGCGGATGGTGAGTGCGGTGTGGTTGATGGTGCCCAGGCCCGCACTGGATACCAGCACGACAGGGGCGTCCAGCGCGGCCGCGACGCTGACCAGGGTCCATCCGGAGGCGGCGAAGGGAACGAGCAGGCCGCCCGCGCCCTCGACCAGCACCAGGTCACGTTCCGCGGCGAGCGCACTGATCCGTCCCACCACATCCGCGAGCGCCAGTCCGGGCATGCCGCTGCGGGCCGCGGCGTGATGCGGTGCGAGCGGTTCGGGGTAGCGGGCATATTCATGCGTGTCGGTGCAACCGGTCAGGCGGGTCACCTCGGCCAGATCACCCGGCTCGCCCGGTGCCACCCCGGTCTGGGCCGGCTTCACGACAGCCACCGATTTGGCAGCGCGGGCGGCGAGTGCGGCGGTCGTGATCGTCTTCCCGACGCCCGTGCCCGTGCCCGTGACGACCAGGACATTCATGCCCGTCCTCGCTTTCCGAGCACCTGGCCGAGCACGTCGGCGACCCTGTCCAGGTCGGCGGCGGTGAGGTCGGCCCGCGCGGTGAGCCGCAGGCACGAGCGGCCCGGCGGCACCGATGGTGGGCGGAAGCACCCTACCCGCACACCGCACCCCAAGCAGGCCGCGGCGGCCGAAACCGCGCGCAGCGGATCGCCCAGGATCGCGGGCACCACCGCCGCATCCGGGCGGACCGTCTCCACGCCTACCGACATAATCACCTCATGCAGCCGCGTGGCGTTCGCGCGCACGGCATGGACACGGCGGGGCTCATCGGCGAGGACGCGCAGCGCGGCAAGCGCAGCGCCCGCCGACGAGGGCGCCAGGCCGGTGTCGAAGATGAAGGAACGTGCGGTGCTGATCAGCAGCTCGACGACCTCCGGGGCGCCGAGGATCGCGCCGCCTTGCGCGCCCAGTGCCTTGGACAGCGTCACCGTCTGGATCACGTCGGGGACGCCGGCCAGGCCCGCCGCGGACACCGCACCGCGTCCGGCGGCCCCTACAACGCCAAAAGCGTGTGCCTCGTCCACGACGAGAATCGCCCGGTACTGCTGGGCAATGTCGTGGATCTCACGTAGCGGGGCGAGGTCACCGTCGACAGAGAACACCCCTTCGGTAATGACCACGGCGTGCGGGGTGCCGGCGGTGGCCAGCGCGGCGGCGAGCTGGCCGGGAGCGCAATGCGGTATGACGACGATCTGCGCACTCGACAGCCGGCAGGCGTCGATGATCGACGCGTGGTTGGCGGCGTCGGAGACGATCGTGACGTCCGGGCCGCCCAGCACGGTCACGGCGCCCAGGTTCGCCAGGTAGCCGGAGGAGAAGGTGAGCGCGGCAGGCGCGCCGGCGAAGGCGGCCAGCTCCGACTCCAGCTCCGTGTGCAGCAATGTCGTCCCGGTGACCAGGCGCGATCCCGTCGATCCGGCACCCCAGACACGGGCGGCGTCCGCAGCTGCGGCGATCACCCGCGGGTGACGGCTGAGTCCGAGGTAGTCGTTGCCCGCCAGGTCCAGGATGTCTTCACCGGGCCTGCGGGGACGCAGTACCCGGCGCAACCCGGCGGCCTCCCGCGCCGCTACCGCATCACGCACCCGCGCCAGCGGATCCGATGTCGCCCCCCTGCTCACTGCTTGTTCCGCACGTGCGGCCCGGTCACTGGACGACCTCGCGGATCGACTCGTCTACCGCGCCGACCAGCTCGGCGAGCTCGCTGTCAGAGATGGCCAGCGGTGGCATCAGCACCACGACCTCCCCAAGCGGACGGACGATCACGCCGCGCCGCCGAGCCGCCAGGCACACCTCAAAGCCGGTGCGCTCACCGACCGGCCGCACCTCGACGCCGGTCATTGTCCCGGCCCGCCGCACCTCTGTGACGCCGTCGTAGTCCCCGATGGGCAACAGCCCCGCTCCGAGCCGCTCACCGACCGCCGCCGCACGCTGCACCGTCCCGCGCGTGCGCATCAGGTCCAGATTCGCCAGCGCCGCAGCGCACGACAGGGGGTTGGCGGTGTAGGTATGCCCGTGGAAGAACGTGCGCCCGCTCGCCGGCGAACCCAGGAATGCCTCGAAGATCGGCTCGCTCACCACCACCGCGGACAGCGGCAGCACGCCACCGGTGAGCCTTTTGCCGACCACCATCAGATCCGGGACCACGCCGGCGTGCTCGAGGGCGAACCAGCGACCGGTCGCACCCACCCCGGTGGCCACCTCGTCGACCAACATCGCCGCGCCGAACTCATCGCACAGGGCCCGGACACCGACAAGGAAGGACGGGTCGTGCGTGAGCATGCCGCCCGCTGCCTGAACCAAGGGCTCGACGACAACCGCGCACACCCGGTTTCCCTCGCGCTGGAGCATCGCGCTCATCTCCGCCAGCACCTCGGCGGCCCTCCCGGCCCGTGTCTGGCCGGGAGCTAGCACGCCCGGCGAGGAAACCATCCGTGTCTCGATCAACAGCGGGCGGTAGGTCTTGTGGAACAACTCGACTCCGCCAACAGACACCGCGCCAAGGGTGTCGCCGTGATAACCCTCAGCCAGGTGCACGTACAGCGGACGGTCCTGGCCGCGCTGGGTCGCTGCCTGATAGGCCATCTTGATCGCGGCTTCGGCCGCCGAGGAGCCGTCGCCGGCGAAGAACACCTTGCTCAGCCCGCGCGGCGCGATACGCAGCAGTTCCTCCGCAAGGCGGATGCCCGGTTCGTGTGTCAGTCCCAGGAACGTTGAATGGTCAAGGCGTTCCAGCTGAGCGCGGATCGCCGCGTTGATCGCCGGCTCGTTGTGCCCGTGCACGGTGACCCACAGCGACGAGACCCCGTCCAGGTAACGGCGCCCGTCGGTGTCGTAGAGGTACACGCCCTCGCCGCGGTCAATGACCAGCGGCTCATCGGAAGGCCACTGTGCGTGCTGGGTGAACGGATGCCAGACCGCGGCGATGTCCCGGGCGACGAGACCACATCCACCAGTCATGGCTCCAAGGATTCCTGCGCGAACATCCCCGCGAATCTCCTGTCGCTCATCACACAAAAGGACACCCCGCAGCCAGCGACCGCCTCAGCACCGCAGATGTGCAGGAGTAAACAAACGTGCCGAACCGCACGCCGCAGGGCTGGGAGCCGGTGCAAGCCCGTCATCCTGGGCCGGATGATCATAACAACCCGACGCAATCAAGCGGTTCGGTGAACCGGTGGTTCCGGCCGGATTCCGTCCGCCATATGTCTGTAACCACTGCTGTGCAGGGGCTCACGGTGGCAGTTTCATGACACATTGCGACAGCGGCAAGACGGCCCGCGAGCCCGGGCTGCCCAGGCCACGGGGCCGTTTGAGCCGCGTGCAACAGACGCGACAAACAGATAAGCGATGCATCCGGACCGCAATACGGCCACACGCCATCGCAGCCAGAATCTGTGATCTCACCGAGGCATCGAGCGCGGTGTGCGGTGGATGTTTCGTTCTCGTTGCGTGGCCCGAACGGTGACGACACGGGGCCTTCCTAGCGTCGGGTGTCCGAGATCGTATCCATCCACGACCGCTCACCCCCGGAGGATCGCCCGATGACAGCGACCGGCCAGCATGTGACGCCGCAGCAGGTAGCGCGGAAGCCAGGCAGGTGGATACAGGAGTGGCGTCCGGAGGACGGCACGTTCTGGGAGCGGGGCGGTTCCCGGGTGGCGCGCCGCAACCTGGTCCTCTCGATCTTTTCCGAGCATGTGGGCTTCTCGGTCTGGAGCCTGTGGTCGGTGTTCGTTCTCTTCCTGACGCCGGCCTACGGGATCAGCCATGATCTCAAGACGGCAGCGGCGGAGAAGTTTCTGCTGACGGCGTTGCCGACAGCACTGGGTGCAGGTGTCCGGCTGCCCTATACCTTCGCGGTGGCGAAGTTCGGCGGCCGCAACTGGACGATCATCAGTGCGGTCCTGCTGCTGGTGCCGACGGTCGCGGCGGCGATCGTGCTCAAACCCGGTGTCTCCTACGGCACGCTGCTGGTGATTGCCGCGCTCGCCGGCGTGGGCGGCGGCAACTTCGCGTCCTCGATGGCCAACATCAACTCTTTCTATCCGGGGCGGCTCAAGGGCCGGGCGCTGGGCCTGAACGCCGGCGGCGGCAATCTGGGCGTGGCTGTCGTGCAGCTGGCCGGGCTGGTGGTGCTGGCCACGGCGGGCAAGGGGCACCCGCGGGTGCTGCTGGGCATCTATATCCCGCTGGTCGTGCTTGCCGCGCTGGGCGCGGCACTGTTCATGGACAACATCGCGCACGTGCGCAACGAGAAGCGAGCGCTGCGGGCCGCCTGCCATGATCCGCATACCTGGGTCATCGCGTTCCTTTACATCGGCACGTTCGGCTCATTCATCGGCTTCAGCTTCGCTTTCGGCCAGGTGCTGCAGAACCAGTTCGGTACGCACTTCCTGACGGCGGGCAAGGTGGATCCGGTCAAGATCGCCTACCTTTCGTTCCTGGGTCCGCTGGTCGGCTCGCTGAGCCGCCCCGTCGGCGGCTGGCTGGCCGACCGGATCGGTGGCGCGCGGACCACGTTCTGGAACTTTGGGGTGATGGCGCTGGCCGCGGCGATCGTGCTGACCGCGTCGCGGCAGAAGTCGCTGGGGCTGTTCTGGGTCGGCTTCATCGCGCTGTTCGTGTTGTCGGGCATCGGCAACGGATCGACCTACAAGATGATCCCGGCGATCTTCCGCAGTAAAGGACAGCTGAGTATCGCCGAGGCGGCCCCAGACACCGCCGAGCACGATGCGCGCCGGATGGCGAACGCGGTCATCGGTATCGCCGGGGCAGTCGGCGCGGCTGGCGGTGTGCTGGTCAACATCGCATTCCGGCAGTCGTTCCTGGCCTACCAGACCGGCGACGCCGCCTACCTCGGGTTCATCGCTTTCTATGTGGCCTGCGTCGGCCTGACCTGGCTGGTCTACCTCCGCGCCGCCGGGCGGCGGCATCTGGCCGGCGTCTGAAGCTCGCGCATCTGACCCTGAACTGTGCCGGTCATCTACCGGAAGGAAACCAGCTCATGAGCATCTATGACTCCCCGGTCTTGGGTCTGCCGGGCTCGCGGCGCGGGTACGTCCAGCGCCGCCTGACCAGGTCCGCATGCCAGCGCAGCAGCGTCCGCGGGGAGACGATCAGCCGTAGCTGGCGGAGATGGCTGCGGGGCAGCGGCCGGGCAAGCGCGGACGGTGCCCGCCTGTGGTGCGTGGCCGCTCGGGCCTCCAGGGCAGCGCGCAGCGGATCACGGAGTTCGGCATCGGGGGACCCGGGTCTTGGGAACGCAGCAGGATGGGACGTCTACTTACATGGCTGGGCGGGCTCCAGGCTCGCGATGTCGGTTGAGGAGTAGCAATCATTGGTGAAGGTGTTGTTGCTGCCCATAGGGGCCTCGACAGGGCTGAATGGCTGGTCGGAGTCCGTGCATGGGTTGAGGAAGAATCCGTTTCCGCCGCTGCCGATGCCGGTGCCGCTGTTGGCCGCGAACTTGTCATCGTGGATGGCGTTGCCGTGTGAGCCGTTCACGAGCAGCAGGCCGCCCTGTGCGTCGGTGTAGTAGCCGGTGAACGTCCTCTGCCCGTTCAGCGTGAGGCAGATGGGGCCGGTCGACTCGCCGGTGCTGTTCCCAAGGTTCACATTCCAGGCGTTGTCGAGCACGTAGCTGCCGGTATCGTCGGCGTTCGCGGACGCGTGGTCGATGGTCACGTCGTGGGTGTCCTGCAGGTACACGCCAAAGCCGCTGTCGTAGTCGAAGGAGTTGCAGATCTGGCTCTTCGGGCAGGCCGGGACGCCGCCGATGCTCAGATATGCGGAGTTCACCGCGTAGAGGCCGTCGGCGTTGTGCGGGACCTGCCCGTCAGCGGTCGACTTGAGCTTGCTGTTTGCGAGCGTGATGTGCGAGGAGCCGTCGATGAACACGGCGTTGCCGGTCATCTTGTTGAAGCTCAGCTGATCAAGGCTGACATACGACGAGGAGTCGAGTTCGACGCCGCGGCCATCCTCGTTGCCGGAGACATTGGAAATCGTTGTTCCGGCCGCGTTGCTGACATCGACTAATACGATCACCGGGTCGGTGAACGGAACGCCCGAGTAGGTGGCGGATATCCCGCTGATAGTGAACGAGCTGGTGATGCCGCCGCCGGAGTTGTCGACCCTGACCGCCCATCCGCTGGAACCGCCGCTGGGGGCCGTGATGGCCCAGGGGCCGATCACGTAAGGACTCGCAGATGTCCCGTTTCCCGCAGTGACACAGGCACACCCGGCCGACGAGCCAGGTGCGGTGAAATCAGAATCCGAAGTGATCGTGATCGCCGCATGCTGCCCGGTGTCTGCGCCGGCAGCGACCGGGGCGCTGACCGCAACGGCCAGGGCCACGACCGCGAGGAAAGCAAGACGCCGCATCGAGTACTCCTTCGGTTAACCGCGAGAAGGACACCCACGTTCCATCGCGATAGCGCAGAACTAACCACCACATCATCGCCGACAGCGGCCACTGATTTCGACCCGGCTCCGCATCTTGATCGTGCAGAAACCGGCGTCCCGCGGGGCCATCAAGCGCCGGCGAGCCGGTGGACAAGACCGCCTCCGTCGCGTCGTTCTTCCTGTCGCGCATCGACACCAAGGCCGACGCACTGCTCGATGAGGACTCCCCGCTGCGCGGGTGGCTCGCGATCGCCAGCGCCCGCGTCGCCTACCAGCGCTGCCAGGCAAAGTTCACCGGCCCCGAATGGGAACCGCGACGCGGTCGGCCACGCCATTCACGCCGGCATTGCCCGGGACACCTGGCTGACGGCCAGTCAGTCCCGGAGCAGCCGGGCGAGCACGGCCGCTTCGCTGATCTGGGGCTGCCTGGTTGCGGTGAGCAGCGTCAGCGTCCGGCCCTTCGCAAGTTCGCGCAGGTGCGCCAGCGCCTCTGCCCGTGCGGGCTCCGTCAGCTCCGCCTGGTAGCGCCGGCCGAATTCCTCGAAGCGCGCCGAGTCGTGGCTGTACCACTTGCGCAACTCCGTGGACGGCGCGACCTCCTTGCACCACTCATCGAGGGCCGCCTTCGCCTTGGTCAGCCCCCGCGGCCAGATCCGGTCGACCAGCACCCTGGTGCCATCGCCCGGCGCTGACTCCTCATAAACCCGCCGCACCCGTACCTTCGCGTCCGCCATCATCCGCCTCCTCGCCCCTGCAGCTTCCGGGTATGTTCACCGCGCGAACTCCGGTGAACCGTCGCGCTGCTGTCAACGGCAGCACGGGGACGCCCGCCGCCTGCGGCGCGGCCCGGGCAGGGAGCGGCCGGGCCAGATGGCGTATCCGAACCGGTCGAATCCATGGCCGCGTCGGTGTTCCGGGCGCCTGGCGCGCACGGATCTCGGCAGCGGTACGATAGCGGCCAATCTGGGCGCCACCGCTCCCCAGATCGGCCAGCGACTGGAACGTCAGGCCGCAGCTTGACAGCCCATTCCTCCTAGTCGTCCAGGATGCCCAGCGCCAGGCCCGGCTGAATACAGGTGAGAACACCCGAAGGCGCGGACAGCCAAATTCACGACGGCTGCCGATGCGACACTGCGGCAGCCGTTCGGGATGAATTACGGGGGCCACGCCACCGCTGGCGCCACGCGCGTGCTTGTGCTTGTGGCACCAGCCGTCCGCTGCTTCTGCGGAAGCATGACTCGTGGTTACGACGGCTCGATAAAATCGCACTTACAAAAGTACTGCGTTCTCAGGGATACGGGAGGCACAGGCCATGGCGACCGCGGCGCGTGACCGGCTGGCCAGGACGTTGCGCGGCGACGCGAAGACCGCGTTCAGCGTCGAGTTGGCGGCGAGGGCGGACGACCTGAGCCTGGAGGTCGAGGGCTTCGGGCACGTCAGGCTCCCGGTGACTCCCGCGAAAGCCCGCAAGCTGCTCGGCCTCGGTCAGCCGGCCACGTTCGGCCGTGGTGAGGAGACGCTGACCGACCTGGATGTCCGTGACACGTGGGAGATCCCGAAGCACCTCGTGCGCGCCGAGTGGAACGACGCCGCGCTGAGGGTCATCCTCGCGACGGTAAGAGAGGAGCTAGGACTACCGAACGCTGCCGAACTGACCGCCGACCTTCACTCCCTGCTGGTCTATGAGCAGAACCAGCACTTCCTCGCCCACCAGGACTCCGAGAAAGACGACTCGATGGTCGGGACCCTGGTGGTGACCCTGCCGTCCAGTTTTACCGGCGGCGAGCTGATGGTGGGGCACAACGGGGAGTGGAAGGCCTACCGGGGATCGAAGACGGCGCTGTCGCTGGTCGCCTTCTACGCCGACTGCCGGCACGAGGTTTTCAAGGTGCAGTCGGGCTACCGGATCACGCTCACGTACAACCTGCTCCTGCACGGGGATACCAGCCGTCCGGAGGGCGATGAGGGAACTATCACCGAACTGGCGGACCTCCTCCGTGAGCACTTCAGCACGCCGGTGCCCCGCTATTACGGTGGACCCGCGACCGACCCGCCGAACAGGCTCGTCTACCTCCTCGACCACGAGTACACCCCGCGTGCGCTGAGCTGGACCCGGCTGAAGGGCGCCGACGCAAGCCGCGTGTCCCTGTTGCGGATCGCGGCCGAGCGGACAGGGTACGAAGCCGTCCTGGCGCTCGCCGACATCAAGACGACGCACGACGCGTTCCCGGCCGATGAAAGCTACGGATACCGACGCCGGGGCTGGCATGACGACGACGACGAAGACGATGACGAGTACTCCAGCGACGCGAGCGACAGCGAACGCGAGTACGACATTCAGGAGCTGATCGACTCCGACATCACGCTCACGCACTGGACCGGGCCAGACGGTACCCGCCTGGAGGAGACCTCGCTGTCCGTGGACGGCAATGAGGTGTGCGCGTCCACCCCGACAGGCGACCTCAAGCCCTATTCCTCGGAGTATGAGGGCTACATGGGCAACTGGGGCAACACGCTGGACCGCTGGTACCACCGGGCAGCGGTCGTCGTGTGGCCCTGTGATCAGGCCTTCGCGAACCGCGCTGAAACATCCCCGGCCTGGGCTCTTGATGAGCTCGCCGCGGTGGCGTCAGCAGGCGACGTATCGGGCGCCCAGGCGGCCGCAGCGACGCTCGCGCCGTTCTGGGACAGGGCTGTGCGCGCACGGACGCCGGAGGAAAGGGGCAGGATCTCCGGGCTGTTCGGCAATGCGCTGCGGGCGGCGAACGCCGTGACCGACGCGGCGACCGCAGCGATGCTGCTGCGCCCGTTCCGCGTTGAGAACCTGACCGGTGCCTACGCCGAGTCGTTCGGAAAGATCGTCAGCAGCTACGGCCAGCAGTGGACGGCGGAACTGCTGCGGACGTGGTTCGGTGGGGATCAGCCGGCCTGGGCATACGGCGGCGGACAGGAACGGCCGCAGTGGGTGGCGGACTGGCTGCCCGGCCTTTGCGGGGGGCTGCACGCCACGGGCAGCGCTGGCGCAGCGGCCGCGCAGCGGCTCCTTGACCTGGCGTGGGAGTGGCTCGGCAAGGACATCGGCACAGGGCTCGCGTCGTCGTCGCCCAGCTATCGCGACAAGAAACTCGGCGACCTGGGTAAACCGCTCGCCTCGGTGCTGACGGCCGCCGCCGCGATTGGGGCAGCTAGCACACGGGATACAATATCCGGATATATCCGGCAGCAGGGGGACGCAGTGACCGCGCTGGAGATGTCCGCGCTGCGGGCCGCCGCGAAGCTGCCCCGGGACGGCACACGCGGCGACGATGGCTTCGGCGACCTGGCCGCCGACTGCGCGGCACGGCTCCGCGCCCGGCTCGCCCGCCCGCAGCGCGCGTCCGGCGACTGGTCGATCGAACTGCCCGCAGGCGGCTGCACGTGCGACCTGTGCGACACCCTCCGCGTGTTCCTGGAAGACCCGAACCAGCGCGCATTCGAGTGGCCGCTCGCCCAGCAGCGCAGGCAGCACGTCCACTCCCGGATTGACGCCGCCGAACTGCCCGTCACACACGTGACCAGGCGGCAAGGCCGCCCCTACACGCTCGTCATGAACAAGACCGACGCGCTCTTCGCCCGCGAGCAAGAGGCGCGGGCCAGGGACCAAGCGGATCTGAAGTGGCTCGCGGCAGAATGAAATCTCGGTGCTTGACCGGCGGGCGGGGGTTAGCCGGTTACTACAGGCAGAGCGCGTGCGGCTCCGGGTTCGACGGTATCCGGATCAACGCCATCGGCGGAGGCATGGAAGGTGCGCGGATCCTGGCACGCGGACCGCAGGCCGGCAAGGAGACGTCATGCCCGACCTTCCCGCCCGACCTGACATCGGCCAGCTCCGGCACCAGGCCAGGGACCTGCTGCGCGCAGCCCGGTCCGGTGACCCCGCAGCCGCGGCCCGGATCGCCGCGGTAGCTGGCGACCGGAAGACACTGTCCGCCGCCCAGCTCGCGGTGGCCCGCGAATACGGTTTCGCCAGCTGGCCCCGGCTCAAAGCCGAGGTGGACGCCCGCAGCAGCGACCTCGTCGGCCAGGTCGACGCTTTCCTCGAGGCCAGCATGCGCGACTGGACCGGGAAGGCGGCCCGGATGCTCGCCGCGACGCCGGAAATCGGCGGCTACGACTTCCGCACCGCGGTCGTCCTCGGCGACGCCGGCCGCGTCCGGCAGCTGCTCGACCGTGACCCGGGACTCGCAGCCCGGCCCGATCAGCGGTGGGGCTGGACGCCGCTGCACGCCGTCTGCGGCTCACGCTGGCACCGTCTGGACCCACCGCGAGCCGATGGGCTGCTGGCCGTCGCCCGGCTGCTGCTCGACGCCGGCGCCGACCCCGCGGCCACGACGGCGGGCCGGCGAAGTGGCTGGACGCCGCTGCGCTGCGCGGTCGCCGGCGCGGCCAACCCGGCCATCGCCCGGCTGCTGCTAGACCGCGGCGCCATGCCCGACGACCACGACCTGTACCTGGCCTGCTTCGGCGACGACGACCACCAGAGCCTGCGGCTTCTGCTCAGCCACGCGCCCAACGTCAGCGAAACCACCGCGCTGGCCGCCCCGATCAGCACCGGCGACACCGCAGGCGTGCGGCTGCTGCTGCAAGCCGGAGCTGACCCCAACCGCCCGCTGCCCGGCGACCTGTTCGGCGACCGGGTACCTGCCGAGCCGCCCATCCCCCCGGTCGCCGCCGCGGTCCAGTCCGGCTGCCCGGCCGGCCTGATCGCGCTGCTGCTGGACGCCGACGGTGACCCTGACGCCGCTGACCAGGACGGACAGTCCCCGTACGGGATAGCCGTCCGGCAGGGCAGGACCGACATCGCGGAACTGCTGGCCCGGTATGGCGCCCGCGACGACACCACCGATGCCGACCGGTTCCTGCTCGCCTGCCGGCAGGGCAACCAGGACGAAGCCCGACGGCTGCTCCGGGCCAGCCCGGGCCTGCCCGGCCAGCTCGGCCACGACGGACACGCCGCGCTGGTCGACGCCGCCGGCCACGGCCAAGCCGAGGCGGTGCGCCTCATGCTCGACGCCGGGATCCCGCTGCAGGCGCGCGGCCAGGACGGCGCCACCCCGCTGCACGCCGCCGCCTTCTCCGGCAGCGCACAGGTCGTCCGGCTGCTACTCGACCGCGGCGCCGACATCGAGGCACGCGACACCACCTGGGACAGCACCCCGCTGGACTGGGCCGTGGTTGGCAGCGGCATGAGCGACATCGACAACCCCGCGCCGGACTGGATCGCCACCATCCGCAACCTCATCGAGGCCGGCGCCTCCACCGCGGACATCACCCTGTCGCCCGACGACCCCAAACCGCCCAGCCCGCAGGTCGCCCAGCTCCTGCGCGACTACGGCATCGGCGCAGGCCAGCCGCACAGCCACAGCTGACCGGACCCATCGGCAGGAAATGCTCCGGGCGGCTGACGTCCAGCCCTCACCGCCACTCACACCTGGCGCCCCAGCCATGCACGAGATCCCGGATGCTTGACGTGATCTTTGCTGCCTCCAGCATCCGGCTTGACGGCCACGCAGAGAGGGCTGGCTTTCTTTCTGCCACCACCGAGCGCGGCCTCCGGCCGCACGGCGGATTCAGGCACCGGGCCAGCGACAGCGGGCTCCGGGCCACGGCGGCGCTCAGCCCGACAACGTTAGCTTGACGGATGTCTTCCGACAACGTTACATTGCCGAGGTGGAGGCGGTGAGCGTGCTGGCACTGGCGGATGCGGTCCGCCAGCGAGCTGGCGGGTCGGCGCTGGACCGGGTGGATGCCGCCCTGGCCGCCGGCGAGGAGCTGACCGCGGGCGCGGACAAGCTGATCGGCCTGTTCGTGGACGAGGCCCGCAGCGCCGGATGCTCCTGGACCGACATCGGCCAGCGGATCGGGGTGACCAAGCAGGCGGCCCGGCAGCGCTTCGCGCCACGGCCGCAGCCCGGGCTCGGCAGTGACCTGGAGTGGCGGCCCCGGCTGCTGGCCTGCCTGCAGGCCGCCGGGCGGGAGGCCGCCGCCGACGGGGCCGCCGAGGCCGGCACCCATCACCAGCTGCTCGGCCTGTTTCACGAGGGAGTGGCCGCCGCGATCCTGGAGAAACTCGGCATCCACGCGGACGCCGCCCGCGCCGCCGCGCGGGAGCTGTTCCCCGGCGGCGGCCAGCCGGCCGACCGGCCGCCGCCGGACTCGGCCGAGGCCAGCCGGGCGGTCCAGGGAGCCGCCAGGCTGGCCCGGCAGGCCGGTCACCCCTACGTCGGCACCGAGCACCTGCTGTGCGTGCTCGCCCTGGACCCCGGAACCCGGGCCCGGCGGGTGCTCGGCCACCTGGGCGCCAGCATCCCGGCCATCAAGAAGGAACTCGCCTGCTACACCGGCATCGGCCAGCGGCGCCGCCGCAAGCGGGGCAAGGCGGCCGAGGGTGCCTGTTCGTTCTGCGGCAAGCCGCGCACCAGCCAGCTGCGGCTCGTCGCAGGGCCAGGAGTGTGGATCTGCGCGGACTGCGTCGGGCTGTGCAACGAGATCCTCGCCGACGCGCAGCAACCCCCAGAGCCGCCGTGCTGATACCAGGGTGGCGGGCACCCGCCGGCAGCGCCCCGCGGGAGACCTGACGCAATGCTCCCTCCCGAAGCCGAGATGCTCGCGAATGATGCGGTGACGCGGCTATCACGCGAGCTTGGGCTCGAGGCGATCACGCGGCGACGCCCTTCGGCGATCCGCTGGCATCGCGGTCATTAGCTCACTTGCTGCAGTCGGGTGGTAGCGTGCGAGGGAGATGCGGCAGGCCCTGCCCGATGTACTCGTAGGACCAGGTGATCGCGTCGATCTCCTCGAGCTGGTGGTCGAGCGCCAGGTTGATGTCGTGCCCCGAGCCGGGGGTGACGCACGCCCGCAGCTGCGCTTGCGGGGAGTAGTACGGCGCCTCATGGCTGGCGACCGCGGTGCCGGAGGAGCAGTCGAAGTCGCCACCGCCGACAAGCGGGCCACAGTTCAGCGCGTCGTCGCTTCCGGCGATCACCAACACGGGCACGTCGATCGCTTGGCTCAGGGTCGCGTCCGTTACCAGCGGAAGCCCGGTCACGAACTCGGTCGTTGAGAAGACGTCCTTGGTCGCCTCGTCGCGCGCGATCACGTTGGGGTCCGCGTCGGCTGTGTTGTAGAACAGCGGCGTGCGCGCTCCGGGCACGGTTGTCAGGTAGCCAGGGTCAAGTCCGCTGCTCGCGAACAGCGGATCGTCCGTCGCCGGATACGGATCATCAGGGGCGGTGCTGCTGACCACGGTGTCGTCGTGGATGCGCCCGGTGATGATGACGCCGTTGACGTC
>WNFJ01120559.1_pt2 | contig 19737 bp, 15 predicted proteins | sample 5400461 | NCBI WGS metagenome assembly WNFJ01 (sample SAMN13153349, study PRJNA577476) | soil metagenome | isolation source: 115 cm saprolite on Douglas fir-dominated hillslope | place: USA:California | collected 2013-09-17
AGCCCATACTTCGCGCCGGGAAATTTCATTCCCTGTACTGTGCGCGAGGGCACGATTTTCAAGACCACGCTGCGGCCGCCGATTAGATTGCCGGATCCGGGCAGTACCTGCATCGTCGTGACGCCGCCGGCGAGGACGCGGGGCAACTGCGGATCCTGCGGCCACACCGAGTGCTCAGCCCAAACGTTAGCGGTTACCGGATTAGTCAATTCGTTGCCGTCGCTGTTCGCATCAACGGCCGGAGCCGGGTACACACCAACGTGTGAATGCACGTCGATGATGCCGGGCGTGACGTACTTTCCTGTTCCATCGATCACCACCGCGTCGGGCGGAGCGGTAACAGATGCGCCTACCGCGGCGATCTTTCCGTCACGCAACAGCACCGAGCCATTCGGAATCAAAGCTCCGGCCGCCGTCATGATGGTGGCATTGCGAATCAGAGTTGTTCGCCCGGGAAAGGGACGATAGGTGCTGGGAAATGGATTCGCGTTTGGCAGCGAAGCGCCTCCAGGCCCCGGCGGTGTTGAAGGAGGGCTGTTCTCAACAGCCTCTTTGGGCTTTTGCGCCTGAGGGAGTTGTGCGGTGGCACAAACAAACGTAAGACAGATGCTGGCGATCAGACGTAGCAGTACGTGATTTCTCTTCATTCGCTGGCTGACTCCGCGGAGTGGGACATTCTCTTACAATTAATGGTTTTGAGTCCATGTTTTTTTGAGAGTTCAATCACCCCAGCCGGGGTTGCATTGCTGAAGCGCTGTGGAATGTTAGCTCTCGCACACAGGCCGGTGATATGCTCTTGGCCGTCTTCCCGTAACAGTTCCCTAATGCTGAACCATTTCAAAAGTCCACGCAGAGTCGTAATTACCGGCATGGGCTGCGTCACGCCGATCGGTATCGGGCGGGACGCTTTTTGGTCCGGGTTGCAAAATGGAGAGAGCGGCGTGCGGCGGATCGAATCCTTCGACGTTTCTGACTCACCGGTAAAGATTGCCGCGCAGGTGCGCGATTTCGATTGGGAAGCGCAACTCGGTCCCAAGGATCGCAAGCATGTGCCGCGCACCGTCCCGTTGGCGCTGGCCGCGGCGCGTGAGGCATTTCAAGATGCCGAAATCGTTCCCGACGAACTTTCGCCGGAAGAAAGACAACAGATTGGCGTCATGCTGGGCACCGGTGGAGGCGGATTACCGTTCGTCGAGCAGCATTATGCAATCTGGTATCAAGGGGGTTCGCATTCCAAAGCAAGCGTTTACATTATTCCGGCAGCCACGCACGGTACGCTGTCCAGCGAGGTTTCGATGGTCTTTGGTCTGCGCGGACTTTCGCATGTCATCTCGACAGGTTGCACCAGCTCAACCGACGCGATCGGTTATGCAGCAGAGCACATCGCGCTGGGCCGTCAGGAAGTGATGCTTGCTGGTGGCGTGGATGCGCCACTGGCGCCGGGCATATTGGCCGGCTTCAATCTACTGACCGTGCTGACTACCGAATGGAATGACGAGCCACAGCGCGCGTCACGGCCGTTCACACGCAATCGTTCTGGCATGGTTCTGGGCGAAGGCTCGTGGATTTATGTGCTCGAAGAGTTTGAGCGCGCGCAACAGCGGGGCGCAAACATCTACGCAGAGATTGCCGGTTATGGTTCTACCTGTGATGCGTTTCATCGAGTACGCCTTCAGGAAGGCGGCGACGAACCCGCGCGCGCGATGACTCTGGCGATGGCCGACGCCGGCGTGGAACCGAGCAGCATTGACTACGTTAACCTGCACGGCACCTCGACCCTGCTCAACGACCGCATTGAGACGAACGCACTGAAGCTGGCGCTAAACTGCAACGCTCATCGAATTCCCATGTCGGGAACCAAATCTCAGGTGGGACATCCGCAGGGCGCCAGTGGCGCGGCGGGTTTGAGCGCCGCCCTGTGCGCGATGCATACGGGATTGATTCCTCCAACGATCAACCTCGACGAACCCGATCCCGCCTGCGACCTCGACTATGTGCCCAACGAAGCCCGTCAGGCCGACGTGCGCGTCGCGCTTTGCAACTGCATCGGTTTTGGATCGAAGAACAGCGCGCTGGTGATACAGAGAGTTTAATGCGGCGATCTTCGCCGACTACTTCGGCGTGGCTTCAAGCCGCGCTACGTCAGCTTTGTCTTGCGGTCTTCCAACGGCATTCTTGTTTTGGATTAGATGTTCCCGTCCAATTACGGGAATCGTGAGGCCCTCGAGACTTATCAGGAGTTGCGCGGCGTGAGCTTCGTCAAAGGTGACTCCGGTGATTTCAGTCAGGATGTCAATCCGTCGAGGAGCGACGCCGATTTGGATCACCATACCCGGCTTCGCCAAATCATTCTCTGCAAGGCTTGAGAGGGGCGCGCCAAACTTGTTCAGCGCCCGCCAGACACGTGGGGCGTTTTCGTCGGAGCAACGGATCCAAAGGTCGATATCACCGGTGGCGCGCGGAAGTCCATGAGCTGCGACCGCGTACGCTCCGACCAGCATGAACTCAACTTTCTCTTCGCAAAACGCGGACAATATGTCGCGGAAGTCTGAGTTCAGCAATCGTGTCTCCTTTGAAGGCCCAGGCATCGAGGGCGAGTTGCCACATCATCTCAATGCGCTGGGCGGGCGTGGTCGTGAAAAGGTCGTCGTACTTGTCTTGATCGGCAAGGCGGGAAATTCTTAATTCTTTGGCTTCAACAGACATAAGTTTCGCACCGATTATAACATTGGCGCAGCCTCCAGGCACCGACTTTGGTTTGCCATAATGTTCGAAAAGTTTCGCCAACGCAGCTACGAACTCGAGAATATCGATAAGGGCACATACACGCCCGCAGAGTATGAAGGCTGTCTGGTTGAACTGCGGAGAGTGAATGAATGGCTGGGCGACGCTAAAGTCCTGCGCGAATCTTTGTTCGCCGAGATCGAGCGCGCAGGTTTGCAATCGTTTTCAGTCCTGGATGTAGGCGCCGGCTCTGGTGAGTTGCTGCGAGTGACGGCGAAGTGGGCGCGAGAAACAAATCGGGCTGCGTCGTTGGTGGGCCTGGAATTGAATGAAAGATCGGCAGGGGCGATTCTGGAAGAATCAAGCGACTTTCCGGAAATCTCTTCGTTACAGGCTAACGGGCTGGTTCTTCCCTTTCCTGATCGCTGTTTTGATTACGTGATCCAGTCGCTGACGCTGCATCATTTCGATGACCCGGGGGCTGTCAGCGTGATTCGCGAGATGGGCCGCGTTGCCGCGCGCGGAATCTTTGTGATCGATCTGCATCGCAATCCGGTCGCCTATTTTTTCTATACGACCGTCGGGCGTCTATTTCTGCACAATCGCCTGCTGCGCGAAGACGGGGCGCTTTCGATTCTGAAGAGTTTTAAGCCGAGGGAAATGGAAGAGCTGGGCCACCGGGCCGGACTTGCGAACGTTAGAGTTGAGAAACATTTTCCTTCGCGGCTGGTTTTGAGCGCCGTGTCAGAACCGGGAGCGGTAGCGACCGGATCATAAATTCAAGTTGCGTGGCACGATCCCGTCGCTATCGCTCCGGGTTCTGACACGAATTGTTCATGAACACACGTTTCAATTACGACGTGATCATTGCCGGAGGCGGGCCGGCCGGCGCCAGCGCGGCGATTCATCTCGCAACACGCGGCGCACGGGTGCTACTGGCCGAACAAAAGAAATTTCCGCGGGCAAAACTTTGCGGCGAGTTCATCTCGCCTGAGTGCGCCCGGCATTTCGAAAGGCTGGGTGTGGCCGAGCAAATGTTCGCCGCCCAACCAGCTCGCCTGTCAGCAACCGTCTTTTATTCGCGCAAGGGAAAGAGTGTAAGTGTTCCCAGCGCGTGGTTCGGCGCCGACGGCCTGGCGCTCGGTCTGAGCCGTGCTGAGATGGACGAGCGTTTGCTACGGCGCGCCAGCGATGCCGGCGCTTGCGTCCTGGAAGACGCGCACGTCGTCGGTCTCGTCGGCGATGAAAACCGCGTCAGTGGCGTGAGGGTAAGAGCGGAAGGAGTTGAGAAAGAATATCACGCGCCTTTGACGCTGGATGCCACGGGTCGAGCCCGCGCCCTGGCGCGTCGAGTCGGGCCACAGCGAAACGGATCAAGGCCGCAGCGCGCGCCGCTGGTTGCTTTCAAGGCGCATCTGGAAGACGCCGCTGTCGCTGATGGCAAGTGCGAGATCTACTTTTATCGCGGCGGCTATGGCGGGCTGAGCAGCATCGAGAAAGGTCTCAGCAACCTTTGCTTCATCACTTCCGCCCGTGACGTGCGTGCGTGTGGGGCTGACGCTGAGCGCGTCATGCGCGAAGTCGTCTGCCAGAACTATCGAGCGGCGCAGGTGCTGTCAAATGCGCGCTCCCGTTCGCCCTGGCTGGCGGTCTCCCTCGAAGGTTTTGGCCGACACTCAGTTGCTCCCGTCGAGGGACTGCTGGCCGTTGGTGACGCGGCCTCGTTCATTGACCCTTTTACCGGCAGCGGTATGCTGATGGCCCTCGAGAGTGGTGAACTGGCTGCCGATATCGTCGCCAACCATTTGCCGGCAAATCGAACCTTACCAAACCTAAGACAGCTTAACGTGGCGTACGAGACCGGGTATCACGACAGATTTGATTCCCGTTTGAAAGCGTGTGCGCTGATCAGGCGCGCTGCTTTTGTTCCCGGCATGGCCGCGCTCGCGATTCGCGTTTTTGGCGCCAGCGATCGGCTGCGCCGGCGGGTGTCGCGCGCCACCAGGGGCGATACTGAAACTTATTCTCTCGAAAAACGTGTAGACAACGGCCGTTGAAGCGTAGTTCCTATTGGTTATGGGTCGGTTGCGAGCGATAATAAATCCTTGCCACGCGGGAGGTTTTGCTGTAAAAACGCCATACGTCTCCGAATTATATGACGGCAGAACGCAGGTTCCATCGGAAAGCCGCCGATAGGCGGGCCGGTCGTAGTTTTCCTAATTGCTCTTATCTCACAGTCAGTACTTTAGTCAGTCAATGACGATGTAGACCGTGCGCGACTCTTACGCCCCGTAGAGGTTCGTCAGCGAAAGATTCTGAAGTTACTTCAAAAGGAGAAACGAAGATGCATTTATCCCTCAATTCGTGGCGCAGAACGTTGATTCAGGTTCTGTTCGTTTGTTTGGCGATATTTACATGTGTCAGCGCGGCCATGTCACAAGCCCAGTCAAACGCGGCTGACTTGCAGGGCGTCGTGCGCGACCAGAATGGCGCCGTGGTGGCTAATGCCAGTGTGACGGCTCGAAATGCCGGTACTAACGTCTCCCGCGAAGCAACAACCAACGATGAGGGTTTCTACAAGATCGTCAATCTGGCTCCCGGCGATTACGAGATAACCGTGAAAGCCCCCAACTACAAGACCGCGGTAGTTCAAAGCGTGAACGTTACCGTTGGGCAGACAGCGAATCAGGACATCCCCTTAGAAGTCGGCGAGGTCTCAGCTACGGTCACCGTCACGACTGCCGCGCCGAACATCGTGGAGACGACCGGGACGGCAGTAGCTTCCACGGTCGATCAGCAGCGGATCCAAAACCTGCCCATCAACGAGCGCAACTATCTTTCATTTGCGCTGATCGCTTCCACAGTCGGCCGCGATAACGGCCGGCCGATTGGACCGGCACCCACCACGGGTTTGAATTTCGGTGGCCAGCGCGGCCGTTCCAACCTGGTGCAAGTTGACGGCGCAGACAATACCGACAACTCGGTAAACGCCTCACGTTCGACAGTGAGTCAGGAGGCCGTGCAGGAATTTCAGGTGGTAACCAATTCGTTTGCGCCTGAGTTTGGCCGTTCATCGGGCGGAGTCGTGAATGTGGTGACCAAGAGCGGCACCAACGATCTGCGCGGCAACGTCTTCGGCTTTCTGCGACACAAGAGTTTCCAGGCACGCAATGCATTCGCTCCGGTTGCCAATCCACCGTTTACGCGCGCTCAATACGGAGCCACTCTCGGCGGCGCCCTGGATAAAGACCGCACTTTCTTCTTTGCCGCTTTCGAGCAGCGCCAACGTCACGAGTCAGGTTTCTTTACGAGTAATGTCTCGCAGGGATTGACGGCGTCGGCGACCATTCCCGTCATTCCCGGCTTGAATCCGATCGCCCGCACCTTCAATAGAATTACGGCGACCCAGGCCGCGTTCATCAACACGCTGGTGGCTTCAGGAAATCCGGCAGCTATCTGCGGCGCGCGCGCGTATGGCTTCTTTGCTTCGAGCGGCGGATCGACTGCCCTGACCGGCAGCAATCCGCTGACATCGCCGAATGATGGCAGTGTGTGTCCGGCGATCAGTCCGATCCTGGGGCCGACTACACCGATTGGATCGAGGTTTATTCTGTCCGGCGCTCCGGTACCCCTGACGACCACCAACGCGGCGGGGCAGTTGATCGCGTTTCGAACACTGTTGTCGTTGCAGAATATTTTTCCGGTCACCGACAAGACGACTTTCAATTCATTTCGGCTGGATCATTTGATTACCAAGAAGCAACAGCTCTCGTTCCGCTTTGGTTACAATCCCAGCACGATCACGGGCATCCAGGTCGAATCGCAGAACCAGTCGCTGGGCCAGAACGACTTTTCGCGCACGGGAATTCAAATCCTGAAGGACTACTCGGCGGTGGCGACGCTGGCATCGACACTTTCCAGTCGCACCGTTAATGAATTGAGGTTCAATTTTGGCGAGCGCCGCGCGGTATTCAGATCACAGAACGGCGATGCGGTGGCCTTCAATATTTCCGGCACGGCGTTCATAGGCCGCGAGTTGTTCTCGCCGGTAATCCGCACCGAAACCCGCTACGAATGGACCGACAGTTTGAATTTACTCAAAGGCAATCACACCTTTAAGTTCGGCGGAGATTACGCCTCGGTGAACATACCCGAGGCGGTTTTCGAGCTGAATTTCGCCGGCCTGTACAACTTCGGCGGTTTGGCGGCCACTTCGGTGAACCCAGCTTTTGCCGGCGCTCCGGACTTCACGCCGGTGCAACAGTACGGCCTCGGTCTGCCCACCAACTACATTCAGGGATTCGGTAATCCGGTTAGCCGAATCAGAAACAAGCCGCTGGCCTGGTTCGCCCAGGACTCCTGGAAGTTGAGAAAGAACTTCACCTTAAATTATGGCGTGCGATACGACTATGAACTCACGCAGCAAATCGCTCCAATTGCGCTGAGAGATCCGCTCTCAGGCATCAACTTGTCAGCGACGGAACTCCTGGCTGCGCAGGACGCGCTGAATGTGCAGCAGGGTGTGCCCCGGGACAAAAACAATTACGCGCCGCGGGTTGGTTTCGCGTGGGATGTGAGGGGTGACGCCAAGACGGTAATTCGGGGGGCGGTGGGAATATTCTATGACCATCCGCTGCTGGCGATCGCTTTTAATTCCGACATCGCCGATGCAGTGCAACAGCAGCAGGGCATTCTGACGCCGCAAGGCGGTCCAAGCCCGACTGCGTTACTGAATGCCACCCAGGTGTTTCAGGGAACGGTGATTGTCTGTAATTTTCCGGGCGCCGTCCCCGGTGTCAACTGTACTCCGGGCGCCGCGTCGACTGCTCAATATCAATTCGGTCGTCAGCGCTTCAACGATCAGACCTTTCCCGGGTTTGGACCGGTGCTGCCGTTCACGCTGCATGTCAGTAAGAGCTTCGAATACGCTTATGCGAACCAGGCCAATTTCACCGTTGAGCGACAGTTGACCCGGGACATGTCAGTCTCAGCGAGTTATTTGTTTGTGGGCGCGCATCATCTGCCGCATCCTCTGGACATCAATGCTCCGCGGACGGATTTGCAGATTGCAAACTATGTTCGCTGCTTCGGTACCCAGCCCACCAGCACGACGGCCGCGTTAACAGTGAACCCGGCAGCCTGCAGTAACATCGTCGCGCAGCCCATCCCGGGCCTAATTTCAGTTACCACCCGCGGCGGAGTGATCGCTCCGGCGGCGGCCAACTTCTTCCGGCCGAGCGCACCGAACTATTTCCTGGTCCAGGCACTGACTGGTGGCGCAGTTACGCCGGCAGTCTTGAACGGAGCGCTAGCTGCCAGCGGTACCCTGCGCACGCCGGGCGTGGTCTCGCCGTTCGGTTCCGTCAACGCACAGGTTTCTGACGGCAATTCGAACTACAACGCGCTGAATATTGATGTGAAGAGGCGCTTCGCGAATAACTTCCAGTTTCTCGCGTCCTACACGTGGTCACACTCGATCGATGATTCATCCGATTTGCAGACTTTGTTACTGCCGCAGGACAACCGAAACTTCCGCGCCGAACGCGCCAACTCGCTGTTCGACCAGCGACATCGGTTTGTTTTCAGCGCCGTGCTTGCTTCACCCGGAAAGTGGCGTTCGGAAGACGGTTTCCATAAGTTTCTGGCCGATTTCACCCTGGCGCCAATCTTTGAAATTTCATCGGGCCGGCCGTTCAATATTTTGAGCAACCAGGACACGAACAACGATCAATCGAACCAGACGGACCGGCCCTCCGTCGGGGGCAATGGAACGTTGTGCGTGCCCGGCCTGGCCGGCTGCACTCCTTTGATTACTAACGGCGTATTTTCATCCGGTGACCTGGGACGCAACATGGGCATCACCCACACGTTTTCATCCCTCGATATGCGTCTGACGCGCGCGCTCAGGATCGGCGAGCGGTTAAGGTTGGACATCATCGCCGAAGGCTTCAACCTCTTTAACCGCTTTAATGAAGCTTCAGCGTCGCCTTTCTTCGACGACGTCAATTCCTTCAACAAGCGAGCGGGCAACGGTCGCTATTACAGCCGGCCCACGGCCGCATTTGACTCGCGCCAGTTTCAATTCGGGCTGAAATTGAACTTCTAGGAAAGCCGCGCAAATCCCGAGCTTGCGCCAGCTATTCTAAATCGAGCGGTCGGTGCTCCTACGGGCGCAACGGCCGCTTTTTTCTCTCGTCTGAACAGACTTTCGGGCAAACCTCGCCCCCGGCCATGGCATCCGAAACACAGTCTGCGGATTCTCTCCCGGTTACGATTTGAAAACAATCGTGCAAATCTGAAAGAATCACACGCATGAAGAGCTATTTACCCCTACTATTGATGACGATGTGTGTCACGTTGGCAGTTCCTGCCACGATTGACGCCCAGTCTTCCCGGCCACGTCGGGTTAGTCCCCCCGACACGCTGCTGGGCCCTGAACCGAAATCGCCGCCAGCCACCGATAAGAACGCGCCGTTGCTGGACGTAAGACCCTCGAAGCCGGTGGGCAGTGCGCCGGTCTCTTCAGACACGACTCACGCCTATCAACTTTTTCAGCAGAAGCACTATGACGCTGCCGCCGCGGAAGCAAAACAAATCGCAGCCGCCGATCCGACGAATGCCGAAGCCTGGAAACTGGCGGGATTTTCCGAATTCTATCTGAAGCAGTACGCCGAGGCGTCCGATGACTTGCAGAAGGCGCTGGACCTGCAGCGCGCCGCCAAGCAGGAAGATTCGCACACAGTCGATGCCCTGGCTGAAAGCTCAGTGCTGGCGGAAAGATTCAGTCAGGCGTTGCCCTTGCTGGTGATCGTGACCACTCGGGCCGGCGCCAAACCTGACGCGCGGTTTATCTATTATCGCGGGCTGGCGGAATTCAAAACCGGAAAGGGTGCCGACGCTGAGCGCTCGTTCAACGCCGCAGTCAAAGCCAATCCAAAAGATGCTGCTTCGCTGCTGTTCCTGGGCCAGATAGCCTTGACGCGAAACGATCTGGACACGGCGATTTCGACTTTGAACCGCGCCACGTTGAATGATCCGCGACTAGCGTCCGCCTGGTATCTGTTGACTTCGGCGTATCTGCGTCGGGCTGTCGCTGCGACGGACGAGGCAAAGGTCAGCGCCGATTATCTGGGCGCGGTGCGCAGCGGCGAAGCGCTCACGCGTTTGCGCTCAGACGAAGAATCGTTAGGGCTTTACGCGCGCGCACTGTTTGGAGCCAAACAATATGCGCGGGCCGCCCTGGCCCTGGAACGCGCGGCGGCCAATCCGAACGCGAGCGGCACAACGCTTTACCTTTTTGGGCTGGCGAATTCGCGCGCGAATAATTTTCCCAAGGCGATCGCCGCCCTGGAACGGGCCGTGGCGAAATCGCCGGCAGACGTAAACATCTATCGCGAGCTGGGCTACGATTACGAAAAGACGAAGCAATACGCCAAGGCGTTCAGCCTTTATCAGAAAGCGCTGGAAACAGCGCCGAACGATGCCGATTTTAAGGAAGCATTGGAACGCGTTCGGCCCTTTGCAAATCAATAGGGTTCGATTAGCATCGTCGCAATGAAACGGTCGAACCAACCAAAATTTGCTTTAAGGGTAATGGCGACCCTGATTACTTCGGTCTTTGCCGGCGCGGGTTTTGCCGGGAGCGCCAGCGGCGCGACCTGGAACGGCATTGAACCTTTAAAGTCTCGCCGCGCTGATGTGGTGAAAATCCTGGGACAGCCCGCGAGCGAAAGCCCCGACGGGGTCTTGCGCTTTACCGTCGCCGGCGGATCAGTACAGGTTAATTTTGTGGACGAAAAGTTTGTGACGGTGAAGAAGCTCAAACCGGAACTGGTGGGCACTGTGCTGCAAGTCATTTTGCAGCATGAACATTCTTCGGACACACCGGAGTCGATGAAGCTGCTGAAGAACCGTCAATTCGTCAGTGACAACGTGCAGGGCGTTTCTGTTTTTCGGAATGTCAAAGACGGCATCATCTATACCTTTATCGCCGGCACGCTTAAGACGACTCGATATACCTTCGCGGACGGTCAGTTGTTGCGCGCCCGCCGGTGAGGACCCGATTTTCCAATTGCGCTCTTGAGAGGATCACTTCAAAAGACCTCCCATGGCCGAAGAAATGGAGACTTACCGATGCTTAAACGATCCGAATTGGTAACCATCGCCGCCCTGATTATGGTGTTGGCATACGCTGCGCCCGGACAGCGGCCGCGTTCCTCAAATCAGGACAACGACGGATCTGCGAAGAAGACCGCGCCCACGCCTTCACCCGCGCCGTCGACCGTCAAAGCCAAATACGAGGGCGGAGTCTTTGGATACAACCACAAGATGGATGGCACGCTCAACTTTGACGATACTAACCAGCGGCTCGTGTTTCGGAATGAGAAGCAAAAGGAAATTCTCTTCGTTCCCTACAACGCTATCACCGGGGCCTACGGCGACACCCATTCGGTACGGCCGGCTGCGGCGAGCGTCCTCAGTAACGTACCGCTATATGGAATTCCTGCCGCCTTCATCAAGACAAAGGTGCGTTACCTGACGCTTCAGTACGACGATCCCGATAGCAAAGTCACTGGCGTCACCAGTTTCCGATTAGAGAACAAAGACATAGTCGACGCTGTTTTGAATACCTTGGCCGCCAAAGCTGCGCTTACCCCTCGCGGTGAAATATTCGTTAAGAAGAAACAATAGCGGCTACACTTTATTTACACCCGTAGTTCGTCACCCGCACTTCACTCCGTTTACCGATGGGTCTAGACTGCTTTCGAAAGCAGCCCCATGTCCGCAGTTGCCAATGTCGAACGAAAGATTCGGCGCGTCGAGGGTTTCGATGTGCGCATTCTGCATTTGCGCGGAGCGGACGTGCGCGGTGATCGGATGGGATTGCCACAGTATGGGTTTAGGCATGCGGCCCCCGACGACTTTACGGTCGAGCACTGGAAGGAAACCAGATTCCGTCCTTCGTTTCCGGGATTCGAGGTGGATGTGCTCGATGGGCGCGGACGCTCAGTGCAAGGCAACACCAAACTAAGCACGGTCAGATCGAGCTATTGAAGAGTCCGATCCTTTTCATCGAGAGCCGGTCCCAAAGAACTACTAAGGCAGCATTGTGAATTTCGCCGTCTGCACCAGTGATTGTCCGCTGACGCGATCGCGCACGCGAACTTCAATGCTATATTCGCCCGGATTCAAATTGCGCGAGTCGAGCAAGCGGGCCAGCGTCAGACGCTGTCCAGAGTCGCTGTTACCACGCCAATCCTCAGCCTGCTTGAAAATCTCTTTGCCGTCTTTCATCAGGCCGTATTCGACGTCGACTGAAGGTCGCAGTGTGGTCTGATCGATTCCGGCGTTGTAAATCTGCATGTAGATGCCAATGGGCGAGCCGCGATGATAGGCACCCGACACGTTGGGAATTACTTTGACGTTACCGATGGTAAACATGCCCACCGCGGGTTGATCGCCGATCCCCTCCAGCTTTGAAGCCAGAATCAGCGTTGAAGTAGACAGTTTAGCCGGATCGTATTTGGGCACTTCGAATCCAACGTGGCGTACGCCGGTAGCGCCCGAGGCGATATCGCGAACGATCACGTCGACCCGATACCTGCCGGGCTGGAGCGCGACGGCCTTTTGATAGGCGGACTTGCGCCCTTTGGCCTCTGTTAGCTCCTGCGTGGTTGCCCTGGTGACCACCGGATCTTCAAAGATGCCCGCGCGACGCCCGGAGACATGCGTGATCTTTCCAAAGATATTAAGCTGCGCCTGTTGCAACCCACCGCTATCCTGGAACACCAGGTTCTGGTTGTCAGTTTGGATGGTAAAGGCAGTGATGACGCGCTCGTCGGATTGACGGAAAAAATCTACGCGGACATCAAAGTTGAGCGGGTTGTCTTCGATGACCGGGGTATTCACAGCCGAAGCCAGATCATTGAACCTGATTTGCGGAGGCCGGCTCAAATCGGCGAGCAACTGCAGTCGCGAGAACGGGCTGTCTGATTCCCTGGTGTAATTCGGATTGCCAATGCCGCCCAGGTTAGCGATGCGATTACCCTTATCAGACAGTCCCATCTGTTCCGCAAGCGTAAGACCTGCTCCCGGAACGTGCAGCATGGCGTCCTTCTCATCCGGATTGCGGGCAATGCGATATTCACCGCTGCCGGTCGGATCGACAAACTCGATCTCTACTCCCGAACCTACGCCGGGCAAGTAACGATAGAACCAGCGCTCAAAAGGATAGGTAGTCGTGGAACCGCCGCCCTCGTAGGATTCGCGATTGTATGCGCCGCCCGAAGGATGCGTCTCGACCTCGTCGGGCTTGCCCCAGGTGATATAGATACGACCACGATCGGTTTTCCAGCCCGGAATTCCGGACGCGTAATGTTCGTTAGCATAGGCGATGCGCTCGTAGTACTCCTCGCGATATTCGTTTTCGTCCGTGTCCGGATCGGGATCGCGCCGGCGCCAGAATTCTTCGATGAAGCGCTCGCGCTCCTCGTCGGTTTCCAGTTTCTTGAAAGCTTTCCGCTCTTCCTCGGTGATAATGTAGGCGACGTCTTTCTCCAGCCAGTCTTTGTAAGCCTTCTTAAGCTCCGGCTTTACATTGCGCGGCTTTTCGGACGGGTCCTGACCCTGGTCCTTCTTGCTCTTTTGGGCCAGGCCCGATGGCGCGGCAAAGGCGAGCGCTAAAAAAGCGACGGCCAGACGGCCCGATCTGCGGTATGACATAACGAAGTTACTCCTGCTAAAGCTTCGGAAAAAAGTTAAAGGTTGCGCTCTCGTTTCGGGCTGAACAATTATGCGGACTATCGGAATCTAATCACGAATTCTAGATTTGGTCCGAACCAGAGTCAAGATGCCGTCAAAAGGACGGACAGTTGCCTTTGCCAATCGGATACGCCCCCAAAAAGCTCAAAAGGCACAAACCAGGAACGAGTTGTAAATCTGCAGCTCTCTGTCTTGTGCATTCTGTGCCTTTTTCGCGGCAACGTACTAGGCCGCCCGGCGTTTGCGCCCGCAAATCCAGGCTACCAGAATGGAAACGACGTATAAGACAAACATCGGCGCCGCGAACAGCAACATATTCGGTACGTCGTTGGTCGGAGACAGGACCGCGGCCACGATCAAAATGACGACGACCGCAGTCCGCCAGATCCGCAGCATCCAGCCGGCGGTTACCAGGCCGATGCGCGCCAACACGTAAGTGATGGCAGGCATTTGAGCCACCAGGCCCATACCCAGCATCAACAGGATGATGAAATCGAAATAGTCGTCAGCCTTCAGCAGCAGGCGAAAGTCCTGGCCCAGGCCGAGCAGGTACTTTGCCGCCGGCGGAAAGATTATGTAGTAAGCAGTGGCCACGCCCAGAATGAAAAAGACAGTGGACAAGCCAATGAAAGGCGTAACGTATTTCCGTTCGTGCGGGTAAAGGCCGGGCGAAACGAACGCCCAAATCTGCCACAGCAAAAAAGGCACAGAAAGCGCCAGGGCCGCATACAGGGATACTTTGACGTAAAGCGCGAAAGGCTCGACGGCTGTAGTCACAACCAGTTTTTCATTAATGTCCGGCAGCTTGTCATAGCCTTTGTTGAAATCAACCGGCAGTCTTACGTCCTTCGGAACAACCTCGTTGCCGGCCGTCAGCGGTTCATCGGTGAACAGACCGACGTTGCCCTGCTTGTCAAAGTCGACGCGGGCCAGGACTGACGCGCCGGCTGGAATTGCCGCCGGCCCCAATCTGGTGGCATCGGGAAAGACAAAGCGAAGCCGGTCGTTCGCCTTTAGCGAGTTAAGTGGAACAGTCGTTAGTTCACCATTTTGTCCGGCCATGGTGACGCGCCGTTGCTGCTGGGCTTCGGCCAGCGCGCGCTGCACCGGCCGCGCCAGAAAATTGTAAATGCGATCAGAGACGAACCAGCAAAGAAAAGCCGCGGCAAATATAAAGATCATGCTGCGAATCAAACGCGTGCGCAGCTCGTCCAGATGTTCGAGAAACGACATCTGCCCGCCGAGTTCTTCCTCGTTGGGTCCCGTTTTCTGGTTGGCTTTTCGTGGTCTTAGGGGAGGCATCGCGGTCGTGTGACACAAACTTCAAAGTCTGTGTTTCACTTTTCATAGCCAGTCGTGTTTGCTGGTGGGCTGCTCAGACGGAGTGGCATCCGCTTGAGATATTGCTTCGCGCGGTTGCACCAGCGATGGATCAACCGGTGTGATTGACGGGGCGATCGCTGAAGCCGCGGCCTCAGGCGAATCGAAATCGCGCGCAGCAGCTTCGCGCGCCGCGCGAATACGTTCCGTCGCCTTGTCGAGAATGGAATTCTCCTGCGGCTCGACCCCTTTCTCAAGGTTTTCCAGATTGACCTCGCGTGCCCAGGTGCGCTTGAAATCGTCGGAAGCGCGACGAAACTCGGACAAACTCTTGCCCAGTTGCCGGCTCAGTTGAGGCAAACGGCGCGGGCCAAAGAAAATCAACGCGGCGCCCAGAATTACCAGCAACTCGGAAGTACCCACTGAATCCAGAATGAAGAGATACATGGCTGACTTATCGACTGATGCAAAGTAGCTGACGCTTCGTTGGCAGCTTCAGCTCTGAAACCAGATTGTAGCGCGGACTGGTTTGTCAGTACTACCTGAGCGGGCGGATGGTTCAGATCACGGCGGCGAACGTGACCCCACCTCAGTTTGACAGCCCTTCCCGAAGTCGAGCAATCTCTCCGAATCATGTCGGGACGAATTGCAGAGCCGTTGGCAAATTTCCTCGAGCATTTTGCGCGCACTGCCGAAGCCGTGGCCGCCACTACCAGGAAACTCGAAAAGGCGGCGCTCCTCGGAGAATATTTCGCCCAACTCGACGACGAAGATTTGGCTCGGTCCGCACGCTACTTCGCCGGCCAGCAGTTCGCCCTGAGCGACGCGCGCACGACGAATGTCGGCGGCAGCATTCTCAGCGAAGCGCTCTGTGCGTCGACGGGTGTGGAACTGGCTAGCCTCGGCCCGCGCTACGCGCGCTGGGGCGACGGCGGTGATGTCGCGTTTGAAGTTTTCAGCGAAGCGAAGCCCGATAACCAACCGAGCCTGACGCTGCAAGAAACCGAAAGCCTGCTGGCGCGCCTGAGTGCGACCCGCGGCAAGAAAGCCAAGACCGAACTCCTTACTGAAGTGTTGTCGAAAGCGACGCCGTTGGAGGCGAAGTATCTGGTCAAGCTTCTCTCGGGTGATTGGCGCATCGGTTTGCGTGAAGGACTGGTTGAAGATGCCGTGGCGCGGGCGTTCAAACAGCCACTCGCCGAAGTATCCTTGGCGAACATGTTACGGGGTGACATTGGCGAAGCCGCGGTGCGGGCCCGCGCCGGCGCCTTGCAGGATGTTGAGATGCGCCTGTTTCATCCATTGAAGTCCATGCTCGCGACGCCGGCGTCGAATCTCGCCGACATCACGCGCACCATGCCCGGTGAATTTTTTGTCGAGGACAAGTTCGACGGCATTCGCGCGCAGGCTCATGTGCAAAACGGACGCGTCGCACTCTATTCGCGAACGCTCGACGAAATCTCGACCCGATTTCCTGAACTGCTGGCGCCGCTGGCCGAACTTCCGACCGACGTGATTATGGACGGCGAGATCATTACCGCCCGAGGTGAAGAAATTCTGCCGTTCAGCGATCTGCAAAAACGCCTCGGACGAAAGACGGTCAGCGAGGACTTACTAGCCAGCACGCCGGCAGTGTTTGTCGCCTGGGACCTTTTGTATGCGACGGGGCGCGTCTTGATAAACGATCCGCTGGAGGCCCGACGCGCAAAACTCGAGGAACTGATCGGCGGCAGCGCGTACGGGACCGTCCGGCTATCCCACGCAAAAAGGTTCAGCGATGCAGCAGCGCTCGATGATGAGTTCGACGCGGCCCGGGCGCGCGGCAACGAAGGCTTGATGATCAAAGACCCGGCGTCCTTCTACAAACCTGGCCGGCGCGGGCGCGAATGGCTGAAACTCAAAAAGGCGCTGGCCACTCTCGATGTCGTAGTCACGACCGTAGAACTCGGGCATGGCAAACGCCACAAAGTGCTTTCGGATTACACTTTTGCGGTGCGCCGTTCTGAAACTGACGGCGAGCTATTGAATATCGGCAAGGCTTATTCAGGCCTGACTGATGTTGAGATAGCTGAGATGACCGAATGGTTTCGCGCGCACACCATTCAGGAATTTGCTCACGGTCGCGTGCGCGTGGTCGAACCGCGGATTGTCCTGGAGGTGACTTTCGATCGCGTGCAACCATCCACGCGGCACAAAGGCGGCTATGCCCTGCGCTTTCCGCGCATCGTGCGGTTGCGTCCGGACAAATCAGTCGATGAGATCGATACACTAGAGACGGTGAGAAATCTTGCCGGCTGACAACTCAAGATCCCTGCTGGGAGCGCGGACGTCTCGTCCGCATCGAGCGCGAAGCGGAACTGTTGGTTTCGGCACGTTTTGCTGTCAGCGAGTGATCACATATCATCGTCTCTCAATTTTCCCCGAAAGGAGCGTGCTGCGCACGCTGTGCGGACGAGCGGTCCGCGCTACCGGCAGGAAGTCGATTTCATGAATCTAAAAAATATTGTCGCGATAGTCTTTGTCATCAGTGCGATAGCCGTCGCTCACGCGCAAAGGCCCAAACGACCAATTAGCCCACGACCTTCAACGGAAAAAACAACGCCCGCGACGACTTCATCGCCTAAAGCGAACTCGCCCGCGTCGCAGCCTTCGCCAGCTCAACCGGCGGACCCGCCTGTTGCAGTAGTCAACGATACAACGATCACCGCCGTGGACATCGCGGACCAGGTTAATACGGCCGTTCTCAACGATTCCGATCCGTTTCTGCGTGCGTTCTTTGAAAACCGCGAAACGGCGATCAAGGAAGCACGACAGCGGGCCCTGGACGCGCGGGTCAACTCGCTGCTGATGGCGGCCGAAGCAAAGAAGCGCGGCCTGACTAAGGACGAATTGCTCAACCGCGAAATCGACAGCAAGATTGCTTCGCCTTCAGAAGCCGAGATTCGCGCCACCTATGACGCCAACCGGGCGCAACTGGGTAACGCGGATTTGGAAACTGTGCGACCGCAACTGGTCAATTATATAAAGGGACAGCGCAGTGAAGAACTTTACCGGACTCTGCTGAATCGGCTGAAGATGACCAACGCGGTCATGAAAGGTACGGATGTAAACGCGCCGAACCTCGCGCCGGGAACCGTGCTGGCATCTGTTAATGGACAACCGATCAGGGTCGACGTGATCAACGAGCGCATGAAGTCTTATGTCTACAAACTTGAAAGGCGGATCTACACGGTGCGAAAGCAGATTCTCGATCGCCGCATTAACGATCTGCTGATACTTGCGGAAGCCACCAAACGTAAGGTCGGACCGGAAGAAATCGTGCGCACTGAGATAACTGAAAAGATTAAACAGCCGACTGAAGCCGAGATCGCGAAGTTCTATGCCGAGAACAAGGAGCGCATTAACGGTGACCTGGCCAGCACACGCACGGGTATCTCGACTTATCTACAGCAACAGCAGCAGGAGCAGCTCGAGAAAGAGTTGGCGGATAGACTTCGGGCCGGCGCGAAACTTCAACTGCTTTTGAAAGAGCCCGAGCCGCCGGCGATGATTGTGGCTGTCGGCAACGGAGCGGTTCGCGGCGATCCAAACGTGGCGGTCACGGTGATCGAGTTCACAGACTTTCAATGTTCCGCCTGTGGCGCGATGTATCCGGTGATGGAAGACGTTTTGAAGTCCTATGGCAATCGTGTGCGATTTGTGATTCGCAATTTTCCGCTGACCAGAGCGCATGAGAATGCGATGCGCGCCGCCCAGGCGGCTGAGGCTGCCAAAGCGCAGGGCAAGTTCTGGGAATACATCGATCTGCTTTTCAAAAATCAAACTGCGCTCGACGCCGAAAGTTTAAAAAAATACGCGACCCAGGTGGGAATGGATCGCAAACGTTTCGACGCAGACTTAGAAAGTGGGAAATATGACGTGGACATTCGCCGGGATATCGAGGAAGGCGAAGTCTACGGCATCGAATCCACGCCTACCATCTACATCAACGGCGTCGCTCTGACTGAGTTCAGCGCCGACGGGCTGCGGACAGCAATCGACAAAGCATTCGCGCGGGTGGGAAAACATTAGGTACAGAACCACTCGAGTTAAACGGGTGGGTTGACTGCCCAGACGAGTCCAGGTAAAAAAAAAGGAGAATCTCACATGAAGCTAACCATGCGTGGGCTTTTAAACCTTGGGATTTGTTTGCTGGTAATCCCCACGGCCCTGGCCCGGAAACCAGCCCAGCCAAGAGCGACTGTTGCCGGCGTTTACGAAAACTTCACGGTCGGCAAAGGATCGGGTGACCTTGAAGGGATGAGGGTGGTGATTGTTCCCGCGGGCGGTGGTTATTATGCAATTGTCCAAATCGCCCAGGGCGGCGCGGAAGATCCGAAACCGGAGTTTGTCGCAGCAAAGGTCAAAGGAATGACTGTGGCTTTCAGCGTGGGTGATGAGAAGTTTACCGGAACGGCGACCGCCACTGGATTGCGGCTCAAGAACTCCGCGCGTGGAACGCAGGTGCTGAAGCGAAGGTCTTGCTCGTCATATTTTAGATGACGGGATCGAGGCGTTACTGCTGACTGAAGTTTTCTGGTCATGACATTGTGTGGCGGCGTTCTAGGATTTTGTATTCTGCGAGGTGGGAAATGAAAAGGAATTTGCGTTTCGCCGTTATTTTGGTCGCGCTTGGTGTGATTTCAATCGAGCACGCCGAACGCCAGTCAGCGTCGGGAAGCAACTTTCGGATGTGCCTGAAAGCTGGATATCACAAGGAAGATGATGACGTGGATACTACTGAGTTTGTAAAAGTGATCGTTCACCGAAATCTGAACCAGGAGCACTCGCTGACAAGCTGGGTCCAGGAAAATTGCGGCGACGATAGCGAGACCGTTGCGCAGCGCTCTGGTAGGTAAGCATGCAGCTTACGTAGTCGAACCAACCTATTGC
>WNFJ01263675.1_pt2 | contig 19726 bp, 17 predicted proteins | sample 5400461 | NCBI WGS metagenome assembly WNFJ01 (sample SAMN13153349, study PRJNA577476) | soil metagenome | isolation source: 115 cm saprolite on Douglas fir-dominated hillslope | place: USA:California | collected 2013-09-17
GGTAAACGTTCCTTCCTACACGGCTTTACTGCGAGCCTAGCCCTCATAGTAAAACGCAACTTTGTAGGTCTATTCTGAGATTATTACCTGAAAACGGGGAGAGAGATACTATGTGAGCAATTGCTCCACAGCCTGGACAAGTTCACTTGTTCTGCATGGTTTCTGTAACCCCAGAATATTGCGTTGTGCCATCTCTTGCTGGGGCAATTCAGCACTTACCATTATGGCGGGTATATGCTCATAACCCTCGATCGTATGAACGAGATCGTAGAGTTCGATACCATTCTTACCCGGCAACGTATAATCCAGGACAAGCAAGTGTGGTTTGTTCTCTTTAACCACTTCTTGGATCCTTGAGCCATCCGTGATGTATATGACGCGATGAGATGTGTCCTGCTCTATCGCTTGTTTCATAATCATGCTAAAAATAACATGGTCCTCGATCAACAAAATGGTCTTTTGCAGATCAACCCTCTGTTCCTGCTGCATACTCCACAACCAGCTATAATAGACTTGCCTTTTTTGAACGACTTCCTGTTAAAAAGCATACGATATCCACCACAGGCCTCTCGTATACAGCAGATAAAGCATAGTACTATTAGCTTATTCACCATAATTGCATCAGGATGCTTCTGACTTGTAACTCCTCAGGTCACCTCCCCACTCGCTTGGGTTCTCTGTGGGAGGTGGATGTGGCAGCCTGCGACTGCCACGTCCACCTCCCACACCACGGTCTGCGAACTGCCAGAGGCAGTGAGGAACTGGAAAGGAACCTGAGGAGTTACACCTATAAATGGTGATCCGGTGAGTTGGTACGCAGAAAAGCAGCGACAAATGTGCCAGCCACCTTTACATCGCCGTTCTGATCAATAGCCTGTACTTTCCCCGCCACCCTAGCTTCTCCATTTTCCTCATATTTCTTAGTAATTGACCCAGAGCATGTAATTACATCATTCAAGTGCGTCATACCCTTAAAGCGTACTCCAAATGAGCGCAGAGCCTCAGGCCCAACATAATCGCTGAGTAACTGTCCCACAAAGCCCATAATGAGCATACCATGAGCAATAATGCCGCCAGTACCAATCGTCTCTCCGATTTTGGGATCGGTATGCAAAGGATTGAAGTCGCCTGATGCGCCAGCGTAGCGTACCAGTTGAAGATGCGTAACGGGTACTTTGACGAGCAGAGGTATCTCGTCACCCACCTGGATATCCTCGAAATACAATTTCTGCGAAGTACGCAGGCTTCGTCCATTCGTTGCCATACTTTTCTCTCCTTCTATCACTCTTATTCACGCACCACAAACATGGTCGTGGCATTCAACACTGGCTGATTATCCTGATTGGTATACCGGGTCTGTAAGGTGATAATATCCATAGAGCCATCTTTGCTACGGCGTGTTTTGCCATCGCTAATCGTCGTCACACCGGTAAGCGTATCGCCAGGATAGACGGTCGCAAGATACTCATATGACTCTTCGCCGTGGAGAACACGCATCACGTTGATGCCAACACTAGCCAACTGCTCCCGAAAATGCGGGTTGCCCCAGAAGCTGAAAATAGTAGGAGCAGTAGGTGAAAGTGGCACATCCTGGTAGCCTGCGGCCTGGGCGGCTTCGCGGCTATGATAAACAGGATTATCGTCACCGATAGCCAGGGTCAACTCATGAATTTTGCAGCGTTCAACCTCTATCGTAAACGGGGAAAAACTATGCCCAATTTTGCTTTGGTCAAACATGTGGTACTCCTTGTGAACTTTTAGCGAGATATCGTAAACATAGAGGCCCTGACAACTCCTCAGAGCTTATCTGAATACCTTCATCTTGCTCCTGAATAGAAGCATCTTCAGTGAGGCTTACGGATAAGCTTTTAACAAATTCGCGATGAAGGCTCAGCGAAGGTTCATAAGCTGTCCGACATCCATTAATTTTAATGCGGATAGTTCCTCCGCAACAGGTATTATTTATATCTCCCTTAGCTGGTAAATTAGTAAGATGACCGGAGTTTGAGGGAAAAGGCACAAGAGAACATTTACAAGATAATTGTGTACACATGATATGAGCAGTTGGGAGTGCAGTTACCACCCCTCGTACTACCTCTTCTTTTGGATTTTCGTAACGACTTCTATCAAGAGAGAAAAGGGCCAGATCAGGCTTCACCAATTCACAGAGTTTTCGAGCAAATTCCTGATCATCTGCACTTCCTGAATTCCCTCCATGATGAGGGAAAACCAAAATCTGCGCTTCTATATTCTTGTTTCTCTTTAGAATATTATTTAAACTAAATTCATCCATATCTCCTGGTAAAAGGACAACCCTATAAGATTTGTGTATCAACCCTATGACAACAGACATCGTATTCGAGTCCAAAGAATACCCTTCCAAATATGTTCCCCCTGCTCCACTTGCTGCCAAAGATGCAGAAGGAGCTAGAATCTCTATAGTTACCTCACCTGAAATGATCTTTCGTGAGTAGCTAGAAGTTAGCCCTATATGGACTTGCGTTCCAAAGTGCTCCGCCAATTCTAACGCTCGCAAAGTATCTTTCCACATTCTTCCCATCTTGCTCGCATCCGAGTTCATATAAATGTTATGGATAGGAAGCGCTTCAATGAGAGGCTCTAACCCACCGATGTGATCACTATCGGCATGAGAAATCAGGACATGATCAACTGCCTCGATATCCAGGCGTCTCAGTGTACGAAGCAAAATTGAGCCATCGTAACCGCAATCAATCACACTGACAGTCTGTGTATCTCTGAGTATAGCACAGTTGCCGTGGCCAACATCTAATATTAAAAGTTCAGGCAAACCTATCACGTAATTCCTGCCTCGGCTCTGGTGCTAACTTTATATCTTCAAAAACAAGATCTTTCTCTTCTCTTGCTCCTATATTTACTTTAGCACGTAAATATGAATCTTGTGACACTTTTTCTCTTAATTCTTGCGGGACAAGAGTAAGAGGAAAGTGAATAATTTGGTCAGGATGCCCCCCCCCCCAGCCCATGACAACTGCATCCACTATTTTTTCATCACCTTCGTTTCTAACGTCTTCAATCCTGATGAGAGTACCATAAAGTCTTTTCTCTGGAGAGGGGTCTACCTGTGTCAGCGGAACTGGGCCTAGCCTTTTATAGCCCTCAAAATATGTGATGAGTTCCTTCTCTGCCTCCATTGAAAGCTTGTAAAGTCCAAGTATCTCTTCTTGAAGTTGCCTTAAAATGCCTTTGCAAGATCCTTCCAAATACTTGGCATGCTCTGGTTGGCTAAGCCATTGCTCTCTCGTCACAACATACTCACGGACAAGTGAGACAATTTGATGAAACTGCCAAGGCTCGAATTTGGGAATGGGAATTTGCTGGAGCACGCGTACTTGATTATGCCTTGAGGTGCGATTGATACTGAGAAATGCATTGGCTATCGGACCATTTAGTAACGCAGCAATCACTTCTATGGGGACAGAATTAGTTGGCCAGATCCCGTGAAAATTCTGAGTGCAGACCAATCCCTGTTCATCAAGAGCAGCAGCGATCAGCCAACGATCACCAGTACCTGTATGTACCGCATTTACTATCACTTTTGGTTTATCCCATGGTAGTTTGTAGGCTTCATACAACATAAGCTCTGGATCCATGTTAAGATATATAGAGGATCTAGTAATATATGGCTCAAAATCATCGGTGACGGTCCTTAAGCCTTTAGCAAATCCATTACTAGGTACTTCTGAAAAAAGTTTATTTTCGTTGTCCTGGAGAGAGATCTTATACTGTATCCCTCCGTGAATTTCTGCGATATCGCCCAAACTTGGCAAAGAGGTTAATTCACTCCATATACGCTGTAAACGTTCATGCCAAAGAGCAATATTATTTTTATTTTGTGCAGAATCATATTTAACAATATTTTTCTCATATTTGTACTTTATTAAGTCTTCTGGTTTTTCTAAAGCATCATGATTTTCATCACGAAAGAAGGCATTTATGTCTCTCTCAATCAATCTAGGATTTATGTCTAACTTGTATTTGCGTTGCCAGGAAAGGAGAGCCTCAGAACTAGGAAATTGTCCCTTCTCTCGAAGGAGTTTCGTAACTTCCACAGAATGGAGCCAGTTATCATCGGCATCTAAAGCTTCCTTGAGCCATACTTGCAAGTTGCCCAGCCATTCTTCTATTTCTTCCCTGCTTGCGTCAATGGGTGGCGTGCTGACAACAGCAGGATCAATAAAAATATTGCTCATACTTTTATCCGGTTACTCACTAGTCTCCCCTTGTGTTCGCAGCCTTGCGGCAGCCTCTGCTCGTTTATTTAGACTTGCTGCAGTAATGCGATCCTCTTGCAGCATTGTTTCCTCAAAGAAGCCTTCAGGCCAGTTCAAGATATTGCCCTGAGGAGAGATTTCCACAGGTACGAAATATGTAGTCCCCTGTTGGCCCTGATCCACAAAATAGATCAGGCAGTCACTTTGTTCCTGCCCTCCTGCCTCCACAATATGATAACGGAGTTGGTTAACAACATACTCACTGTGAGTTTCAATCAAGCATTGCTTCTCACATTTAGCTAACCCCATAAAGAAGTCACCTAAACGACCCTGGACACGCGGGTGGAGATGCAATTCTGGTTGTTCAATAATTAACAGCGTATGCTTGGGAGCCAGCAACCCCATGACAAGTATAGGCAAAATCTGACTCACGCCAACGCCTACAGCCGCTAACGGTAGAGGCTTATACCCTTCTTTATGAGTAACCTGCCAGCTAAAGCCACTCTGACCTCCTGCATTGATTGTAATTTTCTTTGCTACTCCCAAGTATTGTGCCCAAGTATCCAAAGCTTGCTCCAAAGCACTTTGCTTAATCTGATGAGTGTTAGGGTCATACCATTCTATAAGGGCTTCTCGATTTGCGTCATAGACGGCTGCCGCATACTCACCTTTTGCACCGACATCATCTAATTCACTACTGGGCGCAAACTTTTGTGATGCCTGTGGATCTGCACGCAAAGGGCCTAAATAACGAATTTTACTAGTAAAAAACCGTGTAGTCTGTTCTACAGCCTGACCTAGATTTAGTGTGCCAAGATTATCTGGCACAACCTCTAGAATCTCAAACTGAAGGTCATCAAGCTTTAAAAGCTCTTGCTTTAATAACTCTCGCAGTCTTTCACTCACTTCTACAGCTTTTTTTTCTCCAAATTTAGACTCAATGAAATGAAACCATGCACTTATTTCATCATATGCGTCTCCAAAACCATACCCAAGAAGCATAGACTCAAGACGATATTCTATACCGCACTCATCCAAAAGTTTATCCACAATGTCATACATATCTTCTGGAAACGCTTCAACTTCAATGGCTTGTGGAGTAGCAACCTCTTTACTCTCAAGAAGTTGCAAATGTGACATTATAGCATTAAGCTCTTCTTTTCGCGGATTCTTCTTTTGAATAAAACGATTTGGGAGAAAATGCGCAAATGTCGTTATACATTTGTCTAAAATTATCGTGTCTTGTACTCCTAATTTCCCTATATAGTTAGAATATTCATCTATGTAAGGAATTAAACGCCAGTTACCTTTTGAAACTTTTTCCATAAAAATACTTAAATCTTTCTTAGTTAGTTCTTTTGCAGTAAAGTTAGTCTCACCAGATCCTTTCCTTGAAGACATGTTTATCTCTGGAATCACTGTTAATGTAATATTTCTAATTGTAATCCTAGAATTTCCAATGGAAGCGTGTTTCTCATTAGAATTATTATCAAATATGATGAACAGTGTAACACTGCTAGCCCTTACTCCAGTATTTTCTTTTACAAAATAAATATCATCCTCTAAGTCTTCCCATCTAATAGGGTCATCTTGCAGCTCAGATGAGAAATCTAGCTCAAAACCAATAGAAAGGTTGCCCTTATCAGAAGTGCTATTTAAAATATCCTCAAAGGTTCCTAGCTGCACAATAGGGCCATTAGGCAACAAAGGCCGATCCAACAGACGACTACTCAGGGTTTGGGAAATCATCAAGATAGACTGCAAAAAGCTACTTTTCCCAGAGCTATTCAAACCCGCAAGAACTGTTACCGGAGCAAGCTCTACTTTGCCAGACTTCACGATCGATTTGAAATTTTCTATTGACCAACTTTTTAGCATGCCCATACCCCTTGCTGTCATCTTAATTAAGCTTCATTCGTATTATACTATACGATATTCGCTTCGAGAATACCTATTTCCCATGATTCTCTGCTCTTCAAACGCGAGGCAGCCAAAAGAAAAGTACCCCAAGTAATTGAGATGTTTCTTTCGCTTCTAGGATGCTGTACTTAAGCATGATGATGAAACGCTGGATGGATTATTTGTCTTTCTCAGCTCTCACCCTTGTGATATAATTGTGCGACAACACCCCTCACGAGGGCTCAAGGTGAGAGGAGCACGGTGGAGCAAGTATGCACAAAAGTGCTTGTTTCAACAATAACCTATGTTTCGAAAGATTCTAATTGCTAATCGAGGTGAAATAGCCTTACGTATCATTCGTGCTTGCCGCGAAATGGGAATACGCAGCGTCATCGCCCACTCAGAAGCCGACCGAGACTCGCTGCCAGTGCAAATAGCAGATGAACGTATCTGTATCGGACCTAGTGCGAGTGGGAAAAGTTATTTAAATATCCCTAATATCATTAGCGCCGCTTTTATTTCGAATGCAGAAGCGATTCATCCAGGTTACGGATTTCTTGCGGAAAATACCAGTTTTTCCCAAATCTGTAAGGATGTCAACCTGACATTTATCGGACCATCAGCAGAAGTGATGTCGATCATGGGAGATAAGGTATCTGCACGTCAGGCGATGGTTGAAGCAGGTTTGCCAACGCTGCCAGGTACACCCATCTTGCACACCCTCTCCGAGGCACAAGATGCAGCCAGGGAAATCGGCTTTCCGCTCATGCTCAAAGCTGTCGCTGGTGGGGGAGGACGTGGCATTCGTCTGATCAGAAGCGCTGATGAATTTGAGCGTGTCTTTTCTGTAGCACAGAATGAAGTTCGCGAAGCATTCCATGATGACGGCATCTATCTTGAACGATATCTGGCACGCGCTCGCCATATCGAGATCCAAGTGCTGGTTGACAACTATGGAAACGGTGTTCACCTTGGTGAACGCAATTGCTCATGCCAGCGGCGTAATCAGAAAGTTCTGGAAGAGTCGCCTAGCCCGATCTTGTCACGCGAACTCTGTGAGGAAATCGGCACAAAAGCTATCCAAGCCGTGCAACAAGTTGGCTACCGCAACGCCGGTACTCTTGAATTCCTGGTGGACACTCAGAACCGCTACTATTTTATGGAAATGAACACCCGTTTGCAGGTCGAGCATCCAGTCACAGAAATGGTGACTAGCCTGGATCTTGTGAAGGAGCAGATACGCATCGCAGCCGGTATGCCTTTGCGACCTCGACAGCAGGATATCCATTTGCAAGGCCACGCCATCGAGTGCCGTATCACAGCGGAAGATGCCAATGCAGATTTCCGGCCACAGACCGGAGTCATTGAGAAATACTTACCGTCAGGCGGGCCAGGAGTGCGTGTTGATAGCCATCTCTATGCTGGCTATGAAGTGCCGCCGCATTATGACTCGCTGCTCGTCAAGCTTATCGTCTGGGCTCCTACACGTGACGGTGCAATTGCACGTATGCAACGTGCTCTTGAAGAGTTTGTCATTGAAGGGGTCACAACAACAATTCCGTTTCATCAGCGCTTGCTTAAGCATGAGGGCTTCATTCGTGGAGATACCTATACACGCTTCATTCAGGAAGAGGCAGCTGTCCTTGGTATCTAAGAAGACTACGAAGATTGCGTCAGGCTACAAATCTTTAGGCTTGTGCGTGCCCACTTAGCTAACGTAGAAGAGTAAATGGAACGAAGTAACAAGGGCATCCTTTGCCCCTATGCCGCAAGAAACAGATGGAGGTGGCTTTATGTCTCGCGTAGTTGTAACCGGATTGGGGCTGGTTACCTCGTTGGGAAATGATCTGAGATCTTCATGGGAAGTGCTCTGCCAGGGCAAATCTGGCATTAGCGAAATTACTGGATATGATACAAGCCGACACCGCGTTCATTTCGGAGGTGAGATCAGGAATTTTGATCCCACTTCCTATATGGACCGCAAGGAAGCACGCCGTAACGATCCCTATGAACAACTGGCCATTGCAGCTAGCAAGCAAGCTCTTGCACATTCACATTTGCAGATTACCAATGAGATTGCCGATGATGTAGGTGTTTATATCGGGAGCGGCATTGGTGGACTGATCACACAACACGAACAGTTCAAAGTCCTCCATGAAAAAGGCCCAGAGCGCATCAGCCCATTTTTCATCAATATGATGATCATTGACGGCGCACCTGGCATTGTTTCCATCATGACTGGAGCACGTGGGCCAAACTGGGCTGCTGTATCTGCCTGTGCCACTAGTGGGAACACCGTCGGTGAGGCGTGGGAGACAATCCGCCGTGGCGATGCGAAAGCGATGATCGCTGGTGGAACGGAAAAGGCTATCACACCAATTGGCATGGCAGCATTCGACAATATGCATGCCCTCTCACGCCGCAATGATGATCCGCAGGGGGCGAGCCGTCCTTTCGACGCTACCCGTGACGGCTTCGTGATGGGTGAAGCAGCAGCCACACTTATCCTCGAAGACCTGGAATTCGCCAAAGCACGCGGGGCGAGAATCCTTGCTGAGATGGTCGGTTACGCGAGTACTGGAGACGCTTACCACGTGACTGAACCCGCGCCAGGAGGAGCTGGATTGGTGCGTGCCATGCGCCGTGCTATGCAAAAAGCCAGTTTGCGTCCCGACCAGATTGACTATATCAATGCTCATGGCACTAGTACCAAGTACAATGATAGTACCGACCAAGCAATCAAAACCAGTCTCGGCGATCATGCCTATCGAGTATCAATAAGCTCTACCAAATCAATGACAGGGCATACTTTGGGAGCTGCAGGAGCCGTTGAGGCCGTGATTTGCGTTCAGACGATCCTCACAGGCATCATTCCTCCAACTATCAACCTGCGCCATCCCGATCCTGAATGCAACCTTGACTATGTGCCTAACGAAGCTCGCCATGCTACGGTAAATATTGCCATGTCAAACTCAATGGGCTTTGGTGGACACAATACCTGCCTGATATTCAAACGTTACGAAAAGTAGTATATACATGAATGTACAGAAAAATCCACCTTCTTCGTGGTTAGAGCGCATCGAAGATATCATTCACGTCCTTGAAGGCAGTACAATCGGAGAAATTGAGCTGACTGAGGGAGAGACCGAAATTATCATCCGGCGTAGCCCCGGTTTGGTATTAACGACGAGTGCCACCATGCTTGGCACTCAAACTGGGGAAGCCAATGCTCGACAAGCAGCAAAAGCGGATCAAAGTGTCCCTATTACTGCACCCTTAACAGGTGTTTATTACGCTGCCACATCACCAACAGCCCCCCCCTTCGTCTCAGTCGGCGATGTCGTGCATGTGGGACAGGTAGTTGCGCTCATCGAAGCCATGAAAGTGTTTAACGAAATTACCGCTGAAGCCACGGGGCGCGTTGTCACGATTATAGGTACTAATGGTACAGTCGTGCAAAAGGGAGATGTGCTGCTGCGCATCGAGCCAACATAAGAGAAGACAAAACAACAAAGGAAGAGTCGTTAATCAAATGATTGCGCCTCTTCCACCATAAACCCAGCAGCCTCCAAGCGACGCAACAACTCTTCACACTGCGCACGGTCACGCGCCTCTAATGTAACCGTCTCTTCACGCTGCATAATCGGCAAACGATTCGAAAGACGTTGGTGGCGAACATCGATCACATTAATACGCATCTCAGCGATAATAGCAAGCATACGCATCAGTTCACCGGGGCGATCAGCTAGGCGGGTATGAATCACAAAGTAGCGACCAGCAGCAGCTAAACCATGTTCAATAAAACGTCCCACGAGATTCATATCGATATTGCCACCAGTCAGAGGAACAAGGACCTTTTTGCCTTCGAGGTTGACCGCGCCGCTTAGCATCGCTGCAAGGCCTGTGGCACCTGCTCCCTCGACCACCATCTTACAGCGCTCCATCAGCAGCAAGACAGCATTAATGATCGCTTCATCCTCGACCAAGACAACATCATCAACCAAGTTTTGAATAATTGAGAAGGTCAAAGCACCGGGACGTTTGACTGCGATACCGTCGGCAATAGTCGTAATCGCGGGCAGAGTTTCCAACGTTCCGGAATCAAGGGAGGTACGACAACTAGGTGCACCAGCAGCCTGGACACCAATGATGGTAATATCCGGTTTAAGTGCACGAGCAGCAATTGCAATACCAGAGATGAGGCCACCACCCCCAACAGGAACAACAATCGCATCAGCATCAGGGAGATCGGTCAGCATCTCCAATCCCAGGGTCCCCTGCCCGGTAATCACTTCAGGATCATCAAAAGCGTGAACGAAAGTTGCACCGGACTCTTGCTGTAATTCGCAACAATGTTGATAGGCATCATCATAAGTTGCACCGTACAGCACTACCTTCGCATCATAACTCTGAGTAGCTGTCACCTTGGCTAGAGGTGCATTTTCCGGCATCACAATTGTACAGGGGATATCGTTCTGTGAAGCAGCAATTGCCACTCCTTGTGCATGATTACCAGCAGAGGCAGCAATCACTCCAACACGTGCTTGCTCAACTGAAAGACGAGAAATCTTATAACCCGCTCCACGCACCTTAAAAGCTCCGGAGCGCTGCATATGCTCACACTTGAGATAAATATCAGCGCCAGTCATCTGACTCAGAGTGTGCGATGGACTCAGGGGTGTATGATGAATAATCGGTTTGAGAAACTTATACGCTTGCCAGATATCCGCAATCGTGACAGAGGTCGCTGGCTCATGAGCAGCTTCGCCGGTTGTATCATTCTCTATTAAACGCATCATTATACAATTACCTATAAGTCGCCAGATTTTGCGCGTGCGTAACGGTCAGTCAGTTCTGACTTTGTGCGGCCATACAGCTTATTTCCCTGTGTCAGAGCCTCCTGAGCACGTGCTCGAATCCTTTCGCTAAAAGCGCCTGGACGAAGCTGGATACCTTGCTCGCTCAATTGCGCACGTGTCGCCTCCCCTGACTGTGGCGCAACCAGCAACCCAATAACAATCCCAAGCCCCAATCCCAGAAGCAGTCCCATTAAGAACTTCATAGCATCGCCCCTTTTTTGCTCTCTGTGCAGCATATGTCGCCTTTTCTGCTCTACACACTACAAAAACGACCGGACAGAGCTCCAGTCAAGTTAGCGTTCAGATTTATCCAACAACTCTTCTACCTTATCCAGCAGAACGGTAAGCTCGAAAGGCTTGCGCAACAAGCAGACACCGTTATAGAACTGAGGATCACTCTCGATTAAACTGGCAACCTCATCAGCCTCAAGGACGGCTGCAGTATAAATAATTACTGGAACATCAGCAGTAACAGCATCGCCTTTGAGCTGCTTGAGGATCTCCTGCCCAGATGCATCGCCCAGTTTGAGATCGAGAATAAGCAGATCAGGCGGAAAGATTTTTACACGCGCGAAGGCATCTTTACCTTCCTGCAAAATAGAGACCTGATATTGCTCGTCTTCCAGTACACGACGCATCAGGTGAAGCAGCTCATTTCTGTCATCAACAACAAGTATACGTTTTGTCACGTCTCATCAGTGCCATTATCCACGGCAGTTTTGCCGGGGGCACTGCCTCCTGTTCACAGAGCTATGGAGTTCCTCACATGATCAGACAAAGTCACAGCCCTCTCAATGGAGAAGGTAAGCGGAATGCACGGAAGTGTCGGCGGGGGGACTCGAACCCCCGACTCTCGCATTAAAAGTGCGGTACTCTGCCAACTGAGTTACGCCGACCCAGGAACATGATATCATGACTGTCAAGTGGAGCAGAGCAGTGTCCATAGGGCATTTTAGTCTAAACTGGGATTCTTTTGCCTTGCCCTCGCTGGCGGATAATGATCGCGGTTTGCCTTGTCGGGTGGTATCATAAGAGGAGGCGAATTATCTATATCGACGTCATCTCTCTTCTTCTCATGAGAGGACTTTTCACCTCGGGTGTGCTGCTCTTCCTCGAGGGAAAATGGTTCTTGCTGCTCCAGTGACAAAGGCTCTTCAGATCTGCTCTGATCTGGCGGCAACAATGCCCTTTCCATTACCTGATCCATATTTTCAACTGGGATAATGTTGATCTGCTGACGAACTTTTGCTGGAATATCCGCCAGATCCTTTTTATTAGCCATTGGAATAATCACTGTCTGAATATTAGCCTGCTGAGCTGCCAGCACTTTATCCCTCAGACCACCGATACCTAGCACATTTCCCAGCAAGGTCACTTCTCCCGTCATAGCTAGATCGTTACGTACTGGTCGCCTGGAGAGTACCGATATCAAGGCAATTGCGATAGTGATACCCGCTGAGGGACCATCTTTTGGAATAGCGTTCTCCGGCAAATGGATATGTAAATCAATGTTCTCTTGGAAGGCCGGATCAATATCGAGTTCACTTGCTCGTGAGCGGATATATGAGAGTGCTGCTATCACTGATTCGCGCATAACATCTCCCAGCTGCCCTGTGATAAACCACTCTCCTTTGCCAACCATAGTGACCACTTCCACCGGGAGGAGGATACCACCCATTTCTGTCACAGCCAATCCCATGGCAGTACCAATCGGGGTTCTCGGTAACGGTGGCGTATTGCTGTAGCGTGCTATCCCCAAGTATTGTTCCAAGTTGTGCGCAGTGATACGCACCAGTACATTGGGTTTTTCCAGTACTTTGCGAGCTGCTTTGCGACAGATTGCCGCCAGCTGCCGCTCCAGGTTACGTATGCCCGCCTCCCGAGTATAATCGGTAACAATGCGCTGCATAACTGGCTGTGTAACTTTTACCTGCTCAGAACTCAGACCATGTTCTCGCAGTACTTTGGGCCAGAGATGGCGTTGCGCAATATTAACCTTCTCATCTAACATATAGCCGGGCAGATCAATAATATCCATGCGATCAGCCAGCGGACGTGGGATTTGATATTTGACATTGCCAGTACAGATGAAAAACACTTCTGAGAGGTCAAAAGGCATTTCCAGATAATGATCGCCAAACGAATGGTTCTGCCGAGGATCGAGAACCTCCAGCAGGGCTGATGCAGGATCACCACGATGCTCCGATGAGAGCTTATCTATCTCATCTAGCAGGAAAACAGGATTACGTACTCCAACAGTCTTCATACTCTGTATAATACGCCCAGGCAACGCACCAACATAAGTGCGGCGGTGCCCGCGGATCTCAGCTTCGTCATGAACACCACCCAACGAAATGCGGGCAAATTTGCGGCCCAAGGCACGCGCAATAGATTCTCCCAGCGAGGTTTTGCCCACACCTGGCGGGCCAATAAGGCAGAGAATCTGCCCTAGACTCTCGCTTTTCATCTGACCATCACGCTTCGCAGCTTGCAGACGCAACTGGCGCACTGCAAGAAAATCGATAATACGCTCTTTGATGCCCTCCAAGCCATAGTGATCTTCGTCGAGAATGCGGCGTGTCTCTACCAGATCAAAGCGATCTTCGGTGCGCTCGGTCCATGGCAAAGCCAATACCCAGTCAATATAAGAGCGGATCACTGTGAGCTCAGCAGATTGCTGTGGCGTGCGCTCCAGGCGATCAATCTCTTTGTACACCTTGGTAGCCACCTCAGATGGTAGCTCTTTATCTTTTAGCTTGGCACGCAACTCGTCGGCTTCCGACAAGGCCTCCATACCTAGTTCTTCCTGGATAGCACGCAATTGTTCACGAAGGTAATACTCTTTCTGTGAATGATCCACCCGTAAGCGGACGCGACTGCGGATGGTGGTCTCAAGCTCAAGAATCTCGATCTCGTTACCTATGATCACACAGATTTTCTCCAGGCGCTCCATTGGATCCAACGTTTCCAGCAAATCCTGCTGTTGCTCCATCTTGGTGACAAGATGGGCGCCGAGGGTATCAGCGAGTCGAGCAGGCGTCTTAAGAGCGACGATCGAATCGATATCCTCGACTGAGTAGTGCCGGTTGAGTTGGGCATAGCGCTCAAACAGACTGGTCGCGTGGCGGACGAGCGCTTCGGCCTGTGGCCCATGGGATTGTAGCTCCGGTTGAAGCGTTACGCGGACACGGAAGAAAGGATCAGTATCGACATACTCCTCTATTTTCACCCGGCTGAGACCGCTGATCAGTACTTGAAGACCTCCATTCTGCTCGCGATGCATGGTCTTCACTTCTGCAAGCGTACCGACGGAGAAAATATCTTTGGGCTGGGGATCGTCAATATCAACACTACGTCGGGTGGACGCAACCAACTTACGGTCCGGCCGCATCATCGCATCTTCAATTGCTCGCACCGTCTTCTCACTAGCAATCACCAGTGTTTGACGATTGTGAGGAAACGCAACGATAGTTTTTAACGCCACGAGAGGATATTCATCGGCATCAGTCATCTGTAAGGCATTTGGGCGTTCTTGTTCAGTCATTGGGTTTCCACCTAATCTCTCCAGACTAATTAGTCACACAACTCTGCAAATTCCGCTCTAAATATAGATGAGTCTGCACTAAGCAGACTCATCTTCAGAATAGACGTTGCCACCACCTCGCGTGACAAGCAAGGGCTTGTGTTGTGATTTGATCACGTCTCCGTTAATGATCACTTTCTTGACATCAGTCCGCGATGGGATCTCATACATCACGTCGAGGAGCACATCTTCGATAATAGTGCGCAGTCCTCTTGCTCCTGTTTTTTGTTTGATGGCGCCTTCAGCCGTAGCATCCAAGGCATCGCCAGTGAAGACTAGCTCTACACGATCGAGTTGTAAGAATTTCTGATATTGCTTAACAATAGCATTTTTCGGTTCGGTCAGAATACGTACAAGTGCAGCTTTATCCAGGTTATCCAGCGAGACCTGGACAGGGAGACGACCTACGAATTCAGGGATCAAACCATACTTGAGCAGATCATCCGGGATAAGATGGATCAGAACATTTTCTTCTTCTGGCGAGTTCACTTCTAAGTGAAGGTTGGAACGGAAGCCCATCATCTTATTACTACCCAGACGCTGTTCAACTATCTTACTAAGTCCTTCAAAAGCTCCCCCACAAATAAACAGGATATTGGCTGTATTGATCTGGATGAAATCCTGATGCGGGTGCTTCCGTCCACCCTGTGGTGGCACATTGGCTATGGTGCCCTCGATAATCTTAAGCAGAGCTTGCTGTACGCCCTCACCAGACACATCGCGGGTAATTGATGGATTATCGGATTTACGTGCAATTTTATCGATTTCATCAATATAGACGATACCACGCTCGGCGCGTGCTACATCGAAATCAGCCGTTTGGATAAGGCGCAAGAGAATGTTTTCCACATCCTCTCCGACATAGCCTGCCTCTGTAAGAGCCGTAGCGTCTGCAATGCAGAAGGGAACATCCAGGACCCTGGCGAGCGTTTGCGCCAGCAAGGTCTTGCCGCTACCGGTGGGACCAATCATCAAAATGTTGCTCTTGCCTAGCTCCACTTCATCGATCTGCATACCCACACCAATACGCTTATAATGGTTGTAGACTGCCACTGCCAGTGCCTTCTTCGCACGTTCTTGACCTATAACGTACTGACTGAGTTGTTCGTAAATCTTCTTCGGTGCTGGCATCTTGCCTGTTTGCAGGCGTGGTTTCGCAACGGTAGCTTGCTCCTCCTCGATGATCTCCCGACACAGATCGATACACTCATCGCAGATATAGACACCACCAGGTCCTGCTATTAGCCGCTGTACCTGATCCTGGCTCTTGCTGCAAAACGAGCAACGATAGGTAGTACGCATATTTTTTGAGTTCGCCACGTATGTCACCTTTCCGTTTCAATCTCGACTGAGTCCCCCCCACCCTTTCCAGCTGCATTCGTTGGCGAAGCTGCAGATGCCTGTGCATTAGCAACGCCCGCCTGCAAGTCAGGATCAGCCGCATTTGTTGGCGAGACCGCAGATGCCTGCGCATTAGTAATATCTGCTCCGGTCTCAGCCTCGCCTTCTTCCTCTGCAAGCACAGTTGCCTGTGCATTGGGAACGCTTGCTTCGGTCTCAGTTTCACCTTCTTCCTCTGCAAGCACACCTGCTTGAACATCGACGATATTTGCTTCGCTTTCCGCCTCTGCTTCCGCATCAGGATCGGGATCGGTCGTTAACTCCACTAAACGCGAGAGGGCCTTCTCTTGACGATAGCTCAAGGCCAGTGCTCGCAACCGATCTTCTGAGTGAGGGATTTGGTGTCCCATTCGGGCATAGGCATTGAGAAGTGCTTCAAGTTCGTCTGGTTCCACTGTGATAGTTTCGCTCCGGGCAATTTCTTCTAAGACGAGCTCACGCTTGATACGCTTTTCCGCGTCAGGACGAATTTCCTGTAGATAATCCTTGCGGCTCTTTTGCACCATTTTTAAATACTGGTCCATGCTGAGGTGTTGCTGCTCGAGCATCTGTCCAAATTGGCGTGCTATTTCCTCGGCTTCCTCATCGATCAGCAGAGGATGGATGGCAAAGTGAGATTGCTCAATCACCGTCTCCAATATTTTCTCACGCAGGTCATCATTGATGCGCCGCTTCTTCTTATCAAGGATATTATCACTGAGCGTTTTGCTCAGATCTTCAAGTCTTTCATACTGACCATCGCTAACTTTTGCTGCAAAGGCATCATCCAACTCCGGCAGATGCTTCTCCTCAACCGAATGGACTATGACATCGTAGCTAGCTTCCTTCCCGGCCAGTTTCTCGTTGCTATAATCAGCAGGAATAGTGGTCGTAAACGATTTGCTTTCACCTGCGGCCATACTAAGCAAATGCTCGTCCATACCTGAGAAGAGACCATGGCGTTCCTGAGTGATTTCAAAGATATTATCTTTCAGATCGGAGAGAGTCTGCTCGCCCGAAATAAGCTTTAAATCAGCTTTAATGCGATCGTCATACTGAGCTGGTCGCTGGACCTCTTCCCAGGTGACTAGCTGATTGCGCAATGACTCCAGTTCTTCATCGACCTCCTCTGACATTACACTGGCTTCTTCGCGCTCAAAGTGTAGCGATTTATAGTCAGCAAGCTCAACCGGGGTGATAATGGGCACTGTCAGACTGAAATGATAGGGTTGACCAACTTCGAAGGTTGGAACATCTAGCTTCGGCTGGCTGATGGGCGTCAAATCATATTCTTTCACAGCATTGCGATAGGCCTCTGAAATAAGTTCGTCGAGACCCTCTTGATAGATACGTTCTTTCCCTATACGACGTTCCAGCAGAGCTCGAGGAGCTTTTCCTCGGCGGAAACCTTGTATATCAACCTTTTGCACTAATTTCCGATAAGCTTTCTCAGAGGCTTTTTCCAGCTCGTCCCAAGTCACATCTACTTCCAGGACGGCCTCACTTGTTGGTAGCTTTTCAACAGAGACCTTCACATTCCCTCCAAAAGATCATTCTTGAATAGAGAGTGTACTTGACTATAACACATGGTTGCAGTAATTGTTGTTCATAAATAGACAACTGGGGAAGCACAGAGAGGCCATTTCCACCCATAGACCACCTCACAAGAATGGACATTTCATTCGTTCTTTACTGTCAAGCACCGTGACCTATGCCTTGCATGGAACGCATCTGTACTTAACCCAGGGAGGGAAACCTTGCCGATTTCCCTTCGTCTAGACAGGTTGGAGCGGGAGACGGGGATCGAACCCGCGACTTTCTCCTTGGCAAGGAGATGCTCTACCACTGAGCCACTCCCGCAATTTTCAATCTCGAATGAGTCCACGCCTTTTCCATTTACCACTGAGCCGCTCCCGACAATAGTGCGTTCTTTAGTTATCAAGTGGGCGGTGAGAGACTCGAACTCTCACGGCTCATCGCCAACAGATCCTAAGTCTGCCCTGTCTACCAATTTCAGCAACCGCCCATCCTTGCTCAATGGGAAAGAGATAAAGCTCCCACTTGTGGATGATACATCAGCGACTCGACTACTGTCAAGACACATTCTTTCCATTACCATTTGGGCTATCGTTCTCTGTACACCTGAACCCAACTAGAACTGGCTGACTGACCACCTTTGTCGCTGTGAACCATGGGACTGAGTTCTGAGAGATCTTTGACTTTTAGGTATTGCAATGGATAAAGTCTCTCTTTTATTTTACAGCAAAATTGACCAAGAAATTCTAAATGATAGATAATAGCTGATATTCTCTTATTTATCCATCTATATCACTAACATTGCATATACTTTCATATTGGTAAATACACAAGTACTCTCAGATATACAAGAGAACTCTTATCCTATTTTCCACGAAAACCTCACGAAAACCTCACGAAAACCTCACAGAGATCCCAACGCCTTATGTTATAATCAATTCATAGCAATATACTTCTGCTTAGCAGAGTAACTAGTCAGGTACTAATCTGGCTGATCAACACCTAAAGGCGTGCGGCGCGATTTACCGCCGTACCCCCTTGGGGGTGTCACCTTTAGGTGATCGCCAATCGGTAGGGGCCCAATTCACCGTGCACTCTTTAGGTGTTGCACCCGCCGTACCCCCGACGGCACAGATGTAGCAAGTTGGCAAGAGGATGAGAGACAGCAATTTATGAATATTACCACTAAGCAATCACATCCACCATACCCATTTATACGTATCTTCACCTTTGGTGAGTTCGCTATTGAGCGTCTTATCTCTTCTCCCACGGCTCCAACCTTTCCCCCATGCTATGCTCGGCTGCCATGGGAGGAATGGAGCAACCGACGAGCCGCGATGGAGTTGTTAAAAATCCTCCTTTGTACCCCAAATCGTCGGGCATCCAAGGACGAACTTATCCAGTATATCTGGCCCGATCACGCTATGATCAATGCCTTACATGCTCTCGATTCGGCTGCCTCTATCCTGCGGCGTCACATATTGCGAACTCACTCTGAGGAGAGTCTCCTCCTCACAATCCGAGGCAACGGAGATACAGCTTTGAAGCTACCAGCACAATCCCATCTCTGGATCGACGCTGACACCTTCCTGACACTTGCTGCACGGGCTGTACGCGCCGAGAAGCAAGGGCAGGATCCCCTTCCTCTACTGGAGCGTGCTCATAATCTCGTTCAGGGCCAATTCCTAGAGGATGACCTCCACACTGCATGGTCGCAGGGACGACGTAATACTATCAATGGCGCCCGACGTCGTGTGTTCTACAAACTAGTGGAACTCTACCTGAGAGATCGGCGTGTCTGCGAGGCTGAAGAGCTGCTCTTTTCGTTCTTGGAGGAGAATCCAACGGACGAAGATGCCCTTTGCCACCTGATGATCATTCTGACAGAGCGTGAGAGGCGACAAGAAGCACTCAATATGTATGCCTACGTAATCGACGAGCTACGTGGGCAGAAAGGAGAACCTGCTCCATATACCCAGGAACTGGTACGGCGCATTCGTAATGGACTGGCCGTGCGCGAGGGATGTATCAGCTATACAACGACATCTGTCAAAGCGACTGCATTGTCTATCCTACCAACCTTGCAATCGCTGCAGTCTACTTCCAGTACACGTTACGCAAACCGCTACGGCACGAGATTGCTACGTATCGCGGTAGGCGTTGTTTGTTTGAACAATTAGATGTCTATTTGCCAAAGGGGAATATACTATGCACAC
>WNFJ01174207.1_pt1 | contig 19716 bp, 14 predicted proteins | sample 5400461 | NCBI WGS metagenome assembly WNFJ01 (sample SAMN13153349, study PRJNA577476) | soil metagenome | isolation source: 115 cm saprolite on Douglas fir-dominated hillslope | place: USA:California | collected 2013-09-17
AATTCGCGGGAATATTCTTGTCGGGGCACAAGCATTGTTCTCCTCCATTCAATGTAATTGGCCCCTTAATTTCCTGTCTCACTTTTGGGGTGCACTCCAAGCCGCCCCTTTCCCCTGCACCCCAAATCCCCGCCCCAGCGCCTCCGCTTCGCTCCCGACATTTTTAGTTGACGAAGCCGAACACTTCTTGCACAATCATCACGCCAGCGTCGCTTCGCTCCGACTGCTGTTCACCTTCGTTCCGGATCGCCGTTCGGCTTCCCTCCGGAATCGATGTTCACCTTCACCGGAATACCCAATCAAGACTGGGCTTATGTATGTCTTCAACGTGGGGAGGTACGGCCGCGCTGGATAGGGTTGAATTCGAGACGGCTTGCAAGGCGACCGATCTTCATCGTCGCAGGCCTGATGAAAGGCTCACGGACGCGGCTTTTTTATCGTGGCGAATTCCGGTGGTTACTTCAGTAACCACGCGCTCTAAGCTCGAACTTATTTCTCCATAAATTAGAAAACTTTCCGTTGGGCGCCAGAGGGTGTGCTATCTTCCCAGGCAGACGAAGTGGCGCGCAACGGGGCGCTCGCGAGAATGACTTCGGCCAGAGGTTTTCTTGGGACGCCCCCTTGCTTTGCCCGTTGGCCTCCAGTTTCTTTGCAAGTTTCAGATTTCGCGTGAGTCATTTCTGTCAGCAAGACAACCCAATCTGCGCTGATTTTGTACGAGATCAAGCCCTTTGCACGGGATAAAGAGAACAGAATTTGCACCCGCGCTGACGAAAACGCGAATCGTCAGGTCCATTCCAACTACGAAGCTTTTCACTTTCGATCACTCAGTGATTCCCTGATTGTCCGCACTAGATCGTCAGGATCAAACGGTTTTTGAATCAGGGTCATGTTTTTCTGTGACAGCAATCGGTTTTCCAGTAACGCGTCTTCGGAATAGCCAGACATGAAGATGACGCGGACGTCTGAATGCAGTTCAGTCACTCGTTTCGCCAGGTCGAGTCCGCGGAGCTGGGGCATGATCACGTCAGTCACCAAAACGTCAATCGCTCCGGCATGGTGCTCTGCGATTTCAAGTGCCTGAAGACCATCCTGTGCCTCCAATACTTTGTAACCCTTGGATTCAAGAGATTCACGCAGCACGCCTCTGATGGAAGGCTGATCTTCCGCCAAGAGCACTGTTTCCGAACCACTCGCTAAAGGACTGAATTGCTTGGCGTGCTTCCGTGGGCTTACGACCTTCTCCACGATTGGAAGGTAAACTCTGAACGCAGTGCCCCCGCCGGGCTTGCTTTCCACGTTAATCGAGCCTCCGCTTTGTTTCACAATTCCGTACGCGGTAGAGAGGCCCAGGCCAGTGCCCTGGCCAAGCGGTTTTGTGGTGAAGAAGGGCTCGAACAGATGAGCTTTTGTTTTTCCATCCATGCCGTAACCCGTGTCTTTTATTTCCACCATGGCATACCCGGATGTCCGTTTGCTCGCGGCGGTTTCAGGGCCATCCTTCGATACCATTGACGTCGTAATCGTTAGCACACCTCCTGATGGCATGGCATCGCACGCGTTTATCACCAGATTCATTAGCACTTGCTCAATCTTTCCTGGGTCCACGCTGACAGGAAGTGGTTCCGAACTAGGTCTCATGACTAATTGGACCTGCTCCACAGGAACCGTAGCCAGCGTTGCTTTCGCTTCCCTGAGGAGGTCGTTCAAGTCCAGGACTTCAAGTGCCAATACCTGCTTGCGACCGAAGGCCAGCAGTTGCTTCGTCAGCGAGGCCGCTTTCTCGGCCGCTGCTCGGACCGTCTCCGCATGCTCCAGAAGTTGTGGCTGGCTGGGCAAACTTCGTATTTTTGCAACCTGCGTGAGAATCACCATCAGAAGGTTATTAAAATCGTGAGCGATTCCACCGGCCAAGCGGCCAACCACTTCCATTTTCTGCGCCTGCCGCACCTCCTCCTCGAGGCGTTTGCGTTCCGTGATGTCACGGAAAATGCCCTGGATTATCTTCTTCCCTTCAAATTCCGTTAGGCTGGTGTTGACCTCGACTGCGATCGCGTGTCCGTCCGAATGATTAAGGTATAGTTGTTTACTGGCAACGCCTGTTCCTTGCAAAGTACGGCTCAGAATTTCCTCATATTCGCCTCGATCCTTTTCGACGACGATGTTCTCACCTCGTGTGCCCACGATTTCTTGTAACGGCCTTCCCAGGATTTCGCTGCTCTTCTCGTTTGCCTCTAATACGATTCCTGTCTGCGCGTCTAGTACGAGAATCACATCGTTGGCTGTATCAATGAGATGTTTGTATCGCTCTTCAGCCTGCCGAATGTGCCGTAGCATGAAAAACGTGAATAACAAACCGGCAATCAGGGATAGACCAGCAGCGCAAAACGTCACCAGCAGAAATGATCCCTTTGCCTGGCGCGCGCCGGCCCCCAACGCGTAGGAAAACCTGTCCTCTAATGGGGTAAGCTCGGCCCCAACGACATCCACTTGTCGAGCGATCTCCGCGACCCTCAGAGCATTTGGTTTCCCCGACGAGATCTCGTCGTGCATGCTGTCGCCGAGCCTTTGCAATTGCTCGATAAGAGCGTCACCCTGCGCCCAGATGGCTACCGCTTCCGACATATATTTCGAATTGCCAAAGCGCCGGAACAGCTTCGCCATTCCATCCACATCCTCCGCACTGTTGCGGCCCTGGATGAAACCTCGGCGAACGATACTCATGTTGGGAACAGGCTTTTCTAGTTCCAGGCGGGCTTGCCTGTCGCCCAGCGGAACTAATAGAGCCTCTCGATAACTTTGAAAGTCTGCCTCGGAATGTGAAATCGAGTATCGCAGCAGGTCGTGAACCGCCTGCTTTTGCGCCTTAGACCACAGCCCTTCTCCCCCCACATAGGCCCTCGCAGAGGAAAGGTTTTCAATCGTCATGTAACTCAGAGCCAGCAGGCTGATAACAATCACCAGAAAAAGCCACAGAACGACCACGAGCTTTTTCGAGATCGGCAAATCTAGGAATAGTTTGCGAGCGACGGACACTGCCTCTGCTCCGATTTACTTCACCCCACTCGGAAGCCTCGCTTCCAAGATTGCAACCGCAACCCCGACCTTCATGAAGAAAATCTCTGCCGAGATTGGGTCGGTATCCATCGGGATTGTGGCTCGATATGCGGGCAGTTTTATCCAGCTCTCGATTAGACGCTGTTTCGGCACCCGAACTGTCGCCATATATGCATCGAGCTGATCTGTTAAGTCCTCCAGCGTGAGTGCCACCACGTGTTCGTAAATCTGCCGATGACATGCAAGCATCGCCCGATCAGCAATTTTCTCTGAGAACCTGCGGGCTACCTCGGGATGGTAGTAGTGACCGGAGTTGTTGTCGCGGAGGGTCGCCAAAAATATTAGGCGGGATAGGTCATTGGGCAAGGATGCTCCGAGAGCCCGCAGAATGTCTTCCGTCACAGCACCTTGGCTTCCGTTGGCCGCCCGGGCATTACGACACAAAACCCATTGATCGCCCAGGTCCCTTACCATTGGTTTGTCCTTGCCGTTTGAGTCGATCAGAAAAGTTCCTACTTTGGCCAGAATCTTCGCTGCCACAGAAATCTGGATTCTTTGCGGAAACCCACTGCTTAGGCCCCGCAAGATTCCTAGCCCCGCACGCCCGGTTGTGCAGAGGGCCAGGAGGAATGCGTAACGCAGTTTAGATACGGACGACTGTAACGAGCGTGAAAAGTCGCGCCGAGACCCGATGTCTTGGGCGAGTTGCTGAACGAGCACAGCGCTCGCGGCCTGTAGTGAGAAACGTGCGAGGCGTTGTTGTTGTGTTCCGAATGAAGTCACGACTTCGGCAGGAGCATTGGCGGCGACGAACCTGAGGCTATTGGTGTTGAGGATACTGCGACAAACTTCCCCGAACCAGAGGACAGAATCAGTATCAGTGCGCCCCCCACGCGCATAGCCTTCAAGGGGGGACTCGCGACCTCTTAGAAGCGAAGTAACGATTAATAACACTGAGCCGAGAATTACACCCGTAACCAGAATCTCGTTTAGCATTTCCGCCTCACGTCGGCCGCGTCACACGGGCAGCAATTATGCCACTGTCGTGGCCGAACAGCCAGCCTTCTGGCAAACAGTAGCAGTGGCCTCAGATCGGTGCCTTCAACTCCTCGAATGTCGGCCTTGCGACGCCCGACCGTGTAGCGTCACTCCACTCCACCTGTTGAGACGTTGACGAGGGCAACTTGTCTTGGGACTGCCATATTCTTCGGTACGCCTCGCACCTTAGCATCAGCGCGTCATGCTTCCCGGAGTCGGCAACTCTCCCATTGTCTACCACCAGAATTCGGTCTGCCCACAGGATCGTCGCTGGGCGGTGTGAGATCACAATAAGGGTTCGAGCTTCGCGAAAGAGTTCCAATCCCTGAAGTAATCCGGCGGCCGCTGGTCCATCGAGGGCACTCGTGATCTCGTCTACAATCAGGATCCGCGGTTGTTGCAAGAGTGTGCGCGCTAAGGCCAGTCTCTTCTTTTCCCCGCCAGACAGTCGTCCCCCGAGGGGCCCTAGTGGTTCATCGAGACCCTTTGGCAGCCTTTCAAGAACTTGGTCCAACTGGGTGAGAGCAGCGGCCATGTGCAAATCTCCGGTAGTTGCTCTTGGGTTCCCGTACAGAAGGTTTTCCCTGATCGTTTCATCAAACAGAACGGGATCCTGTGGTACCAAAGTTATCGTGGCACGAAGGCTTCGGCGACCGACCTCTTGAACATCTTGCCCTCCTACCAAAATCGAACCTGCTTGCGGATCATACAATCGTGTCGCTAAAAGGCCGATTGTACTTTTCCCGGAACCATTCAGACCGACGACTGCCACAGTTTCTCCGGCCTCCACACGAAAGCTCATATCACGCAGCGTGGGCCGGCTCTCTTCGTATGAAAACCAGACCGAGCGGAATTCCAAATCGGGCTTGATGTCTGATCGCATTGGTGCCGTGGACACTCGCCCAGCAATTTGCCTCTGTCCATCCGTGATTTCGAGAATGCGACGAATACTGGCACCCACGCGCTGCAGCCGCGACTGGAGGTCAATGGCAATGCTAACGGGCGCAAACAGGCGAAAAACGTACCCATAGAAGGCCACGAGTCCGCCAACGGTCAACGCCCCCCGAGTGACTTCATATCCGCCATATCCAAGAATTAGGCCCATGCCCAAAACGATCACCGAAATAGAGGCCCCGCCAAAAGCCATTTCCGTTGCTCGTTGCCGAATCTGAAACTTCGCTCCTTCGGCTGCCAGGCGGGCAAACTTTCTGCCCTGCGTGCTGGTACGGTTGAGAAGCTGCAACTGCAGCATGCCTGCCAAGTGCTCTTGGAGAAACGCACCGATCTTGCCCGACTGGTTCTGGACACTGTCCGCCGCCTCTTTTAGCTTCCCCGCATATCTGCGCTGTAATAGGTAGAAGATCGGCAGCAGTGGGACAACTACGATCGTCAGATGCCAATTAAGAATTCCCATGGTCAGAAGAACCAATCCGCCCGCGATGACCATCTGAATTGTTAAGGGAAGAATGTCTCCGCTCAATTCCGCCACACGGTCCACATCTTGCTCTATGCGATAGAGCGTCTCTCCTACCTGAGAATTTCCGTGGTATCGTGCCGGCAGAGATTGGATTCGCCGCAATAGCGACACCCGGATCCGAAACACCATCTTTTGCGTGACCACACAGCTTACGAAGTTGGCGAGATAGTTTGTTGCTACACTCGCGACGTACACTGCGCAAAAAACCAATGTGCCGAGCAAAACGAGGTGCAGATCCCTTTTGGGAAGAGCAGAGTCGATCAACCACCGCACCACGAGTGGGTCGAGGAGAGAGAGTCCACTGGCTAGGACCATGCAGACAAAGTCCAACGCGAGCAGCGACAGTAAAGGTTTGGCCTGTCGACCGAGCCAGGTTAATTCAGAAGACATGGGATCCCATCACTCCCCACGCTTTGCTACTTACCACCATCTAGAAGAAACCGAGCAAGTCTTTTTTTGCTGTTGGAATTCCGAAGTCTGGATCCGGTGCACGAATCTTGGGTTGTGACGTCGTGATGCGCCCGCAACCAATTGAAATTGCGGCGGTTAGGAATTGCGGCATCTTTGAGCGAGGCATAGAAATCCCACAGCGCTAATGGCCAGCGCTACTCCCTCTCCTGCACGAATTCCTGCAGCGGTTGCAGATTGCGCCTTAGCAGCTGGAACGCAGTCTCGTACGCTGCGCTGGGATTTGACAAACAGGAACTCTCAGTCGATACAGGCGTTTAGGGTTCTTGGTCGAAGTGACTTTCCGCGCAAAGATTCGCTCCGAAGTAAATCTCATCTGCAAGAATTCCTACAACACAAATTCTTTTTGCCGACGCTCGGAACAAAGGGTTACGTTTTCTGGTGACTGTCTGCAAACGGCAGACACCTCTGTTGATTGAGAGGGAGCGATGCAAGATTTGGTCACAACCCAAGACATAGTGATCTCACCAAGCGTCCGAGCGACTGCTTCTGAAGATGGAGCCGTTCTGCTGGACATCGAGCAGGGGATCTGCTTCAGCCTCAATCCAGTCGGACTGAGAATCTGGGAAATGCTGAAGAATCGGAAGTCGGTCGATCAGATCGCGGACACACTTGCTCAGGATTTCCCGGTCCCCCGATCGCAGCTTGTCTCAGATGTTCTTGAATTCCTTCAGGCGCTCGAAACTAAGCGTTTGATACATAAGCCCGGCGATACCCCCTCGCGGCAATCTTGGCTCGCCAAGATATTTCCATCAAAAAGGGAAGGCGCGGCAACCCACTAGGACAAAATCTCACGATTTACGCCGACCTCTTCTGGATCTTCAGCGGAGACCACACGTGGACAACCCGCCCGATAATCGTCGCCGCGCGGGGTATCTTGAAAATCATCACCGGCTGGCGCGAAGTCGGATAAGGCACGGTAAATAATGTGTCTTGTACAAGATGGCACCAAGAACAGCAGTAGCCCTTCTCGTGCCATACAAAATAGATCGGTCGTTCTTGTACGCTCTTCCAGTCCCCCATCTCAACCGTGTTATGAGATCTGTCGATCACAACCACCGACCCAGCTGGGACCAAATCGTCCATAGTGTCGTCACTCAAGCCGATGATGCCTAACCGAAACTGGCCTCCGTCTAGGCGCTGGCGTACGACCGCAGGCACTCCTAATTCTTCGGGACTCTCGGTTACCAGTCGGGTGATCTCAAAGCTGACGTCGCTCTGGAACGTCAAAGCAAACGGTCGATCCGCGTCGTTGAAAGACCACTGATGCGCCGCCTCAACGGGTCGTACCGACTTCTCGATCACGTTGTGGGGCTCTCTGAGTTTCAGGCCAAAGGCTTGCAACACTGCACCATAATTCACTTTGTAGCATTCGCAAAGGCTCGCAACCTCATAAATATCGGGAACAGCCCGGCCTTCTTCGATGTCGGTGAGCCGCCCCCGTCGAATCCGATAGCGCTCATCGTTCGCTCTGGCCGCGGCCTCGGAAGTGAGACGCTCGACCGCACTACGTGTGAGGTGAAGTTCTTCCCGCAATTCTCGAAGCCAATTCCCCGGACTCGCCATGACGCACTCCGAACGTGAAGCAGAATTGACGGTGGCGTGTCTGCACTCGCTAGTCGATAAGAATGTCAACTCTTCCTAAGCCTCGTCGACGGCTCCTCTGTGAGGAGAATTGGAATCCGCCGATGCTGTCATCTACCAGGCTCAGTCAGTGGCCAGACCTGACTCGAGTCGGCGACATATATCCCGGTTGGGGGCCCGGCAAGACGCACAGCTAGCGATCGGTTGATGAGTCTGCCGCAAGACCTAAAGGTTCCAATGCCTCATCATTTATTTGGCTGCCTTCCAGTTGGGGGAGGTTCTGGTCAGCCGCCCAGATGTCCATTTTGGCCGATTGTAATGGCAGAGCTCGATACTGCAAGCAAAAAGTTGATTTTGTTACGAAAACGGAAATGCATGAAAAACCGATGGAAACTGCTCTGTTATGCCCGCGATGGACTAGGCCCGTGCTTTTGTCATCACGAGTTCAGGCATACATAACAAGATGAACGTCTCTCGACGACAGCTGCGCAATCTCGAGATTGCAATTATTGAGGCGGATGCTATGTCGTCAACGTTGAAGGCGGTAATGCAACCCAGATTTTGTTTTTTTGCGCAATTCTGTGCAAGCCCAGTTCGATTTCAATCCGCGGTCTGATTCAGAAAAATCACGGCAAGTGCAGCGACTCCTTCAGAAAGTTGAAATGGTTTCGTCTTCAAGTTGCTCGCATTCAGCACCTTTCAGATTCACACAGATGACAAATACGTTTGATCGAATCCCATTTGCTTGGAATAGTGAGCTGCATGATTTCTTGCACGAAAAAAGTTTTTGAGGAAGTGCATGACTGTGGATATAAGGTACGGCCAACGCTTAGCCAGAAGTGGAATTAGAGACTGAGTTCCAAACTCGCCACCTCCGTCGCCCAGCACCGTTCTGGAGGGTAGCACATGCCGCACCTAGTAGACGCACCTCCTCCAACAGCTATTGAGCCCGTTACTGAGGTCCTGCATGGAGTCGAGATCGTCGATCCGTATCGCTGGCTCGAAGACCAGAAGTCACCAGCGACTCGAAAATGGATTGAAGAACAGACCTCGTATGCGCGTGCTTATTTAGATGCGATTTCGGATCGAGACCTGATTCGCGGACGCGTCGAACAATTACTAGCTCTCAAGGAAGTCATTTCTGAACCCTGGAATGTCGCTGACCGATACTTCTTCCTGAAACGTCAGAGAAATGAAGAGCAGCCAGTTATCGTCATGAGAAACGGATTATTTGGAGATGAGACTGTCCTAGTTGATCCGGCTTCGCGAGCAACCGGCCCATCGACAGCGGTTGCAATTGCTGCGATTTCCCCCGATGGCCGCTTCCTGGCGTATTCCGTCCGGCAAGGAGGGACAGACCACTCAGCATTGGAGATTCTGGACATCGAACGTAAAACCGTTCTTCCAGATCGTCTTCCAGCCGGCTTCTGCACCGGCTTTGCGTTTGCTCACGATGGTTCTGGGTTCTATTACTCTCATCGCCAGCTGGGCGACCTCCGCCCGAACTACCGAGCCGCTTTCTGGCATCACTTTGGTACTGATCCATCGAAGGATCAGGAAATCTTCTTTGCTGGTGAAGAGCCGAACTTGTTTCTCCGCGTCCTCCACTCACCCGAGGCCAAACTTCTGGCCTATGCTGTGTTCTTCACCGGCAAGCTCCGTCGCACGTCACTTTATCTGCATCGAGCAGATAGCGGTGAAGTAACTGCGCCTACGCTCCTGCTTCACGACATTGAAGGCTGCTTTTTACCGTTTTTTGTACGCGACCGGTTATTCGCCTGGACCGATCTCGCAGCTCCGAACTTCCGGGTTGTCTCCATCGATATCAACGACCCTGACCCCAGACATTGGCGTGACATCGTGCCGGAATCCGACCGGCGCATCCAAGGGTTTGCCGCCGCCGGCGACCAGATCTTCGTCACTCGCACCGATCGCTTTTCCACCAGAATCAAAACCTTCGGCCTAGACGGGAAGGCAAAGCCAGATGTTCCTGTTCCGCTCCACGGAACTGTCAACTTGATGAATCGGACCAATGCGACCGAGAAACTGTTCTATAACTACACTTCTATTTCCGAACCTGCCAGCATTTATTGTTACGACACAAAAATGGAAGAAGCGCTTAGTTGGAGCGAATCCTGCCTCGCTTTCGATCCTTCCTTCATCGAGAGCAACGAGGTGGTTTACACCTCTAAAGATGGAACCTCGGTTCCGCTTTTACTAGCAGCTCGCAAGGGCTTGTTACATTCCGGTCCTTTGCCTACCTTCCTCACCGGTTACGGCGGCTTTGGTAGGTGCGTGACTCCCCAATTCACAGCCTTTGCCACCTTTCTTATGGAGCAGGGATTCTTATTCGCGGTCCCAGCTTTGCGCGGGGGTTCCGAACTGGGTGAGCAGTGGCACAAAGCCGGCAAGGGCAGGAACCGCCAGAATTCTTTCGATGACTTTATAGCCGCCGCCGAGTGGCTTGTCTCAGAGGGCCGGTCAACTGCCGGTCGCATTGCCATCGGCGGCGGCTCTAATGCCGGTCTGTTAGTCGGCGCGGCGATTACGCAACGCCCTGACCTGTTCCGCGCCGCTATCTGTCTTGGGCCTTTGCTCGACATGACCCGGTATCATCTCTTTGATTTTGCGGCCGGATGGGCCGACGAGTACGGCTCACCCGACGATGAACAGGACTTTCACTCGCTCCTGGCATACTCGCCCTACCAGCGAGTACACGATGGGATCCCTTATCCCGCTGTCCTGTTCATCTCGGGTGATGCCGACACTCGCTGCAATCCTATGCATGCGCGCAAAATGGCGGCACGGCTGCAGGCGGCAACCAGTTCCGATCACCCCATCCTTGTTGACTACAAGCCAGACTGGGGCCACACCCCGGTGCAGCCGCTTTCCACCAAGATAGACGCATTGACTGAGAGGCTCGCCTTCGTCTGCCACGAGCTCGGAGTTCCTATCCAGCCAAGGAGGTCCTTGTGATTCTCTTCTTCCAAGCTTTGTTCATGCTCTTGGCCTACGACGTTCTGAGCCTTCTTTGCCGTTTTCAGACTCTTTACTCGATGGTGAAGGGCTGGAAGGTCACTGGCAAGGCCGATTCGGACATCATTGATCGGGTCTGTATGGCGGTCAACTATGCCTGTGTTTGGTATCCGAAACAAGCCCTCTGCTTGCAGCGCTCCTTCGTTACTACCTACCTGCTCAGGAAGCATGGTGTCTCAGCCAACATGGTCTTGGGCGCACAGAAATTGCCATTCAAAGCTCACGCCTGGGTCGAAGTCGAAGGGCGAGCAATCAACGAGAGGTCAAACGTCCAGGCGACCTACGCTGTTTGGGATAGGTGTTAGCACGAGGAGATCGCCATGAGTGTGCAGGCGGGTATTTGGAACTTCGATGGTCAGCCGGTGGATCCCAGGCTTCTCAGCGACGTTAGCGAGTCGTTGAAGCAACAAGGTCCGGACGGCGAATCTTCTTATTTGAAGAGCAACTTGGCGATGCTCTATCGTCCATTCCACACCACGGCCGAATCACGCCGCGAAAAACAGCCCTACTCTTCACGCCGAGGGTTTGTCTTCACCTGGGACGGCCGCCTCGACAACCGCGACGAACTCATTGCCGAGTTTCGCAGTTATCTCGAGGGCGATCCCACCGACGTAGCTATAGTCGCTGCCGCCTTCGATCACTGGGAGACCGACTGCTTCCGCCGCATCATCGGCGACTGGGCCCTCTGCATCTGGAAGCCTGAACAACATGAACTCATCTTAACCCTCGATTACATGGCCATCCGGCATATCTTCTACTACCTGAACCAGGACCGGATCTGGTGGGCAACCGATCTCGCGCCACTCGTCTTGCTCTCCAACGACAAGTTCCACATCGACGACGACTACATTGCCGGATACTTCGCCCACGACCCCGACGCTCACCTGACGCCCTATCGCGAAATTCGCGAAGTTCCCGCCGGCCAGTTTGTCCGCATTCGTGACGGCAAAGCGCTGGTCGAGCGCTACTGGCGGTTCAGCCCCAAGTCTCGCATCCGCTACAAAACCGACGCGGAATATGAAGAGCACTTCCGCCACGTCTTCCGGCAATCCGTGCGCCGTCGACTGCGTTCCGACTCCCCGGTTCTTGCTGAGCTGAGTGGCGGCCTGGATTCGTCCTCGATCGTCTGCATGGCCGACGACATCCTCGCGAAAGAGGGCGCGCAAACCCCGCGCCTCGACACGCTTTCCTGTTACGACAAAACCGAGCCGCACGGGGATGACTGGATTTACTTCGAGAAGATCGAAGAGAAGCGCGGACGAGCCGGCACGCACATCGATGCCAGCAAGTTAGGAACCGCTCCCGCGTCGCTCGAGTACACAGAATTCAATCCTCTGCCCGGGTATCTGGCCTCGGGACGCAATATCGAGGCCGAACGCGCCGCGGTTGTCCAACGCATGGGCTACCACGCGGTCCTCTCCGGCATCGCTGGCGACGAGTTTCTTGGTGGCGTTCCTAACCCCACTGCACACCTGGCCGATCTCATGGTGCAGTTCAAGCTCATCAAGCTAGCGCAACAGCTCATGGCCTGGAGCCTGATCAAGCGGCGGCCGTGGACTCATCTTCTGTGGCAGGCTTCGATGGATTTGTTGCCTCCTTCTTTAGGCCAATATTTCATCAAGCAGGCCAAAGTTGAGTCTTGGATCGACAAAGGCTTCGCCAAACGCACCAGGCTGGCTACCCACCTGTTGGATGTGGATGAACACTTCGGCATGTGGCTGCCTACGCGCCGCTCTTGCATCACCGGTATTCTGCTGATGGCCAGTAAATTAGCCAAGCGGAGATCGTCCGCGCTGGCGCTTGAGGAGATCCGCTATCCCTATCTCGATCAGAACCTCATCGAGTTCATTCTCGCTATCCCAGCCAGCCAGTTGCTTCGCCCGGGTGAGCGGCGCTCGCTGATGCGCCGCTCGCTGGCTGGCATCGTGCCCCAGGAAATCCTATCGCGTCGGACAAAGCAATTCAGTGCGCGCACGCCTATTGTCGCGCTGGAAAAGAACTGGGACGCATTGCGCATGGCATTCAATTCGCCTCTTAGCTCAAACCTGGGATATGTCAACCACGCTCGTTTCCTAAACCAACTACACGCGACCAGGAACGGCAAGGAAACTCACATTGTGCGATTGCTAAGAACCATTTCGCTTGAGCTTTGGCTCCGCGATCTGGCTTCGCGGCACCTGATTGAGGGAGAAACGCCCTCGCCGGGGCTTGTCCCAGTAATCTCTGTGGAGGCTAACGCGTAAAGCAAAATTTTCAACGATTTCCATCACCCCTGCTAGCAAGTGGCGGAAGCATCCTAAGAAAGGAGGACAATACAATGACCTACACGAAGCCTGAAGTCAGCATTCTCGGCACAGCCAGTGCTGTGATTGAGTTTGTTACGGGCAAGATAGGTGCGAACAGCGATCCTGGACATTCATCGCCGTATCTCAACCCAGCCTACGATCTGGATGAGTAACCCGATTAGAAGATGCCTAAATCCGTGCTTGTCGGCCTCTTCTTTTACTGCCTTCCCGGCTGCTCGCAGCACCGGGAAGGCTTCTTACAGTTTTAACACATCATTGGAGATAAGCCTATGGCCTGCCAGATGAAGTACTCAAAGCCAGAATTGTGCGTTCTTGGCGATGCTTCTGCCGTGGTCGAGTTCTGTCTCTTTAAAGAAGGCTGCGGCTTGGATCCCTATCATGCGCCGCCCTTTCAAAACCCAGCATACGATTTGGATGAGTAATCGAACCGGAAGACGACCACGTTCCGGCGAGGGTCGTCCTCCACCGTCTCCGCTTGCGCGGGCGCCGGAAGAAAGATAACAAGACGATGAAATACTCAAAACCGGAACTGAGCATTCTCGGCACCGCCAGCGCCGTGATCGAGTATGTTCCAAGCAAAATAGGGACTGGGATGGAGTTCCCATATCTATCTGGTAACCCGGCGTACGATCTGGATGAATAAACTGCATCCTGGTAATTCTGCGGCTCAAGTGGACCGTAGCGTTTTCATCATCATCTCTGCAGCAAAGTAGTGGATCACTCTAAGAAGGGAGGAGAAAACAATGAGCTACACGAAACCGGAAGTCAGCATCCTCGGCGCAGCTAGCGCTGTGGTCGAGTTTGTTCCAAATAAATTGGGAAGTGGGACAGACTGCCCACCCCCTTATTGTAACCCGGCGTACGATTTGGATGAATAGCCCGATTGGAAGATGCCAACCTTGTACTTGTTGGCATCTTCAGTGTTCTTTATTTCCACGCAGTTGCCGCCAGCGTACGTATTGCTCCTTCTTGGCCGGATCTGGGTCCTCTTCACCTTTCAGCCAAAAAACAAACCAGTCAAGGTTGCCTTGCTGGGAGACCATTCTGTCCCAAGGCCTCTCTAGGGTATGCAATCCGTCTTCCAAATAAAACATTTCCACCGGTTTACCTAATCGACGTAAGGCTGCAACCCATTCCCATTCAAACAACAACGATCCAGGATTCAATGCCGCAATCAGTAACGGAGTTTGGACCTTGTCGATCTGAAATCCAGGGGAATGTTCCATCCACAACCTTAACCCGCTTCCAAAGGGCGCCGCCCCGTTGACATGTTCGTAAAAGTCTTGGTTGTCGGATAGCATGTATTGAAAATAGCCACCGTCTACACCATCCGCTACCGATGCGGCAGCGAAATGATATTTTGATGAGGTCAGCAAGGCTTTGACGTGAAAGCAGGTGCGGCTGAATCCGATGATGCCCATCCGGTCGAGATCAATAAGACCACTTTGGTCCAAGTAGCGAATTGCGCCTTCGAGAACAACTCTTGCCTCGTCAGTCTCCCTTGGGGTTTCCTCGCCACTGCTATGGTGAATCTCGGTTTCCAGGACCATGATGCCCTTGCCGGCCAGGGGTTGCGCAGCAAAAGGGGTCGTGTATGGCCCGTCAATCTCAAATCTATCAGGCTGATCATAGGCATGGGTTTGGATGACCAATGGATATCGTTTTCCGGGTACATAGCCGACCGGGTAGTAGAGGCGGCCCTTTTCGATTTGACCATCCATGGTTTTCCACTCAATTCCTTCGACCTTGCCAAATTTTAGATTCTTGAACTGTGGGTTCAGGTCCAACAACACGGTTTTTTCTTGCGTCTTAGGATCCTTCGCGACGATTCTGGGCGGGGTATTCATGTTTTCGTCCAAAACTATCTCCGGTGCGCTTTCACCCTTAGGAGCTTCTCCTATTTTCCTCCACTCACCACCTTGCTTCTGAAACAATACCCTCTTGACGGTTCCGGACCCGTTCATCTCTCTCAGGTCGAACCCAAGTTGGCCGGTTTTCTGGTTCCACGTTGGAAATCCGAGGTCCTCCTGACTTATCTTTGTGATCTCGCCATTCGGTACTTTTATCTCGACTTCGAAAGGCGCAGATTGTCTTTCCTTGCGTTCCGCACCTTCAGTTCCTTCGAGGGGGAGGTAAGTATGTGTAACCACGACTGAAGAACTGTCCGATGACCAGACTGCCTCGGATCCCCACGGCTCGGGCCTTACTGGAGAATTTAACAGTGTACGAGCCTGCCCTGTTCTCGTATCAATGAGAAGGTATTTCGGAAAATAAGCGTAATCGCCGTGGTGGTTGTTTAGATATTTCTGGAAATAAGGATCGGCATACTCCACCCAACTTTCCGGAACTTTGCCTGTCAAGACGTCGTATAAGGCAATATACCTGCCATCTGGTGACAAAAATATTTCGCCCATCTCAACCAAAGGTGAAAGCGGTAGAGGTAATCTCTTTGGATAGCCTTTCGGTTTTATCGATAAAACGAATATCTCGGGCCGATCAGGTTCTTTCGTACCGAGAATAAGGTCTACGATGTCCTCACGCCCGACCCATACTCCTTTCCGCCTTGTCTCTTCATTCCAAATGCTTTCCTTTGGTCGTTCCGCGAGATAAGCAATATGGCTATAGGAGGCCGGCAGACTGTAAGAAATTATATTCGTTGGGGAATTTGTGAGTTTTTTAAGGGTCCGGGTTTTAATATCGAAGGTATAAACTTGTGCCGGCTCTCCCGGACTTTCACCCAGAAAAGTGACAGTCTTGTTGTCTTCAAACCACTTGACGTTCTTGATCGCCTCCCGATTGGAGGAGGAGGACATGGTCAGAAGTTTTTCTGGAGCCGCCGAGTGAAATATCCCTCCCATCTTCCAAAGCAACAGTGAGTAATCATTCGTGTTCTTTTCGAGGTTTCCTCTTTTCACGACTACCAGGGCCTTGCTTCCATCGGGCGAAATCTGGGCCACATCTTCAGAACGCGTAGCAGCGCCGTAGTAGTCGTTGTTCCAGAGCTTTGTCATTGTGATGGCGTCGGCCACTGTCACAGGCCGTTGAGCTTTGGGGGACGTCTCTGCTAGTCGCTGTTGGGCAACCGACTGAGTAGGAAATATCAACAATAGTGCAAATACAAAACTACATTGCAACGTTTCACTCACTCTTAAACGATAGATCCGCACGTTTGGCGCCTCCGAGATTATCGGGGTACTTCTGTTTGTTCGAGTATTTGGAAGACCGTGCCGGAGCCATGAAGTCATTTTGTCCGGATTCAGCACCCGAAAAGATGTCATCAACCAGTTATTCGCGGTCCCGAAATTGTGTTTGACTAGTGCTCTTCAGCGCTAGAAGGTCAATTTCAGAGCCATCTGGATGGACCGTGGTCCGCCGATTTGATACAGAGGATCGAATGCCCCTCCCCCCAAGTTCCCCGAAGGCCCTCCACTCAAGCTTCGTCCCAACATCTGGGTTGACTGACCAAACTGAGGGTTAGGAAACAACGGGAATTGGAGGTCCCCGATCGGCTGGCCGAAGTTAGGATGGTTAAGGACATTGAACATTTCCGCCCGAAACTGTAGCCTGAGCGACTCACGGATTGGAAAATCGCGGTGGACGGCAAAGTCCCATTGAGCGGGTCCGAACCCTCTCAGCGCGTTTCGGCCCAAGGTCCCCTGTCGAAGGGGGCGTCCCGTATTTGGGTCAACCGGCGGAGGGCAAAATGGCCCTATGCTTTGGGAACCATCTGAACACCCTCCTGCTACGGCGCCGGGCGTGCTGTTAAACGCCTTTCCTCCTGGATATTGCTGTCCGTAGAGGTAAAGCGGAATCCCAGGAGCTACATCGGGCCTAACATCCGCAAATGTGGTTGAAACAAAAAAGCTATAAAACGAGTAAAAAACATTGACCGGCAGCGCAGTACGTGCCTGAACAACATTCTGTAGCGACCAGCCATGCAGAATTGCACGCACAATCGGGTTTGTCTTTGGTGCCGAAATCTCATAGGTCACAGCCGCAGAAACGGACTGACGAGTGTCGAAGTCTGAAGGACCTCTATTCGTGTTGAGGCCGAACCCGGGCGTAATCGCATTGGATCCAACTCCGGTTGAGCCGGCAGAACCAGTATCAATGGAGTGTGCCCATGAATATGAAGCAAGGGCCTGAAGGCCATGCGACAATCGCCTTTGGAACTGGAACTGAAGCGCATCGTAGTCGGAAGCGCCGAAGTTGGTTACCAAGTCAGCATTTGCGAAATTCGCGTTCGGTGAACCTGCTGATGTAGTCTGTATGAGCCGCCTTCCGGCCGAGCCTAGATAGGAGGCGGATAGAGTTTGTTGCCGCCCGAGCGCCTGCTCCAGTGCAAAATTCCATTCAAACGTGTACGGCATCTTGAGATGAGGATCAAAAGCGACCAATGTTGCCGGTGGTATCGCTAAGCTGGTAGGGTCAATTTGAGGGGGATTGACTGAAGCGGGCGGAAAATTGCCCCCCAAACTTAGTGTGGTCGCACCAAAAGGGTAGAACTGCTGGTCGATAGCAATAAGGTTACCTGTTTCCGAGGTTGCAAGGTCATAAAATATTCCAAATCCTCCCCGAAGTACGCTCTCCCAATTCGCATTCTGAAAAAGTTGGTAGGCGACACCGATTCGAGGTGCCACATTGCCATATTTAGTGTGAAAGGCTGGCGTTCCGGCAGGCGCCAAGGCCAGGTTTGATAAGTCATTTAAGTTGTAACCCGTCACGGCAGGTACGCTTGGACCGTCGCTAGAGGAGGGAGCAAAATCAACGTCCCATCGGAGACCGTAGGTCAGCGTCAAACGAGGCACGATTCGCCAACTATCTTGAGACAGATTACGGAATAACGATGTACCTCCGCGTTGAACAACTATGTCGCTAAAAGCGAGATTCCCGGCTCCAGCGGACGGTACATCCGAGAAGAAAGAACCCTGACCATACTGGTACGGATCAAACACGGGTGTCAGGCGACGGAAATCAATCCCAAACTTCAGGCTGTGCCTGCCCCTTTGAACCGACAAGCTGTCAACAAGATTGATCTGCCGTTGGATCTGTCGTTGGGCGTTCCCGACCTCAATGGCCGTTCCCTGCACTAATGAAACGATGTCGAACAGAAAGACTCCGTTGTTCCTGGTATAAGGGGCCGGAAGTGGCAGGGCTGTTGGCGGAACGGCACCTCCGAAATCGTCGAGTTTGAAAGAACCGCCGGAATTTGTCCGGCTGTAGTTGAACCGCAGATCGTTGTTTACCATTTGCGATATGGTCCAAGTAGCCCCCACGGTTGCCGTCTGTGTCGTAATGGGAGACTGGGAGATCTGGCTCAAGGAAAAAATCCCACCTCCGCGTTCATCGAGTTCTGAAGGAGAGTCGTTGTCTCGCCCCATGAGAGTCAGCTTATCGCTCAAGCGGTGATCGATCCGAATGCTGTACGCGTCGAGCGTGGCCTTATTGGAAAAGCTGGCATTCAACTGGGCGGCACTAGCAATTGGATTGCCCTGCATATCCACAGCCTGGGGGCCATTGGGCAACGGATAGGCATTCAGAAAAGGCTGTACCGCCGAATTCGCACTACTGCGAGCATTGAGATCAGGAACGGCAGTTTGCGCGAACTGCGGTAAACGGAGACGAAGTCCTTCATATGAAAAGAAAAAGAATGTTCGATTTTTTAGAATGGGACCACTAAACGTTCCACCGAAGTCATTCTGCCGCTCTTCGGGTTTCGGCTGGCGACTTCTGTCAGCGAACCAGTCATTTGCATCCAACAAATCGTTGCGTAGATAGTCGAATGCGGTACCGTGAAACTGGTTGGTGCCCGAACGTGTAAGAATTGAGATCTGCGCTCCGGGTGTTCTGCCAAATTCAGGCGCGTAGGTAGAGGTCTGTATCCGGAACTCCTGCAAAGCATCTACGGAGACGAGGCTGTTTGTTCCCCCTTGGGCGCTGAAAGAGCCTAATGCCCCTGCAAACCCGCTTCCCGCGCTTGAAGCCACGCCGATATTGCCACTTACGCCATCCACGGTCACGTAATTGGAATTAGTACGTTGTCCATTCACGCTGAATTGCCCAGGGTCAGCGGGGGTACTCGGAGTTAGGACCACTCCTGGCGTGAGCTCAATCAATGTTTGAAAGCTGCGGCCGTTCATCGGCAGGTTCTCTGCAAACTGACGATCAACGATGGTGCTCACTGTGCCTGATTCGGTATCAACCAGAGGCGCTCCGCCTTCCACAGTCACCGACTCAGAAACGGAGCCAACGGCGAGTTTAAAATTCTGCTCAAGATGATCTTGGACGTTTACCGTCAGCCCAGTGGCGTTAATCAACTGGAATCCCGATGCTCGAACTTCCATCCGATAGCGCCCTGGATGAACACTGGCGAACCGGTACAGGCCAGAATTGTTGGTGCTGGCAGTGACGCTAGTACCGCGATCAATGTCAACCAGATTCACCTGTGCACCTGTTACGCTCAAGCCAGACGGATCTGAGACTTGTCCGGAAACTGTCCCAGTTTCAAATTGTGCTAAGGCAATAGTTGCGGCAAACGATATCAGCATCAGTAGAAGGAGCCATCGGCAGACGATTCCAGCGGGGAGATGTCGCATCGGTTTTGTATCCTCTAACCGTAATGCGGAACAAACGACCGATTTTCACCAGAAGAAGTTTTTATTGCGGCGATCAAGGACGTATGAGGAGAGAAATAAACGGGAAATCGACGGGAGCTACAACTTTCGTGTTAAGGATGGTTTGGTTTTCCAC
>WNFJ01148488.1_pt1 | contig 19698 bp, 22 predicted proteins | sample 5400461 | NCBI WGS metagenome assembly WNFJ01 (sample SAMN13153349, study PRJNA577476) | soil metagenome | isolation source: 115 cm saprolite on Douglas fir-dominated hillslope | place: USA:California | collected 2013-09-17
AGAAGGATGGCCGCGAGGATCAGGAAAACCATCACCGCCGGCTTGGTCGCGTACTCCAGGCGTTTCTCGTGGCGCAGGATCGAAACCAGGTCTCCGACCGAGGCCAGGGCGGCCAGGCCGAAGGCTCCCCACGCGAGCGGGTTCATGGTTTGCCTATCAGTCCGGCCGGCGAGCACTTTGTGCCCCTCATGGCTTTCGCGCTGGCCGTCTTGGTGTCAACACCTGTTCGAACTCCTCGGACAACACGCCGCCATGAGGCTGAGATGCTCACCCCAGACGACCCCAAGGAGGTCAGCTCGGTGATGGCGTCGTCCAGGTAACCGCGGTTCTGCACTTGCAGGTCCAGGAAGAGAACCAGGCTTGCTGTTGGCTCTTCTGGTTTGCACCGCTTCCAGGTGTACATGAGGGGTGGACCAGTGGCCGCGGTGATAGTGCTGGGAAAGAGTTCGGACGCCATTCGGAGTCCCGTCGGCGAGGCGTGCAGGCACCGGTATGAGAGTTGGAGCTTGAGGTTGGGTCGATTGCGCTCCCAGTCCTGAAGAAGAGGCACGACCAGGCCGATCCCGGCGCCCAGCAGGGTGAACGCCCCGGTCAGGATCGCCGACACGATGGCGTCGCTCGGGGTCGCCTGACGGCTTACGGCGACCAGCCAGCCAACGAGGGCGCCCGCCAGGGCGAGGATCACCGCCGCGACGCCGAGAAGTAGGCGAGTCTGGGTTCTCATTCTTGGCCAGGCCACACGTGAGGTGTTGGGTTCGGGCTCTAGTAGCTGATCACGAACATGACCTGGTCAGCAACGGCGTCGACCTCGAGGCGGTGAGTGGAACCATTCATGTCGAGGTTCACGCGCCCCACCGTATAGACGCTGCCGTACTCGCTTGGGTCGTTGTAGCCGAGCACGAGCGAGCCGCAACTGTTGTCGAGCTGCTGGTCGTAGAAGTACTTCAGTAGGTCGGCCGCAACCTGACGTCCGGATAGCCCGGCCTTGACCGTGACGGAGCGCTTCGGTTGCGGGCAAGCCGCGATGCCGACACTCTCGCTGTGGAACTCCCGCACGTCGGTGCTGTTGCCTTCCACTGCCGCCAATCGCTTGGCCTGGGCAACGGTGGTCGGCGGAAAGACAACGGGCGTCGCTGTCGTGGCTGCGGTCGCGGCCGACGGTGAGGATACCGGCGTGGCTGACGACCCTCCACATGAACCGCTGTCGGCCATGACCAGCGGCGCTGCGAGCAACAGGAGTAACGCCACCCAAATCTTCTTCAATGCCCGGCCACCGGCGGGCAATTCTAGCCGAGGGACTTCGCCAGCCAGAGCCAAGCCGCAGTAGGCTTCCGCCGTGGGCAGTCCTGGCCAACCGCCGCGCTTGTCACCGGACGGGAACTGGTACTGGGATGGTCAGCGCTGGGTGCCGATGCCACGGCCGACCGGTTCTGCCCCTCGCAAGACTGGGACAACCGTCATCGTGGTGGCCGTAGTGGCTGCTCTATTCCTCAGTCAGACCATCTTCCAAAAGACCCTCGCTGTCACTGTGACCGATGACCGGGGCAACGCCCTGAGCGGCGCCACCGTCTCCGTACAAGGCTCCTCGAACGCTGCAACTACCGAATCGACGGGGGTTGCACAATTGGGGCTGGGCTCACTCACGCCAGGTATCTACACGCTCGTCGCCATTGATCGGCCGGGCTACATCAACTCGGGAATCCAGTTCTCGATTCCGGAGTCAGGCAACCCTCAGCCGGTGGCCATCCAAATGCCGTGGGCGCCCCCACTGGGGACTTTCGTTTGGCGCTGGAAGTCGACCGAGTGGTCCGTGATGGTGATCAGCGGCGGCGAACCTGACTTCACCCTGCAGGGCTACAACGTCGAGTGGCACTGCTACGGCAACGACTGGAGCCGGAGCGACGTGACCGTCGCGCTCGGGCGTGATCAACTCACCTTTGATGGGTCGAACGTGCCCATGGGACCGGGGGCGATCAGCACCAGTTGGGTTCTAAACGGCTCGCTGCCCGACACCACCCAGCCCGCGCCCGCGGGCACCTGCGTCAACGGGCAGAACGCCTGGTAAGGTCGCGTGAAGGGGTTCGTGCTCGGAGCTTTGGCGGCGATCATCGTCGCAACGAGCCTCTTCTTTGGCGGTCTCGCTACGAATGTCATTCGCTTCGCCCCACCGGAGACGTGCCTGCTCGGCTATCCGAACTCCGACAACCCGATGGTTTTCGAGCTGAGCGGAAAGGACGCCTGGGACGTGTGCGACAACCAAACAAACCCAATACGTCAGGTTCCAGCTCTTCAGGGTGCCCAGGTCTTGGCGGCTAACACCTGGGCGCCGCGGAAGCTGTGCACGTTCGACCAATACGGACTGAGCTGGACCATCTGGTGGACAGACACCGGGCCAGCTCCGACGGGGACGGTTTGCACAGGCGGCGTCTAACTCGTAAGGATCGTCGACGAGTTCAGCCTCCGGGGGCCCGCCTCCAAGCGCTCGACCTCGGTGGTCGGGATCATCCTGGTGAACGATCCCACAAAGGCGAGCCTCTTCAGAGTCCTAGGTGCCCGCCCTGGTGAGGGTGGGTCTCGTGGTTAGGGCCGTCAGGTCTTGCTTGCCCATCGTCGAACAACCGAAAAGCGGTTTCCTCATCCACGAGGTAAGCGTAGCCCGCCCATGCGTCGTGCCAAATCTCAGGAACTGATGATGTTGCCGAACGATCCAAGACACGTCCCAGATCTCAGGGAGAAGGCGGCCCGAGCCTCTGAATTCCTGGTCGTACCCTGGCTCTTGCAGGACGCCGCCAGCAGCGAGCCAGCGGACGATCTGAACGAGAAATCGGCCTCTGACCGACGACCAGGGCCCTGCCGGCCTGGGCTTCCGGCCGCCGGCGGACCAGCTGCTTCAGGTTCATCGCGGACGCGGTGAGCAGGGCTTGAATCTGCATCTTGGTGCGACCCCGGAACTGAGCCTTGCCGAAACCGTGCTGCTCCTTGGCGTGGGCGAAGACTCGCTCGCTGACCGTCTTGCGTCGCTGCAGAAGCAGCCGCGAGCGGCGCTTCTGGAGATGCATCTTCATCGCCTCGTAACGTTCAATCTCCCAGCGGCGAGTGATAGAGCGATCTCCGCGGCCGGGTGCGCATTGAACTTTCAGTGGACAATCGCGACAGGTGCCTCTCTTCGGCCTGTACACCACGCGACGCTTCTCGAAGGCCAGCGTTTTGTGCCCCAGCTCCTTGCCCTCGGGACAGATGTAGAGGTCGCGCTCCGGAACGTAGGTGAACTGGTCGGGATTCAGGCCGCCCGAGCGATTGAGGACCGGTCGCATCGCGATGGTCGGCTGAACGCCGAGTTCCAAGCATGCGCTCCAGGTCGCGTCGCTGGCGTATCCAGCGTCGGCGACCATCTCCCGAGGCGAACGGCCCAGCTTGAGCCGGTGTTTGGTGAGCAGCGCCACCACCGCCTTGGTGTCTCCTTCAGTGGCAGGTCGAACTTCCACCGCCGTGATGATCTGAGCTTTGCCGCCGTCCACCACCATGTGCGTCTTGTGGGCAAGAAGCCGAGGCAGGCCCAACCTGGTCGCCACCTCGGCGTCGGGATCTGTGGAACTCACCAGCATGTCGTTCACGACCGCGCGTCGCTCAGGCTTCTCTTTCCTGGTGCGACCTGGTCCCCGACGCGGTCTAGGAGCTGTGTCCTCCGGGTCCTGTTCGTCGTTGGCTGCCCAGAGTTCTGCGACAAAATCCTTCGGCGTGGTGAGCCTGCGCTGGTCGACGAGCGTCCTCGAACGAAGCGACTTCGCCGAGGCGTTCGCCTTGGTCAGAGTCGAATCAAGGAACACGACGTCGCCTTCGACGAGTCCGCGCTGCTCGCAGAGCTGGAGGATGCGCTTGAAGAAGCGCTCATAGACCGCTTGGCCGAAGCGACGCCGAGCCTTGCTGAGGACGCTGTGGTCAGGCACCGGCTCGTCCAGTTCGTAGCCGAGGAACCATCTCCAGGCCAGGTTCAGGCCGGCCTCTTCGCAAATCCGACGCTCGCTTTGGATGCCGTACAGGTAGCCAAGCAACGAAAGCTTGAAAAGGACGACTGGATCCACCGACGGTTGTCCGGTGTGGCTGTAGGAGCCCTTGACCAGGCTGCGGATAAAGGTGAAATCGACGGCTGCAGCAAGCCGCCGGACAAGGTGATTGCTCGGTACCGCAGCGTCCAGCGAGAAGCTCATGTACAGCTTCGGCTCGACCGCCTTGAGACCCATCATGGGCGCCACCTCCGAGTGCGACGTGAGCTGGATCGACGAGGTCAAGCCGATTGTCGCCGAGAAAACCGAGTTCGGCAACATCATCAACTCTTGAGGAATTGCTGAACCTGGGCTGAGGCCATGCGCGCTGCACGGGTGCATCGTGGGCTGGGAGACGGTCGTCAAAGCGGACGTTCAGTCGGCGCGTCCCGGCCCTACTCAAGGAGGTGACGACGAAAAGGGGATATACGGGAGCCAGGAAGGGCCGGTGCCTTGGGTTGGCGCCGCAGCCCACGCCCTCCCTTCTAGCCTAGCTGTCATCTGCCGTTCAAGTTTTCCTTGCCAGTGGCGTTAAGCGCGCGCACATTGCCTGCGCCAGAGGCGGACTGTATCCGCCGCAACCTCGTAGTGGGAGGCGTCTCAGAATGGTGTCTAATTTGCGCTTGCCTAATGTAAGTTGGCCGTTTGGACGCCCCGTGGGGATCGCGCTGGCCGTGCTCAGTGGTCTTGCCTTTGGCTGGCTGGTGGTGGGCATCGTCGCCACTTTGGTGGTGGGACGATGAGGGCCTTTCGCTTCCTGGCCGCATTCGTGCTCGCCGCTTCGCTTTTTGGCGTCGGGACGGTCGCTAACGCCGCGACTTCACAGACCGTAACCACGCGATATGGACTTGACCCGGCTTTCTGTCGTGCCCTCACCGATGGGGCTCGGAGCTTTGTCGCCGCTCACCCCGGGTCGACCGATCCCACGGTGGCGATGTTCCGCCAGGGCCTGCAGGTGGCGACCGATACCAACTGTTTCGCGACTGATCAAGTGCAAACCACCCAGCCAGAGGCGGCTCTGGTGTCTCGACTGCTGGGCTCGATCACTGCCTCAGCTAACGGTTGCTGGCAGGGCTGGCCTTCGCAGAAATACTACTGGGCCGGGTACATCTACGTCGGCTACACCTACATCGGCTTCGGCGGCTGCTGGGTCACCAACCAATTGGTCAGTGCATGGTGGGGACCTGACGGCGGTGGCAGTTTCATCGGCCCTTACAAATTCACGAAGGATTGGACGGGCTGGGCCAGCCCGAATCCCGCGAACCCATTGGTTGCGGGCATGAACTTCCACGTGCAGGCATGTCTACCGTTTTGCGGACCCGCTTATTGGGGCGATCAGCGAGACGCGCTCTACAACAACGGCGCGCTCTACCAGTATTACTAGCGTCTCTTCCCCCGGAGGGAAGAGGGGGCCCTGGCCGGGAAACTGGCCAGGGCTTCTTCGTCAAGAGACCGGTCGCCCCCCGCCGTTCTACCGCGCCGCCCTCCCAGCAAGCGCGACGCCTGGGCCTAACCCTGACCGATCGCGTTCGCGCCTTGCGCCCATGGGTGCCTTGAGGTAATGATGTAATCCGTGAGTGAGGAGATCAGCGCCTGGTTCGCCGCCCGGCTGCCCAAAACCTGGTTCGCGGGGCCGCCCGAGGTCACCTCGGACAGCGAGGAGATCCTCGTCCTGGGCGACTTGCCGGATGTCGAGCTCGCCGCCGGCACCTCTGCCGAGGCGCGCGAGGCGGCGCGCGTCGCCCGGATCGACCGGTTCCGAGAGACGACTCGTGACGAGCGCGTCAAGATCGCCCGTGACGCGGAACGCCGCTTCCGGCGCAAGGTCGCCTGGGGAGCTCGATGCGGCGACGAGACGAGGGTGTTCACCACCCTTTCCATGCCGGTGATGACTCGCCTGCGGATGCCCGAGCGGGCGGTCCTGGACACCCTGGTGGCGGGCGGAGTCGCGCGCAGCCGAAGCGACGCCCTTGCCTGGTGCGTCCGGCTGGTGGGGATGCATCAATCCGACTGGCTCCAGGGCCTGCGCGAGGCCCTGGTCAAAGTCGACGAGGCGCGCTCGAAGGGCCCCCTCAACTAGAAACAAGCAATTTCCGAACCGGGTCGGCGTCGGGACGGTTGATACTGTGCGCGACTTGGACGCCCGCAACGGTCATAAGCACGTGGTGATAATCGGCGCCGGCCCGGCCGGGCTGACCGCCGCCTACGAGCTCATGAAGCGCGGCATCCCGACCACCGTGCTCGAGATGGACCCGATCTACGTTGGCGGCCTTGCCCGCACAGTCGAGCACAGGGGATATCGATTCGACATCGGCGGCCACAGGTTCTTCTCGAAGAACGAAGAGGTCGAGCAGCTGTGGACCGAGATCCTGGGCTCGGAGATGCTGACTCGAGGCCGGCTGTCGCGCATCTACTACCGCGGCCGGTACTTCGCCTATCCGATCAAGGCCGCCAACGCCCTCTGGAACCTGGGGCCGCTCGAGGCCTTCCGCTGCATTGCCAGCTACGCGTACGCGCGGCTGAAGCCGGTTCGCAATGCGCGCAGCCTCGAGGACTGGGTGCGCAACCAGTTTGGCTGGCGCCTCTACAACATCTTCTTCAAGACGTACACCGAGAAGGTCTGGGGGATCAGCACCAAGGAGCTGTCCGCCGACTGGGCGGCACAGCGCATCAAGAGCCTGGACCTGTGGCTGGTACTCAAGAGCGCCTTGCTGCCGCACCGCCGGCCCACCAATCGCGGCGACGTGGTGACGACTCTGATCGACCGCTTCCGCTACCCGCGCCTTGGGCCGGGCCAGATGTGGGAGCGCGTGACCGAGATGCATCGCCAGCGTGGGCGCCCGGTGCTCATGGGGCGGACGGTGGAGCGAATCAAGCACGACGGCGGCCGCGTGACCTCCGTGGTCACGAAGACGGCTTCAGGCACGACCGAGGAGCACCCAGGCAGCGATTTCATATCGAGCATGCCCATTCGGGAGCTTGTCTCGCGACTGGATCCCGCGCCGCCTGAGAGCGTCCGCCGCGCCGCCGACAGCCTTTCCTACCGCGACTTCATCAGCGTCGCGGTGATGATCGACCGGGCCGACGTGTTTCCTGACAACTGGATCTACATCCACGACCCGAGCGTCAAGGTCGGCCGCATCCAGAACTTCAAGAACTGGAGCCCCGAGATGGTCCCCGACCAGAGCAAGACGTGCCTTGGCCTGGAGTTTTTCTGCTTCGAGGGCGACGGCCTCTGGACCTCGACCGACGAAGCCCTGATCGAGCGCGCGCGCAACGAGCTGGCACAGCTCGGCATCTGCAGGCCCGAGGAAATTTTCGACGGCGTCGTCGTCAGGCAGCGGAAGGCATACCCGGTCTACGACGACGTGTACCAGGCGAGAGTCGAGGTCGTTCGCGACTACATTCGCGAGCACCTTTCAAATCTTCAGCTGGCCGGCCGCAATGGAATGCACAAGTACAACAACCAGGACCATTCGATGATGACCGCGCTGCTCGTGGCGAGGAACATCGCGGCGGGCGGCGGCTTAGACCCCTGGAAGGTCAATGCCGATGCCGTCTACCACGAAGATGTCCGGGTCGGCGACAAGGACGTCACCGGCCGCCAGGTGCCGGAGCGAATCGCGGCCGGCAGCTAGGTTGTTTTCTTCGCCCGCGCGAAATTGGCCGCCACGAGGCTGGCCAATGCCAGGACAGTGAAAAGGATCGCGTGGGTCGGATGATGGGCCGCATGCGAATCTGAAACCGCGATCTGCAAAACGCCTTCGTAGTACAGCGCCGCGACGACGAAGAATATGAGGGCCAGGACCACCAACGCGATGGCGAGCGTGTTTCCCTTCACGGCTTCAACGTTAACAAAGCCAGGCTGACCGCCCCCGCGGCGATGCAGTAGATCCCGTACGGATCGAGGCGTCCGGAGCGAAAGTACCTCAACAGAAAACGTGCGCTGAAATATGCCGCCAGGGCGGCCAACACCGCGCCCGCCACGTACTCGCCCAACGCTATCCCGGATGCGAACAGCTGCGGCACCTCGACGACGCCCGCGGCGAGGATGACCGGCGTCGCCAGGAGAAAGCTGAATCGCGCGGCTTCGACGTGGCGCAGGCCGGCAACCAGGCCGCCGGCGATGGTGACGCCGGAGCGTGAGAGGCCCGGGACGAGCGCAAGCGACTGGCACGCTCCGACCAGGACGGCGGCCCGGAAGCTGATTTGCTCGGCGCTGCTGAATCGCTCTTCGACCTGCTCATGCCCCATGACCCCTGTTGGAGCCGCCTGACGTTCTGAGCGGCGCCGCAGCAGCTCCGCACCCAGCATCAGGAACCCGTTGACGATCAGAAAAGCCCCCGCGACCTTCGGCGTGGCGAACAGCACCTTGATCTGGTGTTCGAGGTAAACGCCGACGGTGGCCGTCGGCAGTGTGCCGACGAGAAGGAGCATGGAGAGGCGTTCGGGCTCGGTCTGAATCCGACCCCGAATCGCGGCCGCGATGAAGCCGCGAATGATCGCGATCCACTCGTGGCGGTAGATGACCAGCAATGCGACTGCCGTGCCGATGTGGAGAAGGGTCAGGAAGGGCACGAAAGACGGGTCGGATTGCTTGAACGCCCAATGCAGGACGCTCGGTATGAGAACCGCATGGCCCAGCGACGACACTGGAAAGAGCTCCGTGGCGCCCTGGAGCAAGCCCATGAACAGCGCCTGCGCTAGAGACAGTGCAGGATTCCCGGCGCTGTCTCTCGCGTCACTTAGACGAAAGCTTCTCTATGGCCTGACCAAGAAGCCGGCGGGATTCGGCGAACTCGCGATGGACTGCTTGGTCTTCAGCCCGATCCAGGATCGCAACGGTCTCGGCCCAATGCTCTGCGTGGCGCTCCTGCAGTGCCGCGCGCACCTGCCCGATGGTCTGAGTCGCGAAAAGGAGGCCGCCACCGGGGTTGTCGAGGATGTCGCTCGCCAGCTCGAGCTGGCGGCGCGCCCACGGAAGGACGGCGTCGCCGGGGTGCGTTTCGAGGCGCTTTGGGCGTAGGACTTCCATCGCGCCGACTATTGTCCCGCAAGGCCGGTAAGGGCCTCGCCGGTGAGGCGATAGACGGTCCATTCGGAGTTCGGCCGCGCGCCAAGGCGCTCATAGAAGCTGATGGCGTCGCGGTTCCAATCGAGCACGGCCCACTCCAGGCGGCCACACCCGCGCTCCACCGCGATACGCGCCAGGCGCGTGAGGAGCATGCGGCCGATCCCGCCGCCGCGCTGGTCGGGGAGGACAAAGAGGTCTTCCAGGTAGAGGCCGGGCCGGCCGAGAAAAGTCGAGAAGTTGTGGAAGAACAACGCGAAGCCGACCGGCCGGCCGTCTTCCTCCGCAAGCAGCACCTCCGCGTAAGGATGCTTACCGAAGAGTCCCGTCGCGAGCAGCTCCTCCGTCATCACCACCTCGCTCTCCAGCTTCTCGAACCGGGCCAGGCCGCGGATGAGCTCGGCGATGACCGGCACGTCTTCCTTCGTGGCGGCGCGGATGACTGCGGTCATTTCGGTCGGTCTCGAAGGCGGTACACGAAACGCATGGCGCCTTGCGTCTCCGAAAAGCTCGCGATCTTGTTGTCGACCAGCCCGGCCGCGAGCCCGGCGTCGATGAGGTCAGTATCTCGCAGCGCGCCTCGGCCGCCCTTGAGGCGCACAACCCAGATTGCACCATTGGGCTCGATCCAGCTCTTGACCTCATCGAGCTTGCGCAGGTCGCCCACATTCTCGGCGCCCAAGAAGACGAGATCGACCTTCTCTCGCGGCTTGCCGGCGACGACGTCTTTGGTCCGTTCTTTGACCTGCTTCACGAATCCAGCTTCTTCGAGGTTGACGATCGCGACCCTGGAGCCTGGCCGCACGCCCAGCTTGTCGAGCAGCGGTCGGGTCGAGATTTGATCAACGCTGGGGCGTTTTGCTGCCATTGCCTGCTCCTCGGACGGCTCCGAACACGATCACTCCCACCAGCCATGCCGCATACGCGCCCGCGACCGCGAGGACTATCACCGGGAGCTCGCTCGCCACCCGGCTGTCGAGCAGGAGGCCGAGCCCGATGAAGCCCGCCAGCACGACGGCGCCGGCGATGATTCCAAGCACGGCGCCGGCAATGTTCGCGGGCCTCAGACCTCGATCACCTGCAGGTCGGCAACCGCGCCTTCCACGGTGCCTGAGTACAGGTGATTGAACATGAACCGTGTCTTCGGGTGGCGCCGCCTGAGCTCTGTCGCCGATTCCCAGCTCATATGGCTGAACACGTCACCCGGCCCGGTCGCTTCGACGATGGCGATGTCGGCTCCGTCCACGAGCTTGTCCAGCGGAGCCGTCGGCTCCGTATCGCCCGAGTATGCGAGGACGCGGCCGTTGATGTGGATGCGATATCCGTTGCTGCCGCTGGTGCCGTGGTCGAGCTTGATGGTCTGGTACTCATAGCCGGCCACCTTCCCTCTCGGCTTGGCGGTCTCGTACGTCACCTTGAACTTCGGTCGCATGACCGTCTTCCAGTCAGGCCCCCAGCTCACCTCCCAAAGCGCCTCGAGCCTCTCCTCGATCCCCGGTGGACCAACGAAGGTCAGCGGGCGGCTGTCGATGAAAACACGGTGAAGCACGAACGTCGGAAGTCCCAGCGTGTGATCACCATGGAAATGGGTGATGAAAACGGCATCGATGCTTCCAGGGTCCACGCCCACCCGCTTCATGTGCGGGAGCAGAGGAGCGCCGCCGTCGAGGAGCAGGCGGCCGTTCACGACCACCGCCCCGTTGTAACGGTCGGTGGAGAAAGCGGCACCCGTGCCGAGGAAAGCGAGCGTTAGGCGATGGTCACCGTCTGGTCCAGGTACACGTCCTGGATTGCGTGTAGTAACTCGATTCCCTCCTTCATGGGACGCTGGAAAGACTTGCGACCGCTGATCAACCCCATGCCGCCAGCCCGCTTGTTGATGACGGCGGTGCGCACCGCGTCGTTGAGGTCGCTCGCGCCCTTGGATTCGCCCCCGGAGTTGATGAGGCCGGCGCGGCCCATGTAGCAGTTGATCACCTGGTACCGACACAGGTCGATCGGGTGGTCGGTCGCGAGCTTGTCGTACATGCCAGGTGCGGTCTTGCCGAAGTTGAACACCTCGAAGCCGCGGTTGGTATCGGCGAGCTTCTGCTTGATGATGTCGGCCTCGATGCTCACACCGAGGTGGTTGGCCTGGCCGGTGAGATCCGCAGCGGTCTCATAGTTGACCCCGTCCTTCTTGAAGCTCGAGTTCCGGACGTAGCACCAGAGCACCGTGGCCATGCCCAGCTCATGCGCCGCATGGAAGGCGACGGCGATCTCCTGGAGCTGCCGGTCCGACTCGGCAGAGCCGAAGTAGACGGTCGCGCCGACCGCCACGGCGCCAAGCTCCCAGGCCTCCTTGACCGTCCCGAACAGGACCTGGTCGTACTTTGTCGGGTAGGTGAGCAGCTCGTTGTGGTTGAGTTTGCAGATGAACGGGATGCGATGCGCGTAGCGCCGGGCCACCGACCCGAGCACGCCGAACGTCGACGCGACCGCGTTGCAGTCGCCCTCGATGGCCAGCTCGACGATCTTCCCGCCGTCGAAGTAGATGGGGTTGGCCGCGAAGGATGCGCCGGCGGTGTGCTCGATGCCCTGGTCCACGGGCAGGATCGAAAGGTAGCCGCTGCCGGCAAGCCGGCCGTGGCTGAACAACGACTGCAGGCTGCGAAGCACGCGTGTCGGCCGGTCGCTGTCCTTCCAGACCCGCTCTACGAAGTCCGGCCCGGGCAGGTGCAGCTGCGAGGCGGGCACGGTCCCGCACTTGTGGCCGAGGAGGTCGGCGGCCTCGCCGCCCAGGATCTCCTCCAGCTTCAACGACCCCTTGGTGACAGTAGCCATCAGTCCCTCTTACACATTTGGTTAGTGCGAACCTGCGAATGTCGCAGGTACGCCGTTCCGCTTCCGTCACTCTATAGTGCACCGACATGACCGAGCGAGCCAGCGACCTACTCGGCGAGCTCGCTGCGCGCCTGTCCGCCGACTCACGTGACAGCGGCCAGGTGGTGGCCGAATCCGTGCGGACGCTCGAGCCGGAGCTGCTCAAGATGCAGAAGGACGGCGGCTCCATCGACGACCTGGTCCGCACCTCGGTCGGGTTCCTGGAGATCCTTTTCCGCTCGCTGAAGCCGGACTCCCGGGTGCCCTGGCAGCAGTACTACGCGCTGGCCCGCGAGGCGTCGCGAAGGTACGCGGAGAAGGGCATCCCGCTGGAATCGGTCATGGAGGGGCTGGCAGTCTTCCGCCGCTCGGTCATGGCGCGGGTCACCGAGGAGGTCGCCGGCACGGACTACGCCGACGAGGTCCTCCTGCTCGCGCAGAGCCGGCTTGGCGACGTGGTCGAGCACCTCAACTCGAGCTTCATCCGGGGCTACCTCGACTTCACCGAGGCGCGGCACCGCGCCCGCCAGAGCGAGCTGCACGGGCTCTACCAGATTGCGAGCGCCCTCGGGCGCTCTCTCGACGTGACCGAGATCGCCGAGGTTGGCCTCCGGGAGACGCTCAAGGTCCTGCGATTGCAGGCGGGAGCCGTTTGGACCCGCGAAGGCGCACGGCTGACGCTGGCCAAAACGGTGGGCCTGCAACCTGGCGAGGAGGAGGAATTCGAGTCTGGGCGCACGGGAGCGCGGGTGCGGGTCGTGGAAATCGCATCGGGGCCGGCCGAGTCGCGCGTCGATCGCATCGCCGGCGAGTGGAGCGCCATCCGGGCCGAGCTCCGCACCAAGGGCGTGCTTTTAGGAGCGATGAGGGTGGCGACCCGCCTGCCGCGGACCTTCGAGCCGAGCGACCTCGAGTTCGTGGCCGCCGTCGCCGACCAGATCGCGGTCGCGCTCGACCGGGCGCGGCAGCACACGAGGGAGGCTCGTACCGACTACCTCACCGGGCTCGCCAATCGGCCCGAGTTCGAGCGTGCGATCGACAGGGCGGTCGCATCGTCCGAGCGCCACAAGCGGCGTCTCGTCCTGATGATGATCGACCTCGACAACCTGAAGGAGATCAACGACCAGCACGGCCATCACATCGGCGACGAGGCCATCCGCGTGCTCGCGCATGAGCTGCAGCGAGCCGTCCGCGCGACCGACACATGCGGCCGGCTGGGTGGCGACGAGTTCGGTGTCGCCATGCCCGACGCTGACGAGCGCCACGCCAACGAGGTCGGCGGCCGCGTGCGAGCGGCGCTCGAGGAGCTGAACCGGCTGGGGAAGGCTCCGGTGCCGGTTGCGTTCAGCATCGGAGTGGCTGCCTGGCGGCCGGGGATGGACTGGCAGGCGATGTACCAGCTCGCGGACAAGCAGCTCTATGTCGACAAGCGGCGCCGCCACGCGCAGCGCAAGAAGGTCGGCGCCGAACGCGCGCAGCGTATATCTGGCTGATCCCGCGGCCGTCCGCTCAAAAGCCCCTGGCACCGTTCTCGGCCCCGAGTTCTTCGACCGCGACACGATAACCGTCGCGCGCGACCTGCTCGGCAAGGTGCTCGTACGCCAGATCGACGGCGTCCTCTTATGGGGGCGTCTGGTAGAGGTCGAGGCGTATCTCGGCCCCGACGACCTGGCGGCACACTCACGAGGCGGGCGTCGGACGCCTCGGACAGAGGTGATGTTCGGTCCTCCGGGACATGCCTATGTCTACTTCACCTATGGAATGCACTGGTGCCTGAACTTCGTAACGCGAGAGGAAGGCATTCCGCAAGCGGTTTTGGTTCGGGCCCTCGAGCCAGGCCCTGGTGTGGGTCGATGCGGCGGTCCAGGGTTGGTGACGCGCGCGCTGCGCATCGACGGCGGCCTGAATGGGGTCAGGTTGCGACCCCCCGACCTCTACGTGATCGATGACGGCGCGCCCACGCGGCGCTTGTTCGTCACGCCGCGAATCGGAGTCCAGGGCACCGGACGCTGGGAGAAGCGGCTCTTGCGCTTCTGCTGGGATTCGCCGTATCTATCTCGAAAGCTGAAGAGCGTTCCTAGGGCCAGGCGGGCTTTGACGGCGCGGCGCGCTTGAGGTCCTTCCAGTCGGCGCGGATCGGCGCGAAGCAGTCGGCTACCGTCGCGCCCTCCGGTCCCGCGACGGCCTCATGGGGAACGTGGCTGTGGATCACGTACGTGTCGCCGGCGTGCAGTACGCGCCTCTCGGTGTCGATCCGGAAGTCCAGGGTCCCCTTGATGATGAAGCCGAGCTGCTCGTTCTCGTGATGGTGTTCGGGCAGGTGGGCATTCGGCGCGAGGTCGACGACCGCCACCGTAATGCGCTCGCCGTCGAATGCTCGCGCTTCGATTCCGTCTCGGATGAGGTGCGGGCGCATGTCGCTGATTGCTTCGAACGTCATCACTCGACCACCCGGTCGATGATCGTCGCGGTGCCCAGACCGCCGCCGCAGCACATGGTCTCGAGACCGTAGCGGAGGTCGCGGCGCTCGAGCTCGTACAGGAGGCGGTTCATGAGAATCGCGCCCGACGCTCCGAGCGGATGCCCGACGGCGATGGCCCCGCCGTTGACGTTGGTCTTGTCCAGGTCGGCGCCGGTCTCCTTCTGCCACGCCAGCACGACGGACGCGAACGCCTCGTTGACCTCGAAGAGGTCGATGCTGCTCAGGTCGAGGCCGGCGCGCTTCAACACCGCGGCGGTGCCGGGGATCGGTCCTTCGAGCATGAGCACCGGGTCGGTGCCCACGACCGCCTGCGCACGGATGCGCGCTCGCGGCCGAAGTCCGAGCTGCCGGGCTCTCTCCAACGACATCAACAGGACCGCCGCGGCGCCATCTGAGATCTGGCTCGAGTTTCCGGCGGTGATGGAATGCTCGGGGTTGAACGCGGGCTGCAAAGCGGCGGTCGCTTCGTAGCTCGCGTTGGCGCGGATGCCCTCATCCCTCTTGAAGAGGTCCGTGTGGCCGTTGCCCTCCACAGGAACGTCGACGGTCATGATCTGGCTCGTGAAGTAGCCCTTCTCGGTCGCCTCGTGCGCGAGCTTGTGACTGCGCACGCCGAACTCGTCCATCGCGCGGCGCGAGATCCCGTACTTGCGCGCCATCAACTCGGCGGAGATGCCCTGTGGCACCAGGTCGTACAGCTCCATCAATTCCGGCGGAAAAGGCGTTCCGGGCGACACCGCATTGGAACCCATTGGGATCCTGCTCATCGATTCCACGCCGCCGGCGATGGTGATGTCGCATATGCCCGATTGGATGAGGTTGGTGGCGAAATGAATCGCCTGCTGGCTCGAGCCGCACTGCCTGTCGACTGTGGTCCCCGGAGTCGTCACTGGAAATCCTGCGGTGAGCCACGCATTGCGGGCGACGTTCAGAGACTGCTCGCCCACCTGGGTCACACAACCGAAGACGACGTCTTCGACCTGGGCGGGATCGATGCCGGCGCGCTGCACCTTTCAACACGAGCGAGCCGAGGACGACGGGGTGGATGTCCTTGAGCTTACCGTTGCGGCGCCCTATCGGCGTTCGCACGGCCTCGACGATCACTGCTTCGCGCATTTTCGATGTCTCCTTAGGGCCTTGGTGTGGCCGATTCTACGACCGCCTCTAATGCTTCACGAGATGTGGTGTCAAGCCCCCAAGCGGTTGCCTGGCTGTCCGATTTTTTTATTTGTTGACGTGCCCTTAGGCCCCTGTTAACTTTCGCGACGCCCCAAGCGGCTGAGTACGGTAAACCTGAGGATACCGAACGTCGAGTAGGTGAAAGGTGCGGCGCAAGCCGTGGCTGGAAACCGAAAAACGCATAGGGGACTTCAGGGTAAACAGGAAGGTCTCTTGGGGCATCTCTTTTCCCCAGGGCATCCACAGCCCACTTCTCAACTCGAAAAGCCCCACTTGTGTGCTTCCGCGCACGCTTTGTCCACAGCCTCGGGATCCAGATTTATGCGCGTGCGCAAAAGTCTCCTGACCCCATTCGCCAGCCGTGCCACCGGCATCGGGTCCTCGTACCGAAGCCAGTGATAGGCGATCGGCTCCGACCACGGCCTCCCCTGCGCCTCGTACAGGCGGCGGTGGCCGTCGAGCACGATCAGCTCCACCTGGCGCAGCAGGCTGGGATCGCCGGCGGTGAGGACCGAGAAGTCCTGGCCCGCCATCCAGGCCAGGAGGCCCAGCAGGGCTTGCCCCGGTGTGCGGTCGGACCCTACCGCGGGTCCTCCGCGGATTCCGCGGCCTTGACCACGCCGGCAAGCTCGAACACGCTCGTCTTGAGAGCACATATGAAAGGAAGGTTGCGGTACAGCTCTCTGTAGTCGAGCCCATAGCCGACGACGTAGTCGTTGGGGATCTGAAAGCCGATGTAGCGGATGGGAACCTTGACCAGCCGCCGGCCGGGGCGGTCCAGCAAGGTCACGACCTCGACGGAGGCGGGGCTGCGCTCCTGCAGCTTCGACAGAACGTAGTCCAGCGTCAGTCCGGTGTTGATGATGTCCTCGACGAGGACGACGTGGCGGCCTTCGATCGGGTAATCGATGTCGCGCGCGATGCGCACGCGCTCGCGAGGCAGCGCGCCGGCGAAACGCCTGAGGTCGAGATAGTCGATGACGAAGGGGACCTTGATCTGGCGCGCGAGGTCGGCAAGAAAGAAGGTCACGCCCTTGAGGACGCCGACCAGGATGATGGTGCGCCCGCGGTAGTCGCGAGAGATCTTCCGCGCCAGCGCCCTCACCCGGGTCTCGAGCTCAACCGGCGAGATGAGGATCTGGCCGACGTCCTCCTTGCGAAGGTGCTGCACCTCGAGGGCGCCATAGCCGGCCTTGGTGAGCAGCTGCTGGTAGTCCTTGCGGTACAGCAGGCGGACGTTGACGTCCGGGTAGGTCTCGCGAAGCATCCGAAGCTTGCGGTTCTTCGGCGTCACGAGCGACTGCTTCATCGTCGTCAGCTCGATGTAGAGGTCGTGCTCGGGCAGGTAGAAGTCGGGCGTGAACATCTCTGAGACGCGCGTCCCGTCCCATGCGATCGGGAACGACACCGGCTCGTACACCCAGCGGATGCGGTAGTAATCGAGGAAGCGCGCGAACTCTTGCTCAGACGGATGCGCGAACTCGATTCTCGAGTGCGCCGGGCCCGATCGCCTGACGAGACGCGACCGCTGCCGGACCGGGCGGCGCCATTTCTGGGGGACGGAGAGATGGACCGACGACGCCAAGGAAACGCCGAAATTGTACTCTCCGGCTCAATGAGCACGCCGGCCCAGAGGATGGTCGCCGAGCAGCTGCTGCCCAACGGCGTCACCGACCCGCGCGTCATCCAGGTGATGTCAGATGTGCCGCGCGAGGAGTTCCTGTCCGGCCGGCTGCGCCGCCACGCTTACGAGAATCGCGCCCTCGCCATCGAATGCGGCCAGACCATCTCGCAGCCGCTGGTCGTGGCGCTGATGACCCAGGCGCTCAACCCCCAGCCGCATGAGCGGGCGCTCGAGGTCGGCACCGGCTCCGGCTACCAGGCGGCCGTACTGAGCCGGCTGGTGAGGCATCTGATCACGCTCGAGCTCGAGCCCGCTTTGGCCGAGCACGCAGCCGAGACGCTGAAAAGGCTGGGCTACTCCAACGTCGAGGTGGCTGTCGCCGACGGCAGCCACGGTTGGCCCGCATACGCGCCATACGACATCATCCTTGTCGCCGCCGCCTCGCCCGATGTACCACCCGCCCTCCTCGAGCAGCTGGCGCCCCAAGGCCGCCTCGTCATCCCGCTGGGTCGATCGTCCGACGAGCACCAGGACCTCCGCCTGTATCAGCGCCATGGCGACGAGCTCGTGTCGCGCTCGCTGTTCCCGGTGCGGTTCGTGCCCTTAAGGTGAAGCCGATGGCGAGGGCGACGCGCGCGGCGAGGGCGATGGCGAAGGGCTCGCTCCGCCACCGGTCGCAGAGGTGCCGGTGATCGCCTGCAGCTGCTGCAGCAGCTTGCCCACCTCGGCCATCTCAGTGGCAAAGCCGGCAAGGTCGCCGTTCTTGAGGTCGGTATACGCGGCCTGGTAGTGCATGTTCGCCTGCGTCACCAGGCTGGCGATCTCTGCCGTCTGCGCCGCCGTGAACGTGGTCGGTGGCGTGGTGGTGCTCGGCGGCGATGCGCTCGACGTCCCGACCAGCTGGTCGAGCGCCTCCTGGAGCGTGTCGGTGTAGACGACCGTGTCCTGGTCGGCGAGGATCACCTTCTTCAGCTCGGGGATGCTCGAGCCGGACGTGGCCTTGAGGTAGATGGGCTCGAAATACAGGAATGAGTCGCCGATCGGCACCACCAGCAGGTTGCCCTGTTCGACCTGCGAACCGGTGCCGTGGAAAAGCGTGAAGTCGCGGGAGATGGCGGGATCCTGGTTGATGAGGTTGGCGATCTGCTGCGGGCCGAAGATCACCTTGTCCTTGGGCAGGACGTACGAGACGTACTCGCCGTAGTGAGCGCCGTCGTTGCGAACGGCCATCCAGGACACCAGGTTGTTCTTGCCGTGTGGCGTGAACGGCATGATGAGCAGGAATTCCGGGTTCTGCTCGCCCGGCAGCCGGAACAGCACGTAGTAGGGCGACACCGGCGTGGGCGTGCTGCCCGGAGCCGCCTGGAAGGTCGGGAGGTCCCACACGTCCTCGCGGGCGAAGAATGTCTTGGCGTCTTGCGGCGACGCGGTCAGGTGGTAGGTGCCGTAGATGCCGACCTGGACGTTGAACAGGTCGACCGGCACGCGAATGTGGGCCCGCATGCCGGGCGACATGGCCTCCATCGGCGTGAACAGCGTCGGGAAAGTCGCCTCGTAGGCCTGGATGATCGGATCCTTGGGATCGAACACGTAGAACACCGCGGTGCCCTCATAGGCGTCGATCACGACCTTGACCGAGTTGCGGACGTAGTTGATGTCGTTGGTGTTCTGGAATTGCACCGTCTGCGAGTAGGGATAGGTGGACGCGGTCGTGTACGCGTCGACGACCCAGAAGATGTGGCCGTCGACCACGACCAGGTAGGGCGCTGAGTCGTAGCTCAGGAAAGGCGCGATCTCGGACACGCGGTCGATGATCTGCCGGCGGTAGAGCATGAGGGTCTGGCTGGTGACCTGCCCGGAAACCAGGAGGTTGAAGTCACCGAGCTTCAGCGACCACAGGGCGCGATTCACCTCCGTCATCGGCACTCCGTGCGTGCCCTTGTAGGCGGTGTACACATCCGGGCTCGACGGGTAGTCGAACTCGCGGTTCGTGTTCGGAGCGAGCGCGTAGCCGAAATAGATCGCGGGCTGGGTCACCGGAATCTTTCCCGTCGGAGGGATGTCGCCGATGACGTAGTCAGGCAAACCCTGGCTGACGACGGCATTGACGGGACTGGCGGCGACACCGTAACCGTGCGTGTATTGCAGGTGCAGGTTGACCCAGTTCTTGGCCGCGTCAGGCAACTTGTCGAAGTTGAATTCGCGGGCCGCGATCTCCACCGACGTGTACTGGTTGTTGATCGTGTAGCGGTCGATGTCGATGCGGTTGAACGTGTAGTACGTGCGGATGGCCTGCTGCTGGTCGTAGGTGTCGGTGAGCGGCGCGAAATCCCACAGGCGCAGGTTGTTGATGGTGACCTGGTCGTTCTGGACGCTGGCGAGGGTCAGCGGCTGGTCTCCGGTGAACTTGCTCACGGTCACGTTGGCGAGGCCATAG
>WNFJ01178075.1_pt1 | contig 19686 bp, 17 predicted proteins | sample 5400461 | NCBI WGS metagenome assembly WNFJ01 (sample SAMN13153349, study PRJNA577476) | soil metagenome | isolation source: 115 cm saprolite on Douglas fir-dominated hillslope | place: USA:California | collected 2013-09-17
ATTCGACGTGATACTCAGCAGCAACATGTTCGGCGATATTTTAAGTGATGCGGCCGCGGCTCTGGTTGGCTCGATCGGGCTGATTCCCTCGGCGAGTTTTGGGTCGTCCGCGCCGCTCTTTGAGCCCATTCACGGGTCGGCGCCGTCTTTGGCGGGGACGGACTCGGCGAATCCAATCGGCTCGATCCTCAGCGCGACGATGATGCTGCGGGATGCCTTCGGGCTTACGTTGGAGGCGGATTGGGTTGAGCAGTCGCTGCAGCGGGTACTCGCCGGAGGTTACCGGACGCCCGACATCACTGAGCCAGGTGCGCGCGCCGTGGGCGGATCGGTGTTCACGGAAATCCTGCGGGAAGAGATGCAACGCACGTTCGAACACGCCGAGCGCTACGGCTGGGGCGTCTAGCGTCGCCGCCCGACTTTGCGTGCTGCGCCTATTCATCACCACCAGACTTACACTTGGGGTAGAGGTGCCACCGCGATCTTGGAGGCCTGTCTGTTAAATTCCAAATGTCCATATTGTCAAGCCGCCATTGATCAGAATGTCGTTCGATACCGAGGCTCATTTCGGTGCCCTACTTGCGGAATTGAGATTCAGGTTTCAAAGATCTACGCTTCACTATTTGGATGGGGCGGTTCTGCTGTCGCAGCTTTAATTTGTTTTAAAATCCTGCACCTCCAAGGCGGGCGTTTTCTGTTGGGTTTTCTGGTTCTCTGGGCCCCTTCAGTAGTTTTCGCGTGGAGTCTTATTAGGCGGATCTACCCGCCCAGGCTGACTATGTAGCGAACCGCAGAAACTTGCGAGAAGCCGCTGAGAATGCTACTTTTACACTTTCCGAAGCAGCCTGCGACCGGCCAGAGTCGGGGGCCACACGGCCGTGTGGATAAGGGCGCGGGCTGAGATTCCGTTCCAGAGCAGCTTGACCAAAGGGTGAGAAACATCGTTACTCATCGCCATTTTCTTGAGCTTTCTTTGCGGCGGCTGAGCGGCCGCCACTTGTCGTAGCCCGTCATGGCGAAGCCCGGATCCAATTCGAAGCGTGCTGTGCCTGCCGTGGTGGCAAGCCAGGTCTGCTACTGGCGAGTGGAAGGCTCCTTGCTTGAACTTGGAGCACTTCGCCCGGTGGGCTTTTTCACGTGGAATTCGCAAAGCTTTGCGGAGCGCTGGGCGCGGCGCGCAGGCATGGCAGGCATGGCGCTGACGCGGCCCTTTGCTTATGCCGCGAGCCGCACGTTTGCTACACGCTTTCTGCATGCCTTGCTCCGTGGCGTCAGCCGAGATCGCCTGGATCTCCTCGGCGAGGAGTATTTTCACTACGTTCTAAAGCCGCAATTGCGCCGCGAGGCTGCCGAGAAATTGATCGAAGCGGTTCGAAGCGGCGAGCGCGTCGTCCTGGTCGGGCAGCTCCTGGAAAACATACTGCGGCCGCTGGCGCATCATTTTGGAGTGGATTCGTTCATTGCCAACCGCCTGGAATTTCGCGACGGCAAAGCCACGGGGCGGCTGCTTGACCCGATCGTGCGTCCGCGCGGGCCTCTGGCATGGATTGCCAGTGGCAGCACGGACGGTCGCGTCCCACGTGAAAAACTTTTGCGTCAACTGGGCTGGTCGAGGAAGCCCGAACAACTTGACCAAGCCGCGGAAACGACCGCCCGGCAGCCGATTCCGATAGGCAAAGCGGTCGCGTTATTCGGGGAGACTCCGCGAGTCGAAAAACTTTCTGTCCGGGAGAACCTGGCACACACTCATCTGCTGCTGATCGGTGTAACCGGATTTATCGGCAAAGTCTGGCTGGTCGATCTGCTCGAAAATATTCCCAGCATCAGCAAAATTACGCTGTTGATTCGCCGGAACCGCACAACGTCCGCCCTGCGGCGCTTTGAAAAGATCGTCGAGGAATCTCCCACCTTGGACACGCTCCACGATCGGCATGGGCGGAAGCTCGGGGCTTTTCTCAAAGAAAAGGTGGAAGTTGTCGAAGGCGACGTGAGCCAGCCAGGCCTGGGGCTCGATGAGGCGACGCAAGCGCGTCTCGCAAAATCGCTCGACCTTATCGTGAACACCGCCGGCTTGACGGATTTTAATCCCGATTTGCGCGAGGCCATTTCATCCAATATCGATTCGGCAATCCACTTGCTCGAATTTCTGCGAAAGTGCAGTCACGCAGGGCTGATGCACCTTTCGACCTGCTACGTGGTCGGCATGCGCGACGGTCGGGTCACCGAAGCGCTGCATGACAATTACAATCCCGCCGGCGATCCTAAGTTTGATGCGGAACGCGAAGTCGATTCGCTGCGCGAGACCATTCGCCATGTCGAAGAACGCGCCGGAAGCTCCGAACTCGACAAAGCGCTTCGCCGCCAGGCCCTGGGGCGCAGCGGCAACGAAGCGGCAGCGCCAGCGAGAGAGCTCGACGGCGTACTGAAGCGCAATCGCGCACGCTGGGCGCGCAACCGGCTCGTGCGCGTGGGGTTGCGACGCGCGCAGCACTTGGGTTGGCCAAACACTTACACATTCACGAAGAGTCTTGGCGAGTCCATCCTCGTGCGCCGCGGCCACGATCTGCCCATCGCCATCGTGCGCCCATCGATCGTCGAAAGTTCGGAGCGTTCTCCCTTCACGGGATGGAATGAAGGGATCAATACGTCCGGGCCGCTGTCCTATCTTCTCGGCACGAATTTCCGGCAGCTTCCTTCGAACGAGCGCAAGTGTCTCGACGTAATTCCGGTCGACATGGTCTGCCGGGGGATGACGCTCATCGCTTCCGCGGTTGTCGCGCGCCGCCACGCCCGCCTGTACCAGCTTGCGACTTCCGCGATCAATCCCGTCAACATGGGGCGCAGCATCGAGCTCACGGGACTGGCCCACCGCAAGCATTACAGGACTACGCAAAGCATCGACAGTTGGCTGAAGGTAAAGTTCGAAACCATCCCGGTTTCGAAGCAGCGCTACGAGCGGCTCTCGATACCCATGCAGAAGGCGGTGATCTCCCGCATCAATCGCGCCGCCGTTTCCCTGCGCATGAAGAAGCCCCCGCTCGCCCGGGCGGAACGCGACCTGATCCGCGCCGAAAAGCTGATTGAGCTCTACGAGCCTTTTATTCTTCACAACGAGCACGTGTTCGAATGCGAAAATGCGCGTCTGCTTTCCGCCGCGCTGCCACCCCAGGAGCGCTCGCTCTTTGATTTCGCGCCGGAATCGATCGACTGGTGGGATTACTGGATCAACGTGCACATCCCGGCGCTGCGCCGCTGGTGCTATCCGCTGATGGAAGGCCGCCCGCTCGAATCCCGCGAGCCACGCTCGCTCGATTGGTCCGGTGAACCCGCGCGGGAAGCAGCGCTCTCCAAAGCCGCAACTCCCTCAGACCCTTTATGGCCATCTTCGTAACGGGCTCGACTGGCTACCTGGGCAGCTACCTTGTTGCCGGACTCGTCACCGGATATCGGGACAAGTTGAATCTTCTGGTTCGCGCGAAGACCGAGCAAGAAGCGCGCGAGCGACTCTGGACTTCGCTGCAACTGCATTTCCCGTTTCGTGAATTCAACGAATATCTGAACACGCGCGTGCGCATTTTTCGCGGCGATCTCACCAGCGAGCGTTTTGGTCTCCTCGATGAGGAATACTATACCCTGGTGGACGCTACAGATTCCCTCATTCACTGCGCCGCTTCGCTGAACCGCAAATCGGAAAAGCAGTGCTTGAACGTCAACCTGCGAGGAACGCTCGAAGTTATCCAACTCGCGCGGCGCGCGCAGAATCGCGGCGGCCTGCGCCGCTATTCGCACGTTTCTACAGTTGCCGTTGCGGGCAAAAGGAAAAATGAGGTCGTGACCGAAGACGCTGCGATTGACTGGTCGCGATCGGACTACGATCCCTATGCGCGCACCAAAAAGTTTTGCGAGCACATGGCCAATCAGCTCCTGCCCGATGTGCCCAAAACCATTTTTCGCCCAGCGATCGTTATGGGAGACAGCCGCCACCAGGAAACTTCGCAATTCGATATGGTCCAGGCATTCCACGTTTTAGCGCAGATGCCTGTTCTTCCACTGCGTCCTCACGATAAAATCGACATCGTGCCGGCAAATTACGTCGGCAAGGCCATCGTGACGATTCATCAAAAAGAGGCGCCCGCGCACGGCATCTACCATCTGTCTTCCGGCACGGGCTCGGAGACCTATCGGGAGCTGACGGATGCCATTTCGCAAGCCGGTGGCATGATGCGGCCGATGTACTTGCCGTCTCTGGGCGGACCTTTTTCCAGCACTGTCAATTGGGTTGCGAACCGCAGGGGCGCGGCTGGCTATGGCGCTTCGCTGCTCAAAGTTTTCTGGCCGTATCTCGACTGGAACACCGTTTTCGATAATTCGCGCGTCGTGGCGGAACTCGGAGAACCGCCGGCAAAATTCTCCACTTACGCAGCCCCGCTTCTGAAATACGGCCGCGAAAACAAATTCCACTTTCCCGCCAAGCCATGGCCGCCCTCATCCGGTGCGGAAAAAAATGCCACCGCAGGGAGAGCCCGCGCATGACGGACTTTCTCCTCGTCGCCTGGGTGAGCGCGCTGATTGAAATCACCCGCTTTGGGTGGATGTTTGGCCTCGGCAAGCGCTGGACGCCCGGCGAAAAACTGAAGCTGCTCTTCGCCGGTTACAACGGTAACCGCAATACCGGGTCTGACCTGCGCGTGCAGGAAACGCTCCGGCAGATTCGGCATGTTCTTGGCGCGGGAAACGTGGATTTCAGCGTCATGACCCAGAATTTCGATCTCACTCGCGGCTATTTTGAGGGCTCACGCCAGGTCCATCTGCCGGACGTGTTTCCGCCGTTTCTCTTCCGCGAAGTCCGCGCCAATCACGGCGTGATCGCTTGCGAAGGTTCGATGTTCAAGAGCAAATTCGCCAACGCCCTCACTACCATGATGATTGGCTCGCTGGGAATCGCCTCGGCGGAAAACAAGCTCTCCGTCGGTTATGGAGGGGAAGCCGGGCACATGGACCAGCTGATCGAGAGCATGTGCGCGCGCTACGTGAAAGATTCCCTGATCATTCCCCGCAGCGCGGAGTCCCAGGCCTTGTTGAATCGGCTGGGCATTCCCACCGAACTTGGAACCGATACCGCATGGACATTCGAACCGCATCCGCCGGAATATGGCCGCAAAGTGCTGCGCGAAGCCGGCTGGGACGAGAAGACGCCGATTCTCACTCTTTGCCCGATTCTTCCGCTCGTATGGCCGGTCAAAGCCTCTCTGGCGAAATACCTTGCACTGGCGACGACCGGCGCTTACAAGGACAGCCAGTACCGCACCGTTTATTTTCACAAATCTGGCCCGGCCGTCGATGCGGAGAACTCGCGCTATCTTTCCGCATTTGCCAGGGCCACGGCTGCGTTCCTACAGCGCCACAAGGTTTTCCCCATTCTTGTGGCTATGGAGCGCCTGGACGCGCGGGCCTGCAGTCAATTTGCCGCGCATCTCGGAGGCGCTTCGGTTCCAGTCTTCACTTCGGACGACTACGACATATTCCAACTCGTAAGCATCCTCCGCCAAAGCTCTTTGATGGTTTCGTCCCGTTACCACGCCATTGTCACCACCATGCCCGCGAGAGTTGCTTCTGCCGGGGTGACCATGGACGAACGCATCCGCAACCTGATGAACGAGCGTGGTCACGCGCAGCTCCTCCTCACCGTGGACGATCCTGCTCTTGAGTCCAAGCTCTTAAACATGATGGAGACGCTGGTGGCCGAAGCAGAATCAGTCCGTGACGGCGTCGCCAGAACGGCGGTTCGTAATCTCAAGGTGATGGCTCGCATGGGGAAATTCCTCGAAGAAGCTGTGAAGAAGCTGTGCAGCGCGCCTACCCCGAATTTCCGTTGCGCTCCGGCGTTTTTTCGTGGGAAGACTATTTGCCGCCGCTGAGCAGCAATTTAATCCAGCTCGCCGAGCGTTACGACTCTTCGCCGGCCGCACTTGCGGCCGCTCGTTGATTCTTCATGCCTAATTTCCTTGAAACGATTTTTGCCCAACTGAGGCGCGCGGATGGCCGCGTCGTTCTTCGCGAAGTTCATGGGGACCGCTTTGTGAGCGTGACCGGCAGGGAATTGCTCGACCAAGTTCAGCTGGTCCGTGCGTTCCTTCGAAATTCCGGCGTCCAGGCCGGGGACCGTTGCGCCCTTCTTGCGCCCAATTCGACTCGCTGGGCGGCTTCCCATTTGGCGCTCATGGCCGAGGGCGTGATCGTTGTGCCGCTCTACTCGCGGCAGGCGCCCGGCGAACTTGCGGCCATGATGAAGGATTGTCAGCCGCGCCTAATTTTTGTGGGCGAGGCCGCGCTGGGCGAAAGCGTGGCCCAAGCCTGGCCTGAATCTCCTCGACGCGTGCTTTTCGACGAAGTCCTGGCGTCAGCAACGCCGCAATCGCGTACTCCCGATGCGCCGAATCCGCGCCAGGACAGCGATATCGTCACCATCATCTATACTTCGGGCACGTCTGGAGAGCCGAAGGGAGTTTGCTTGAACGTGGGGAACCTCACGCACATGCTCTCCTGCGCCACGGAACGCCTCGATCAACTCATGGGTGCAACCCACGAGCCGGACCGTGTCTTCCACTACCTGCCATTTAATTTTGCGGCGTCTACGATTTTGCTGCTGTCCTGTCTCATGCGCCAGAGCGTTCTTACACTTTCAACAGATCTCAATAAACTTGCCGACGAAATCCGCTTGGCATCACCGAATTATTTCCTGAATGTTCCCACTCTGCTGGAACGTGTCCGCCGCGGCGTAGAAGAGGCCATTGCAAAGCGGCCGACAATCATCCGTTCCTTATTTGCAAGAGCACGCAATTCCTGGCAGCGCAAGCACGTTGGGCGCGGCCGCGCGCTCGATTCTTTCTGGCTTGCCCTTGGCCGCGCGCTGATCTTTCGAAAGATTCGCGAGCGCTTCGGCTTACAATTGCGCGCGCTGATCTGCGGTTCCGCGCCGCTCGCTCCGGAGACGCAGCAGTTTTTCCTGATGCTCGGCATCCCCGTGCTGCAGGCCTACGGGCTCACCGAAACCACAGGCATCTGCACTTTGGATGATCCTCGTGTGCCGGTCGAGCCGGGCTACGTTGGTTCAGCAATCACTGGAATCGAGATGAAGCTGGCTGACAATGAAGAGATTGTCGTGCGCGGTCCGCACATTTTCGCTAGCTACTGGAACCGCCCCGAAGAGACTGCCCGCGTGTTGCAAGACGGATGGTTTCACACAGGCGATCAGGGCGAAGTCAACGTTCGCGGGAACTGGCGCATCAGCGGCCGCATCAAGAACCTGATCATCCTGAATTCCGGGCATAACATTGCGCCCGAACCGATCGAGGAAAAACTGGCGCGCCTTCTTCCCGCGGCGCAGCAGGTGGTAGTGGTCGGAAATGGCCGCGGCTATCTCTGCGCGCTCGTAACTGGCGAAGTCGAGTCTGCAGCCGTTCAAGCGGCGCTTGATGCCGTGAATCCGGAACTCCCGCATTACCGGCAGATTCGCAATTTCACTGTTGTCCTTGAAGTCTTTACTCCGGAGAGCGGGCTGCTCACCGCCAACGGCAAACTTCGGCGCGACGCCATCAACGCGCGCTATGCTTCCGAAATCAACGCCATGTACGATTCGAAAGCCGCCCGCGAGGCGGCGAGCGGGCAGCACGCATGAAAAAATTCACCGGCAAAACGCTACGTTGGGAATGCCGTGAAAGCGTGATCGAGTTGACGCTCGATCATGCGCCAGCGAATGAAATTGGCACGGCCATGCTCGCGGAACTGGAGAAGTTCGTTGGCGCGTTCGAATCGCTCGCGCCGGAAACCTCTGTTTGTATCATTGCCAGCGCGCGCAAGTCCGTTTTTTCTGCCGGCGGAGATTTGCGCGAGCTGTATGCCACCGCGACAGCAGCCCCCGCAAAGGATCGCCCTGCGGGCATACGCGCATTTCTGGAACGAATCCACACGGTTATGAACACGATCGATGCCGCGCCTTTTTTCACGATCGCGGCCGTTCATGGCGCCTGCCTTGGCGGAGGGCTTGAGTTGGCCCTGGCCTGCGACATGATCATCGCGGATAAAATGGCGCGCTTTGCGTTTCCCGAATTGCGCCTCGGATTCATTCCTGGCTTCGGCGGCATCCCGCGCTTGAAGCGCGATCTTGGCAATGCGTTTGTGCGCGATTTGCTTTTCACCGGACGAACCATGAACGCCACTCGTGCACATGCCGTTGGCCTAGTCGCGCAACTGGCAGGTGAAGGTGAAGCCCTTCGCATTGCCCGCTCGACCGCCGCGCAAATCACAAAATATGATGCTGTGACGCGCGTGGCCGCCAAGAAATTCATCAAGCCCATTCCGCACGATGAGCTGCGGCGCGAGATCGATCTCTTCTGCGAACTCTTTACGCGCCCCGCCGTCATGGCCGCCCTCAAGAAATTTGTCGAAAGCTCTGGTCCTATGCCGTATCTGCCCTAGATGTGAACTGAAAAGTTTCCTACCTAGCCGAAATTCCAGGCTCCAACCTAGCCATCTGGCGGATGTATACGCCCCTGCTCCTATTGCATCTTGTTCAAGGAGGTAGGGAAATGTCAGCAGAACTGATTGAACTTTCGAATGCGTTAGCCCAGGCCACCGAGCACGCCGCGGCGTCCGTGGTTGCCATTCACACCGGGGCGCGCGGTTCGTCAAGCGGCGTTGTTTGGCGTGATGGAGTGATTGTTACCGCGGAGCACGCGCTTCGCCACGATGAAGAAATTCATGCCATGCTGCCCGACGGCCGCGTTGTGCCTGCGACTCTGGCCGGCCGCGATCCTTCGACCGATCTTGCCGTCCTGAAATGCGCGGATGCCGGCAATCGGCGAATCGAGCCTGGTGATGCCTCAACAATCAAACCCGGCAGCATTACTCTGGTCGTGGGAAGGACGCGAGCCAGTGGCCCCGTGGCGGCGCTGGGAGTGGTGAGCCTTGTTGTGGCCGAACGCCATACCTGGACTGGTTCCTCGCTCGCTCCTTATATTCGGCTGGATGTCGGCCTGCAACCCACCGCCGTCGGCGGCGCCGTCGTTGACATGCACGGCAAAGTCGTGGGAATAGCATCGCCGCGCTTTGCGCGATTCGGCGCCATTGCGATTCCGGCCGCCACTGTTGATCGCGTTACCGATACCTTGTTGAAGAAAGGCCGCATCCCGCGCGGTTATCTCGGCGTAGCGCTGCGACCAGTGCGCCTCCCGGACCATCTTCGGCAGTCGTTGCAACACAACGAAAAGACTGCGGCCATCATTCTTGAAGTTGAGCCCAATGGACCTGCCCACAAAGCCGGAATCGTTATCGGAGACATCCTGGTGTCTTTGGCGGGGCAACCCGTGTCGCGTCCTGAAAATGTCCAACCTCATTTGCAAGCCGAAAACATTGGCAAGTCTCTGAGCGCCAAGATTGTTCGCGGAGGCGCGGTCCGCGATGTGAGCATTTCTGTCGGCGATCGCGGGAACGGAGGCGAGTGACATGGCCATTGCCGGATTTGGTGAGATCGCCGAACAACTTCGCCGCTCGACGGTCCTGATTCATGCCGGAGGCCGCGGGAGCGGTTCCGGCGTCATCTGGTCCAGCGAAGGCGTGATCGTGACGAACGCCCATGTGGTGCATGGTTCGAACGTCCGCGTGCAGCTTTGGGACGGACGGGAGTTCGACGCGACGATAACCGCTCGCGATCCACGGCGCGACTTGGCGGCGCTTCGAATTGGTGCGAGCTCATTGCCTGCCGCGTCCCCGGCGGATTCATCGCAACTGCGGCCTGGTGAGCTCGCTATTGCTATAGGCAATCCGCTTGGATTTGTCGGTGCACTCACAACCGGAGTGATCCACGCCATCGGGCCGTTGCGTGCGCTTGGCTCGCAAACCTGGGTGCAAGCCAGCGTACGGCTCGCTCCCGGTAATTCCGGAGGGCCGCTGGCTGACGCTCGGGGTCACGTGATCGGCGTCAATACCATGGTTGCCGGGCGCCTGGCGCTGGCCATTCCGAGCAACGCTGTACGCGATTTTCTTGCCGCCGGACCGAGCAGCGCGTGGCTAGGTGTTTCCGTCCATCCCGTACGCTTGCCCCGTGCTAATGGCCATGCGTTCGGATTGGTCCTGCTGGAGGTCGAGCCCGATAGCCCAGCGGCCCAGGCGTCGCTCATGGCTGGGGACATTTTGCTGGGCACGGAGGAAAAGCCCTTTCAATCGGTCGGCGATCTTGCCGCAGCGATGGATGGACAAGGCTCCCGCCTGTTGCGCTTCGAATTCCTTCGCGGCGACTATTCACGCGTCCGGCGCGTGACCGTGCAGTTGGGAGTTTCGAACAACGGAAAGGACCGCATCGCCGCGTGATTCGCGTTTTTATCGTCGCAGCATCGTCTCTGATTCGCGGGGGCCTGCAGAGCATGTTAGCGGACAGCCGTTTCGAGATTGTCGGAAACGCCGCGGATCTCGATTCCATCTCCGGGCAGCTCGTCGACGTTGAACCGGATGTTGTTTTGGTAGAAGCCTCCGCAGACACTCAAGAAGAGTTGTTGAATGCGCTAGAGGACGCGGAAGTTGCTCAGGAGTATGCCGTCATTGTGTTATCGGAGCAGCCGAAACCGGCCTGGCTTTCCAAGTCGCTTCGCGCCGGAGTGCGCGCCGGTTTACCCCGCGAAGTCACTCCAGAACAACTGCGCGCCGCTCTGGAAGCGGTTGCGGCAGGGCTGGTCGTCGTTCACCCCTCAGAGGTGAGCGAGATTTTTCCTGCGCACGCCGCGCTGTCCTCACCTGTCCGCGAACTGCCGGAGCCACTCACACCTCGTGAGCGCGAAGTGCTCCAGATAATCTCCGCGGGACTTGGCAACAAGGAAATTGCCGGGAGATTGTCGATCTCCGAGCACACCGTAAAGTTTCACGTTGCTTCCATATTGGGAAAACTTGGCGCCTCCACCCGCACCGAAGCTGTTTCCATAGGAATTCGTCACGGTCTCGTGCTGCTCTGAATCTGCGAGGATAATTTTCTCCTGACGTGCGGAACTCCCGCCGCCCGAATTTTCTTTCCCGGCGCAAGGATGATAGATTTACCTTTCTATGCGCACGCTAGAGCAGACCACACAGGAAGTGCTGGACCTGGCGGCTAAGCATTTTCAACTGCCCGCGGGATCGCTCGCGCCGGGCGATGATTTTTTCACGAAACTGGGCATCGACAGCCTGCAGACTTTGGAAATGCTTTCGCGTCTCGAAAATCATTTTGGCATTGAATTGCCCGACTACGAAGTTCAGGGCGTCAGCGATTTCAAGACTTTGGCTGAGCGGATTCAGTCCCGCCTGTAAATGCTGGACCTTTCCAAATATCAATCCATCGGTGAAACGCTGCGGGATGCGCTGGATGTGTTTGCCAAAGAAGTATGTTTGATCGAAGCGGACCGCGACCGCGAAAAGGAGCGCCTGACTTACCACGATTTCAAGGCGCGCGCGCATCCGCTTGCCAAGGCTCTGCAGGATGCCGGATTCTCCGCTGGTTCTCGAGCCAGCATCATCATGACGAATCAGTCGAAGTGGCTGATCTCGGCATACGCTATTTTTTCCACCGGTGGCGTCCTGGTGCCGCTGGATTACAAGCTCACGCCGGAAGAACAATGGCAATTGCTCAAGCACTCTGGGGCCTCCGTTCTCATCACGGAATATCCGATCTGGCGGCAACTTAGCGGCTCGCCTGGCCGCGCTGCCGCGGCGAATGTGGAAACCGTGTTGGTCACCGAAGCGCCTGCAAACGCCGATCTCGTCGGCGCGCAGCGCTGGGAAGAATTTCGCGGAGCGGGCGAGCCGGTCTTCATCGCCCGCAAGCGCGCAGACACGGCTTGCATTGTGTACTCTTCCGGAACAGGCGGCCGCCCGAAGGGTTGCATGATGACGCACGAGAATTATTTGGAGCAGTGCGTTGCGCTCACGTCGATTTATCCTTTCTGGCCGGGCGTGCGCTATCTCAGTATCTTGCCGACGAACCACGCCATCGATTTCATGGTCGGTTTTTTCGGGCCATTCACGTGCGGCGCGTCGGTCGTTCATTTGCGCACACTGCGTCCGGAATTTGTGCGGGAAGCTTTTCCGAAGTACAAGATCACTTACGTAAGTCTCGTGCCCCTCGTTTTGAAGAATTTGCAGAAGGGCCTGCAAACGCGCTTTGACGCGCTGCCGCCGGGGAAACGCCGAGTATTCAACGCCCTCGTTCGAATCAACAAGGCGCTTACGAAAAGCCAGCCGCGCCCAGGAATCAGCCGACGCCTGCTCCGTCAAGTCCACGAAGCTTTCGGCGGCGAGCTCCGCGCAATTATTGTGGGCGGCGCATTTACGGAACCGCAGACGCTGCAATTTTTCTACGACCTCGGGATTCCGGTCGCTAATGGATACGGGCTCACGGAAGCGGGCACGGCAATCACGGTCAACGATTTGAAACCGTTTTGCGCGGACACGGTCGGCAAGCCACTGCCCGGGATGGAAGTGCGCATTGTGAATCCTTCTCCCGACGGCGTTGGTGAAGTTTCCGTTCGCAGCAAAACCGTCATGGCGGGCTACTTGAATGAGCCCGAACTCACGGCGGAAACCATCGTTGATGGCTGGCTTCTGACCGGCGATCTTGGGCGATTCGACGGCACCGGTCACTTGCAGCTGATGGGCCGCAAGAAAAACATGATCGTCACCGAAGAGGGCAAAAATATTTATCCCGAGGACATTGAAACCGTTTTCGAGAGCCTTCCCGTAAAAGAGTTTTGCGTTTTCGCTGCCAATTACATTTGGCCGAAGCGTTCGATGACCGGCGAGAAACTTGTGCTGGCGCTCCACCTCGAGCCGGAACAGCAGTACAGCGAAGAACTGCGACAGGAAATCAACGCGCGCAACAATCGCCTGCTAAACTATAAGCGTGTCCACGGGGTTGTTCTGCTGGACGAGGACTTTCCCCGGACGGCTTCTCTCAAGATCAAAAGAAACGTTTTGGCAGAACGCCTCGCGAAGCTGGACAGCGCGGCTGCGATTCTGCCGTTATGAAAAGCGTTGGAAACACGAACGTAGATAAGGGCTTGGGCTTGGCATTTCGCGTTCAAACGCGCTCCAAATGAATCGTTTTTTCGCCATCGTCAACCCCGCCGCCGGTGGCGGCCGCTCCGCGAAACTCGCGGGGTCGGCGCTCGCGCGTTTGCGCGAGAAGGGATTGAAGCTCGACGCCGTCGCCTCGACCGGTCAGGGGCATGCCGTGCAACTGGCCCGCGAGGCCTATGATCAGGGCTACCGAAACTTTCTTGCCGTTGGCGGCGATGGCACAGCTCATGAAATTCTGAACGGTGTTTTTGCGGGACGCACGGCAGTACAACGCATCGCACTTGGCTTTCTGCCGCTAGGTACGGGCAATTCGTTCTTGCGCGATTTCGCGAAAGACGGCGCTGAGGCTTCGCTCCAAGCGCTCACCGAAGGGCGTAAGCGTCCGGTAGACCTCATTCGCCTGACGCATGCGGGCGGCGAAATTTACTCTTTCAATCTTTTGAGCGTCGGTTTCACCGCCGACGTTGCCGCTCTCACGAATCGCGCATTCAAACCGTTGGGCCATCTGGGGTATTTGCTCGGCGTTTTCGTCCGCGTGGCGCAGTTGCACCGCCGCTCTTTCGCGCTGCGCTGCGATGACGATCTGGATTGGGACGAACGGCGTTGTCTGTTCTTGACGTTCAACAACAGCAAGTACACGGGCGGCACGATGCTTATCGCGCCGCACGCTAATCCGAGCGATGGACTGATTGAATTTGTGCGCTGGGGCCCGATCGACAGGCTGGGCCTGCTGCGTACATTGCCACGACTTTATGACGGCTCTCATATCAAACATCCACTTGCTTCGCGGCGCGCGGTGGGCCATGTGGAATTCAAGACGTCTGCTCCGGTGGACATCATGATTGACGGCGAAGTGGCCACGCTGGAATGCCGTTCGCTGGACATTGTTCCCGCTGCTGTGGACGTCTTCATATGAAAACGGCCTGGCTTGTGATCCGCAGCGCCATTCTTTGGATTTTCAGCGGCTTGCATTTTTTTATCGTTGCACCCTTGTTGGTGCTCCTGGGGGTTTTTCTTGACCCCCACAAACACGATTGGCTGCAGCGTACCTTTTGCCGCCGTATCGCATTTCTTTCCGGCGCGCGGGTAGAGGTTTGCCGTGCTCCCGGCTTTGATCCCAGCCGGACATCTTTCTTCGTGTCGAATCACGTCAATCTTTTCGATCCCTTCATGCTGTACTGCGCCATCCCGCAGTTTGTACGCGGGTGGGAGCTGGAATCGCACTTCAAGATTCCTGCTTACGGCTGGCTGATGAAGCGTTTCGGAAACGTCCCCGTTCCGGATGTAAGGCGTCCGTCGGATTTGAAGCGCATGTGGCGCCTTACGCAGGACGCCATCAACGGGGGCACCAGCCTGATTATTTTTCCGGAGGCCAAACGCACGCGCGACGGGCACGTGAATCAGTTTCAAGACGGTGGATTCCGCGTCGCACAGCAGCTCGGCGTTCCCATCGTGCCCGTTAGTCTCGTGGGGTCCTTTCAGCACCACAGCACGGGCAACTGGATGCTATGGCCGGCGAAGATTACGGTTCATCTGCACGACACCATCGAAACCAAGGGGCTCACGAAAGAAGACGTGCCGGCGTTGCGCGAGCGCGTGCGCGAAGTCATCGCCGCACCAGTGGAAGAGATTTTGAAACGAAATGATTAGAGCGAGAGCTTGATTCCGGGGAGGATGCGGCCGGCGCGGGTTTCCTGCCAAGTAAAAACAATGCGATGAATAACGGTGAGGGTGGAAACCACGGCGATAACCCAGAGCACCGGACCCATGCGGTTGAAGAGACCTCCGATGATCAGCAGCACCAGGCGCTCGGGACGTTCCATGAAGCCGACCTTACACAAGGGAATGAGCGACTCGGCGCGCGCGCGCGCATAACTGACCATGACGGAGCCGGCGGTGGCGACGGCGGCCAGCACAACATAGGGAGTACGCCCGCTCACGGAATAGTAGACGAGCAGTCCCATGTACAAGGCCATGTCCGCGTAGCGATCCAGCGTCGAATCGTAGAACGCGCCGAACGCCGTCACGCGATTCTGCCGCCGTGCGACTTGCCCATCCAAAATGTCCAGAAAACCGGCGAAGAAAATGATCAGGGCCCCGGAGAAGAACCGACCCACTGCGAAAGAAGCAGCGGCGCCAAAATTCACAACTAGTCCGAGAAAGGTAAGGAAATTGGGATTTACGCCTGTGGCGGCTAGAGCGCCCACAATCTTGTCAAGCAGCCACTTGCTTCCTGTGCCGATTGCCCCCGAAAGAGTAGCCATATCTCTCTATTAGTGTCTCAAAACAGGCGTATTTTCGCGAAATGGAACCATTCTTAATGTGCCGGGCGGAATCCTACACCAGCTTTGCCGCAGTCAGCAAACGGCTCTACTGCTCGCGTGAACTTGATGAAGGATTTAAATAACTCGCATCTGTCTATTTTTCTTGACGAGCACTCTACTTCGGCCTACAGTCTGAAAGTTTAAGGCAGCTTGAAAAACAAAAACAATGACCAACGAACTCGGCCGTCGAAATTTCCTTTTGCAAGCAGGGACGGGCTTGAGCGCCGCTTGGATTTCAGCGAATTGGCCGGCCCTTCTGTCCGCTGCCACGCACGCCCATCGTGCGGCGCAATCTGCCGCGCAGCCTAAATTCGAATTCTTCACTCCCGAACAGGCGGCGGAAGTTGAGGCGATTTCCGCCCGCATCATTCCAACGAATGACACGCCCGGGGCGCGCGAAGCTGGGGTCGTATATTTCATCGATCGCAGCCTGGCCACTTTCGCCGCCGATGATCAGAAGACGTACCGTGAGGGTTTGCCGGAATTGCAGGCGAGAGTAGGCGAGATGTTCACGGGCATGGCCAAATTTTCCGGCCTTATACTCGAACAGCAAGACGAGGTTTTGCATTCTTTCGATAAGAACGCGGCGGCATCCCAGGGGCCGTTCCGGGCGCGCCCGGCGGCGCAGAATTTTTTTGAGACGCTCCGCCAACATACCATCGCCGGATTCCTGGTCGATCCCGATTATGGCGGTAATCACGACGGGGTTGGCTGGAAGGTGATTGGACGCGAGCGCGAACATGTGTTTCAAGCTCCGTTTGGGTACTACGACAAGGACTATCCGGGCTGGGAAGCAGCGATGAAGGAAGCGGAGAAGAAATGAGAGTGGACCAGCCCAAGTACAAGACTTCCGACGAAGTGGATTTCGTCATCATCGGCTCCGGCGCGGCCGGCGGAATTCTGGCCAAGGAACTTTCGACAAACGGTTTTCGCATTGTGGTGTTGGAGCAGGGCCCGTACCTGACGGAAGCTGATTTTACCCACAACGAAATCGAAATCTTTGCACAGGACAAACTCACGAACCATCCGAAGCTTCAGCCGAACACGTTTCGCAAGACGCCGGAGGAAAAAGCCAAGCCGCAGCGTGCACTCATGTACGGGCGATGCGTGGGCGGGACGAGCGTACACTTTACGGCGAATTTCTGGCGCTTTCACGAGATCGATTTTATCGAGCGCAGCAAGATTGGCCCAATTGCGGGAACCGGTTTCACGGATTGGCCAATCACTTACGCGGACCTCGAGCCTTACTACACCAAAGTCGAGTGGGAAATTGGGGTTTCCGGCCTGGCGGGAGCCAGCCCGTTCGATCCGCCGCGGTCGAAGCCTTATCCGATGCCGCCGCTGCCGGTGAAATCTTCCGGCGTGATTTTCGAGCGCGCGGCGCGCAAGTTGGGCTGGCATCCGTACCCCGCGCCGATGGCGATCCTTTCTCAAGCGCGCCCAGGGCGAAGCGCTTGTGTCAATTGCGGTTTCTGTCTGGGATTCGGGTGCGAGGTCGGCGCGAAGTCCAGTTCGCTGGCTACGGCCATTCGCATGGCTGAGAAAACTGGCCGGTGCGAAATCCGGCCCAATTCTTACGTGCATCGGATCGAGACGGACGCCAACGGCCGCGCGGTTGGGGCAATGTATTTTGATGAAAAGCGTAACACTCATTTGCAGAAGGCTAAGGCAGTGGTGGTTTGCGCGAATGGGGCGGAGACGCCGCGGCTGCTATTGCTTTCCGCTAACAAACAATTTCCAAATGGCCTCGCGAACTCCAGCGGCATCGTCGGCAAATACCTGATGTTCAACACCTACACGCCAGTCTTTGGGGTGTACGAGCATCCCCTTAACGAATACAAGGGTTACGCCGTCAGCCGCGTGCTACATGATTTCTATGAGCTCGATCCACAAAAAATGGGCTTTTATGGCGGAGGTGGACTCGACGCGCGAGTCGATTTCACGCCCATCGGTTTTGCGATGGGTTGCCTGCCGCCTGGAACGCCGAGGTGGGGCAAAGATTTTAAAGCCGCCCTAGCGCATGATTTCACGCGCACCATGGAAGTCTCCACCCATGGCACTTCGCTGCCACTGGAGACCAACAGCTTCTCGCTTGATCCAGAATTGAAAGATGCCTGGGGGTTGCCTGCTCTCCGAATGACCTACAAGGATCATCCGGATGATTTGAAGTTCACCAACTGGCTGCTCGAGCGGGCCCATGAGGTCCACGAAGCGGCAGGCGCGCAGAAAAAATGGAGTTTTCCGGCTCAGGAACAGCAATTTGGCGTGCACCTGCTCGGCACCTGCCGCATGGGAAACGATCCGAAGACATCGGTGATCAATGCGGACCACCGGACGCACGATGTAAAAAATCTTTTCCTTTGCGACGGAAGCAGCCTGGTGACTTCCGGACGGGGCCAGCCCACCATGACCATCGAAGCGCTCGCGTTTCGCGCCGCGGATCGCATAACCGCCCTCGCGAAACGCGGCGAGATCAGCGCCTGACTTTTTGACCTTCCGACAAAAAACTAAGGGAGTCTTTGAAACGAGATTGCTTGTCCCTTCGTCACATTAACTGCCAGGCGCAAATCGAATGCGACAAAATCGTCTGATTACTTGTACAGCAGGCGGAATAATGCTCGGCCTTACCGTTGCTCTGGCCGCGGCGCGCGCTCAAACCGGCGCAGCGCAAGTACCTAGTTCGAGTGCCGCCGCACCCAAACTTGCTGAAGAGCAGTTCAAGAATATTCAGGCCCTCAAGGGGATACCCGCCGATCAGCTTATCCCCGCGATGCAGTTCATTGCGGCATCGCTCGGAGTGGAATGCGAACACTGCCACGTGGAGCATGCTTTCGAAAAAGACGACAAGAAGCCCAAGGTCACCGCGCGCAAGATGATAAACATGATGATGGCGATCAATAAGGATAATTTCGAGGGGCATCGCAAGGTGACTTGCTACTCTTGCCATCGCGGCGCCGCGGACCCTGTGGGTACCCCCATCATCACTGACGAGGAACTCAGGCCGGCGGGTGTGGAGGGGAAAAAGCCCGCTGATGAAAAAGCTTCGATGCCTGCAGCGGACCAGCTTCTTGACAAATATCTCTCCGCCACCGGTGGCGCGGCTGCGATCCAGAAAATCACGAGCCGCGTACAAAAGGGAACGCTCAGTGCATTCGGCGGCGAGCACTTTCCCATCGAGGTTTACTCCAAGGCTCCCGACAAGCGGATCTCCATCATGCATCTAAAAGGCGGCGAGAGCGTCACTGCGTTTGACGGAAAGCAAGGATGGCTCAGCGTTCCGGGGCGTGTTCACGTGATGTCCGCTGCGGAAAACGACGCGGCGCGCATCGATGCCGATCTTTATTTCCCGGCGCACCTGAAGACGCTTTATCAGAAATTCAGCGTTGATTCTGGTGGAAAAATCGATGGCCATGAGACCTACCTGGTGACCGGGCGCACCAAGGGCCAGCCGCCTATCCGTTTGTACTTGGACAAAGAGTCTGGTCTGCTGCTGCGACTCATCCGCTACGCCAAGACTCCTCTCGGGCGCAATCCCACGCAAATTGACTACGCGGATTATCGCGATGCGAATGGCGTGAAGGTGCCTTTCCGGTGGACGCTAGCGCGTCCCGGGAACCGATTCACGATACAGGTCGAGCAGGTTCAGCAAAATGTTCCTGTGGACGACGCGAAATTTGCCGTTCCGCCGCCAGCAGCGGCCGCAGCGGGACCGAAACCTTCGACCCCCTAGACCACCGAACGCGCATTAGAATTATTGAACCCGCGCCGCGGCAGCGGTAGTATGAACGCGGGTTGAGATGCGAGGTTATCCTAAGGGTCTGAAGGATCTCGGGAATGGTTTTCAACGCCAGGACGAGACGCGCTCACAAGTGTTTATCGTCCCCTATATTCTTGCGTCGGCATTGTGCCCTTATCCTTGCGGGGGGCTTAGTCGCCTTCTCTATTTCCTTCCTTGTTGCTGGTGCTCTACGAGCCGCGAAGCCGCAAGCCGCGGGCCAGGCATGCGCCGGGCAAACCACGGCGCCCTCGAAGACGATTCAGTTCGATCGAGACGTCATACCCGTCCTGCAATCTTCCTGCGTCCCCTGCCATGGACCCGAGAAACACGAAGGTCAACTTCGCCTCGACTCCGAGGAAGCGATCTTGCGTGGCGGGGTCTCAGGAAAGGTCATCATTCCCGGCAACGGCCAGGAGAGCCTTTTGGTCAAGCGATTGTTGGGCGTCGCCGGCGCGCCCCGCATGCCGCTGGGCGGTGATCCCCTTT
>WNFJ01077692.1_pt3 | contig 19677 bp, 28 predicted proteins | sample 5400461 | NCBI WGS metagenome assembly WNFJ01 (sample SAMN13153349, study PRJNA577476) | soil metagenome | isolation source: 115 cm saprolite on Douglas fir-dominated hillslope | place: USA:California | collected 2013-09-17
CCTTCGGCTTTCCCATCTATGTCGCACCGCTTCCCGCTGGCTCCATTCAGCGTGTTTGCGACGACACCCTGGATTTCATCCAGGTGCCCGGCTTCCCTAGTGCGATTCGCCTCTTCGCGCTCACGCACTCCCGCCGTAATGTTGTTCAACGCTAGCCGTGGCTAATCTCTTTCTCGTTAGATGCACCCAGTAGCAGCCACACCAAAATGATGACGACATGATTACCTCAATTCATACGTTGGTTTATTCCGACGATGCTAACGCAACGCGGACGTTTCTGCGTGACGTCCTTGGGTGGAATTACGTCGCCGAGGATTTCGATAACGACTGGCTCATTTTCAAATCGGGGCCGAGCGAGATGGGCGTGCACCCGACGCACAGCGAATGGGAAGGCCAAACGTACGACTACCCGCGTCACCACTCGATCGCGTTGATGTGCGACGACATCGATACGACGGTCGGCGAGTTGCGGGCGAAAGGAGCGCAGTTCCGAGGTCCTATCGAACAACATGAGTACGGCCGCGTCATCATGATGATCGTGCCCGGCGCAGATGACATCCAGCTGTATTAGCCGACTCACAAGCTCGCGTACGATCTTTAGAACACAGACAATCGCGTCATCGACTGGTAGGATCTCATATAGGACAGGAGTGTCGCGACTAACGCATCTAACAACGCGCTTCAGCCAACCGCTAACCGCCAGGAAATTTGCACATGATAACTTCAACACTCAAATTCTTAGCACAGCTCGGTTCCCTCACCGGTGGCTTATCTTATTCTCGTTAGCCTTCAACAAATGAAACTAATTCTTCTGGGAAATGCCGGCGTCGGCAAGAGCACGATGGCTCGGCACCTGATCGGCAGTGGTGACATCCCACGCTTATCCTTGGATGAAATTGCTTGGAATCAAGGCACAACGCGAAAGCCTCTGGCAGAAAGCCTCAAGCTCCTTTACGAGTTTTTTGACACCAAAGACCAATGGGTGATTGAGGGATGTTATGGCGACATCATCGAAGCGGCGCTTCCGCACTGCACCGAACTCAGGTTTCTGAATCCGGGTATTGAGACATGTTTAGCGCATTGCAACCGCCGACCGTGGGAGCCGTCAAAATTTTCCTCTGCTGAGCAGCAGAATGCGATACTCGCTCAACTTATCCAATGGCTGAAAGAGTATGAGACTCGAAATGATGAGTACGGTTTGAAACGCCACCGCCAGATTTTTGACAATTTCTCGGGAACTAAGCGCGAGTACACATCTACTGCCTCATATGAAAGCTAACCATGCGCTGCGGCGAACCCGGACATCGCGCTGTGGTTGTAATCCACGCGTCCTGCAGGCCGGGTCGCTGAGCCTTGTCTCGTTAGGCCTCAACTTTCAGAGGAGTTCGGTTAATTGAGCTTTGCCGGTCGCACGAAAACTTTATCCAAGTTAAGCTATCGAGCATAAATACCATCGCAGATATTGAAACGCTGTACGCACGATTAGGCGAACGCGACTACGAAGCAGTGATGTCGTATTTGGCTGACGACATTGCCTGGGTCGTGGCTGACAATTCGCCGTTGGCGGACCGCAGCCCTTATCACGGAATAGCTGAAGTGCGCTCAGGCGTTTTCGAACGCTTAACGGCGGGCTTCGACAAACTCGTCTTTGACGCGGACGAGATCTTTGAGTGCAACGGCGGTGAGAGAGTTGTGGCTCTCGGCTATTATTACTTCAGGTTTCACGGGCAAGCTGAGGAACGCAAAGCACAGGTCGCCCACGTCTGGACGATCCGCGACGGTCGGGCCGTCAAGTTCCAGCAATTCCTCGACACGCTCCGGGTCGCACGCGACGCGGGAGCGGTCTAAGGCTCCAGGCGCTCTTACCTTCGGGAACTCGCTCGTTTTCTGGTGGGCTGCTCTGACAAATGTTCGGACCCATGCACGTTCCGACGAAGGCCTAACTGCGGCGAAATCCCCACTTTTGCTTCAAGTGGCTGGGTGGCTTATCTCTTTGACTCATGATCTTCCCAGCTCATTCGCCCTCTCGGGCTTGCACGTCCATGTCGCGGCTTCCCAACGCGCTCCATTCTCGTTAGGCCGACATCGGGAATGCGATGAAACGCACGTGGACGATTATCGGGGTGAGCGATGTGCCGAGGAGTTTCAAGTGGTACCAATCGCTGTTCGGCCAGCCGGCGACGTCCCCGGGCCATCCCGACTTTGGTCAGCTTCTCGACTCGGATGGAACTGTGTTGCTCTGCCTCCACCAGTGGGGCGCGCACGAGCATCCATCCTTGATGAGCCCGGACGAGGCGTCACCTGGCAATGGACTCCTTTTGTTCTTCCGCGTCGACGACTACGAGATGGCCCTGAAGAGGGCACGCGCTCTCGTCGACCGGTTCGAAGAGGAGCCCCACGTGAACCCGAACACTCAAACAAGGGAGTTCTCACTCCGGGATCCGGACGGATACTACGTGACGATCAGTGCGCTCTCTGCGCCCCAGCGAAGGTGATCCGCGAGGCGGCGGCCTAACAAGCGCTTGCAGTCGAGGAACGCGCGCGGCTGAATCAGAAGTCACGGGAGAGACGTCCGCGCCTTCGCGGCTGAAGCGCTGTTCGTTAAGCCTTACCTGCATGTCTGTCGAGCTGGACTAATTCTTTATAGGGGCAGATTTTTCTGCAAAAATTTGTTTCGGAATGTCGAAACAAGGCATGTCCGCTCGTCATCGTTGCAGAGCCGTGAAATGTTTCCGACTCTGAAACGAACAAACCAAAACACTACGATCAAAACAATCACCATGAAATACGCTCTACTTGTGCATGTGAACAAAGATGCTGTTGACCAATCCAAGGACGCAAAGGCCGCTGGTATGGCTTATGGGGGAGCCCTGCGTGCTGCGGGCATCTTCGTCGCAGGGGCAGGTCTGGAGTCGCCGCAGGCGACCACTGTGGTATCGGTCCGAAACGGAAAACGCCAGGTGCATGACGGCCCGTATGCTGAGACGAAGGAATTCCTCGGCGGGTTTGTCATCATCGACGTGCCAAACCTGGATGCTGCACTGGAGTGGGCAGCGCGTAATCCGGCCGCGGCTCTCGGATTCGTCGAAGTGCGCCCATTGGCCGTTTCATATTTTGCCGTGGGCGGCAAGTGATTCCAGAATGAACTTAACCGCGACGCATGACGCGATTGAAGCCGTTGCGCGTGATTCGTACGGACGACTAGTCGCCTACATCGCCTCGCGCACCGGCGACATCGCCGATGCACAGGATGCGTTGAGTGAGGCGCTAGTTGCCGCTCTGGAAAATTGGCCGACGAATGGAGTTCCAGATAAGCCCGAAGCATGGCTCTTGCATGTTGCCCGCAACCGATTGATTGACGCCTCCCGTCGGGAACAGACCCGGCGAGATGCCGAGCCTTTGTTGCTACAACTCGCCGAGGAAGCTGAAACGACGACAACGGAGTACGAGTCTTTTCCAGACGAACGCCTGAAGCTGCTTTTCGTGTGTGCGCACCCTGCCATTAATGTCGCTGCACGCACGCCACTCATGCTACAGGTGGTGCTTGGGATAGACGCAGCAAAGATTGGCTCTGCTTTCTTGGTGTCTCCCGTTGCCATGAGTCAGAGACTAGTGCGGGCCAAGACGAAAATTCGCGACGCCGGCATTCCGTTCCGCGTACCTGACCCGCCGGAATTGAGCGAGCGACTTTCATTCGTTCTGGATGCCATCTACGCCGCATACACGACTGGCTGGGACAGCCTGCCGGACGCCGCGTCAACGCACCGTGCTCTGGCATCGGAAGCCATTGTGCTCGGGCGCGTTCTCGTTCAGTTCATGCCCGCCGAACCGGAAACCTTGGGTTTGCTAGCCTTGATGTTGCACTGCGAAGCGAGACGTAAGGCGCGTTTTTCCAGCACCGGCGAATTCATCCCGCTCGACCAGCAAGACACCACACGCTGGTTGGGGAATTTGGTGGAAGAAGCCGAAAAGCTTTTGAGGACTGCCGCCGGGTTTGGCCAGACCGGGCATTACCAACTGGAGGCCGCAATCCAATCCATTCACGCGGCTCGCGCCAAATCCGGGAACATTGACTGGCAGGAAATCGCATTGCTTTACGAAGGCCTTGTCAGGTTCGCGCCCAACATCGGCGCGTCGGTGGGACATGCCGTGGCGCTGGCGCAAGCAGGCAATCCTTCTGCCGGGCTGAATGCACTCGATGCTTTGCCTCAAAGCAGCGTCGTCAACTATCAACCATTCTGGGCCGCGCGTGGGCATTTGCTGCGATTGCTGAATCGAAACCAAGAAGCGCACGAAGCGTTCACTCGCGCCGCGACTCTCACGGACGATCCGGCATTGCGTGAGTATCTTTTCAAGCGAGCGACCGGTGGTTTGGTTTAACTGGGATTGATTGATGTAAATGACGCGGTTCGCCGATAAATAGATTCAAACCGATCAAGATCTAAGCTTACTATTTCGGAGTACCGATATATGAACAGAATGAATCCCAAGGTTGATGAATATTTAAGAAAAGCCAAAAAGTGGCAGGAAGAAATGAAGAAACTGAGAAGGATCAGTCTCGACTGTGGGCTGACCGAAGAATTGAAGTGGGGTAAACCTTGTTACACGTTTCAGAACAGTAACGTAGTTCTCATACAAGGCTTTAAAGAATTCTGTGCGCTTCTGTTTTGCAAAGGTGCCTTGTTAAAGGATCGCCATGGGATTCTTAGGAAATTTGGCTGGGAGGCGGCACGCCGGATTCCGTTCACCGATGTTCGAGAAATACTTGAGATGGGACCCATCTTGAGGGCCTATATTTGTGAAGCCATTGAAGCGGAAAAGGCCGGTTTGAAAGTGAATTATAAAAAGAAGCCGGAACCTATTCCTGAAGAATTGCAGAATAAATTGGATGAAATCCCTGCCTTGAAAGCTGCTTTTGATGCACTGACCCCGGGACGGAAAACGGGATACATCCTTTATTTTTCTGCAGCCAAACAATCCAAAACTCGGGAGTCCAGGGTTGAAAAATGTATGCGGCAAATTCTCAATGGAAAGGGATTGAATGATTAGTAATGCCACCAAACGTTCAATTCTTCGCTGGATTCACCTCATCTTTACCATTCCGATAATCGGTTATGTTTATAGTCCGTTTGCAGAACTTCCGAACTACGCCCCCGTTGTTCGGTTTGTCTCCATTCCTGTACTTATCCTTTCGGGATTTTGGATGTACGCAGGCGTATTCTTCGCCATCATTGGCGTCGCACTATGGCTCGGTGCATATTATCTGTCCGGATATGGCGCGGCTATCCTGAGTGCGGTAGCGCTATTCATCGCGCGGAAGACTTGGTTGATGATTCGTGCGCGACAATCGAAAAGATCGACCTAACACGAACCTCCAAGAAGCTCTGCGATTTACGGTTATGGAGAGTCCAACATTGTGTGTTAAACGCTTACCGCCCGGCGGTCGCTGACCTCGAACATTAGCCTCACAGGGGCGCTGCTATCCTATGGCAAAGAAGACGATAGACTTTGATGTAGTTCGGGATAGCGCTCTGGCGCTACCGGATGTTAAAGAGACCACCATTCACGGCACCCTTTGTTTTAAGTTACATGGGAAGCTTTTGACCTGCCAGGCTCTCGACAAATCGGTCGAGCCCAACACGCTTGCCGTTCGAATCGATTTCGATCAGCGCGCGGAGTTGCTCGCGACGGATCCGAGCGTCTATTACGTGACGGACCATTACATGAATTACCCGACGGTGCTCGTGCGGTTATCGCGGATCGATCGGAGCTCTTTAAGGGATTTATTGGCTATTGCCTGGCGCTTTGTGAGCTCGAGGACGAAGAAAACTCGCCGGAGTCAACATCGAGGGAAGTCCGAGTGAAAGGCACACCTCTTGTTTAACCAATCAATAGCCAACTCCGAAAGTTTTGATTCGTTCGCTCCCCGCTCTCTTACCCTCGCCCCTCGGGTTTTGTGATCTATGTCGCGGCGCCTGCGTTCGCTCCATTCGCGAGCAGGCTGGCCCGATTACGTTATAAGTTGACTCATTCGCTCCCGCTCTTTCGGCCTTCGGCTTTTGCCGACTGGCATGGAATTTATCGAAACCGCCGATTTTCGATCCAACGGAACTTGTTACTTTGGCACGGTGCCAACAATTGCGGAGTACCAGTGGTCGCGGCAGGGGATACGATCACAATTGAACGCAACGGGGTCGTGCTCACCAAGCTTAGGTTTGATGGGCTTGGACAGATTTATATCACATATGTGATATAAAACGGAAACAGCTTGTCGATACAACAGAGACAGGCGGTATGATCGGACCATTTGTCCGCGAACAGGCTGGGACTCGTTAGGCACTTTGATTAGGCGATCAATCGGAAAGTTTCCCCCGTAAAACGGTGAGTGAATACGGTGGTAGCTCGTAGAACGACGACGCTTCTCGTGTAAAGTGCGCGGGTGGCAGGCTTCGAATCGGGTGGCCGTCCGGCCCGTCATCATGCCACGCGTATTGCTGTCGCGAAAATTGAACTACCTCTGTCTGGCTGACGAAGCGCGCTGGCTGCTGTGCGCCGGGAATGTTGAACTGTACATCAAGTTGGACGGCGCGTTTGGGATGCTTGTTAATGGCAAGCAAGGCCCACTGTTTATCCGGTCGTCGCACGGCATAGGCAGTAACAGCTGGGGATGAACTCGGCTTCCCCTGCTTTATGGTTACGCGAAATATGTCGTGCGGTTTGTTTGTTGGCTGCATCCATTCTTTGGTCATGAGCTGAGCCGCATAGTAACCAGACAGGCGATTCAGTTCGTCGTTCGTTGGGTTTAGCTGAAGCATCATGAGATTGCCCCAGGAACACTTGAGTTCGTCCTGAAGATAGTTTGGCTCATAGCCGTATTGGTAAGCCTTCGAACCACCCTGAGTCAGAAACGTTCCGACTGTGTCTGCATTGAAGAGCGCGCCTTCAATGTCCACTTCGTGCTGCCCTGAAAAAACCGAATAGCCATATTCGGCCATCAGCCAGGGGATGTCAGAAGGAACGCCATCGGCGCGCAAGCTAGCAAGCATTTCCGTTAAACGTTTTGGAGTTTCCCGAAGCTGCTGCGCGGCATCGGCGCAGATGTTATCGAATGGATAAAACTCGAACGAGAAAAAATCGAAAGGAGCACCAGCGCCCCGAACATATTTTAGAAATCGATTCATCCAGGAACGATCGCCTGACGCGTCAGCCCACGTAAGCAGTTGTTCCTCGAAATTTTGCAAGCTTGGTCCGCCGAGTTTTAAGCGCGGACTGAGCGCAGCGATCTGTCGAGCGACTCCCGAGTAAAGCGCCGCATAATCCTCCGGCGAAACCCATTGTCCATCGGGTTCTTCGCCCAGTTCGATTCCTTCAAGGGCGTATTGCCGTTTCAACAGATAGCTGAGCTCAGCCGAAGCGTTCTCGGGCGTGTCATACAACACGCCAACGGGCATAAGGACGGGTAAGTTGTTCGTGAGCTTGCTGCGCAAAATGAAATCCAGTCCGGGTTGTTCGACGCTAAAGTCGATATCTTGTTCGCGATGCCACGGATCGGTGGACGAGACATAAATGACTGTTTGCCGATGCCGATTGGCCGCGTGACGAACTTGATCATGAAAACGATTGTGGCCATCGACCTTTCCGAGCTCAATCTCGCTAATCGCAAATCCAACGCGGTCGCGAATATCGTCGGAAGGTTGCGCGTTCGTTCCCGAACTCCGGTTCATCACGATTCGCACAAATCGAGTCGCGCGCGGGCGCTCGGCGAGTCGAATGAGTTCATCGCCGCCATGCGCGTCATCGACGTTTCCGTGTGCGAATGGCTGCCAGTCGTCCTCATCATCTGGGTGCAAGTGCATCGGATCGTCCCCCGGCCAGTATTCGACGCGATACCATTTAGCGTACGGCGTTCCCCAATGAATACGGATGGCGTTGACTGGCTTTGTCCCGCCCAGATCGATCACCACCCATTGCGGATGCGCATCTTCAGCTTCGCCGGTGAACTGCGAATCGAGATACGGATTACTTTTCCAGAATGATTGCTTGTCGCCGTCCGCGATGCGGGAGTAACCGTCATCGCTTGCCTGATCGATCGTGTTTCCCCGTCGTGGCAAACGATAGCCATAGGAGACGCTGATCAGCTCGCCGAGTGAATCGTCGGAGGTCCAATAGCCGGCCTTGTGAACCGGATCACTCCACGCGCCGCGTGGGTTCCAATGCCAGACTTCATCCGCGAGCTCGGTGCGCAGGCGATACGTCAGCGGCCCAAGTCCAGCTGAGAGCATTTCGTCGATGTTCTTGTCCGTGAAGATGCGGGCGCATTCGCCTTTCTCGTGACCGTCAATGCCCGCGCCTAATGCTTGCGTCGGCACACATCGATTTACTGGATGATCCGCCGAAACAATTGCAGAGACTGAAAAGGGCTTCTGGTCGGTACGTGCTTCTTCTGCCGAAGCAAAATGGACAATGGCCGAAGCAACTGTTGCACGAAGCAGCCAGTTTCCTTTTGCGAACCATGCACTTTTCACCGCGTGGTATCTAAATGCGGATCGCTAGCAATGAAAGCGACGCGAGGACGCGCCATTTGCAACAGAACCTTGGCGCAAAGGTGGAACGCGTTGTCATCAACGCGTTGGTTAAACCAACCGTGGCTCTGACGCCTGATGTCTTGCGCCTTCGGCGACGAACAGAGATCGTCTTCGGAGAAGCCAATCCACCTTCTCTCCCATGGGCCGTCAACTCCGCCGCCACCTCCCCTCACAGCAGCCTGCTGCTACTCGTTTGGGACTACCGCTGCGCTTTCTCCAGTTGCCGTTGCACCTGCTTTTTTTCGCTGCGCACGTCGGTCAACTGGCTCTGGAGAAGTGGCAACTGAGATTTTTGCGGGTTGGGATGGTGGCTCTTATGCTTACCCTGCCAGTACTCCGGCCCAGGTTGTTTTGCTTCTCCAATTCTCAATAGCAATGCATTTTCTTCCTGTTGAAGCGCTGCATGACGGTCCTGCAACGCCTGAATCCGATCTTTGGCCGTCTGCTGTTCAGCCAACATCGCATTATTCTTTGCTGCCGCGTCTTCTCGTTGATGTTGGGCTTCCATCTGCTGTTGTTGATATGCGGCGTAGTTGCCAGCCTGCTTGGCGGAGAATGCGGTGGCGCTTTGCGGGTCATAATGAAAGCGTTCTTGAACTTCTTTCGGCAGTTCGGCGAAGTAAACTTTCGACATTCCTGATTTCGTTTTCACGACAATGCCATCAGGCTCGACGCGGGTGACGGTTGCGTCTTTGTATTCTTTTCCATTAACCGTTTTGAAGTCTTCAGAGAAGGCAGCGGCTGTGAAGGATAAGATCAGTAACGTGAGAACTTTTGTCTTCACTGGTTGCCTCAGCCCTGGGATCGTTTTTCTGTTGCCATATTATAGATTCTTCCGTCAAGGATAATCCCTGAGCCAGCGGAGCGCTTCGCGCCGTCGCAACATGCGGGCCCCTTGCGCAACGATCAGTTTTTCGGGTCGCGTTGCATGGTTATTCCTCTTGATTTGCGCGCACAGAACCGATGTGACACATTGGACACATGAGAACTGCGACAATTCGTGAATTGCATATGAAGACTGGCAAACTCGTCCGGGCTTCTGCGCATGAAAACATTCTCATCACCGACCGCGGCCAAGCCGTGGCAGTCCTTAAAAGCGCAAAGGCTGCCGATTTGATAGGCAAGCCTTTTCCCAAGCGCGACATTCGCAAGATGCCGAAAAGTGACGTCGACTCGACCATCTATGTTTCGCAGGATCGGGATGGCCGATGATCTATCTCGATTCCAACTACATCTTTAAGTGCTACATCAACGAGCCGGGCACACCGCGAGTCCTCTCGCTGGTGCAAAATAGCCCCGGCTGTGGCAGTGGTCTTCACGCGAGGACAGAGTTCTGGTCCGGGCTGCATCGTCGCGTCTGCGAAGCGGTGACCTCAACTGAAGACGCGCGCAAGATCTGGCGGCAATTCGAACAGGATGAACACGCCGGAATATGGCATTGGCTTCCGTTGAACGACATCGTGATCAGGCGCGCGTGCGAAGTACTTGAAAAGCTGCCACTGGACGTCTTTTTGCGGTCAGGCGACGCTCTTCATCTCGCATGTGCTGCAGAAAATCGATTCACCGAAATTTACAGCGGCGATCGCATCTTGCTCGCGGCGGCACCGCATTTCGGGCTAAACGCTGCGAGTGTTTATTGAACTCGCTTCTTCTCGCGCTCAGCCTTGCACTACTCCTTGCTGGCTGTAGCAAGCCATCCGCTGCCACGCGTGTTGATCCGAACGGCCCTGTCGAAATAGTGATTCCCGAACGGGGCGCTTACACGGGCGCATTCATGGATTTTGGCGACGAAGAAGATGACGTCACTCTCGAGACAATCGAGGACTTCGAGCAGATGGTGGGCAAACATCAAGCCATCATCGTTTCGTCGAGCTACTGGGGAGAACAAAATTTTCCCGTGGACAATCTCAACGTGATCTGGCGGCACGGCTCACTGCCGCTGGTATTTTGGTCGCCGTGGGACAAGCCATACGAGGAAGATCATGGATCAGACAAGTTCAGTTTGACTGAGATTCTCGCAGGCAAGTGGGACGCGTACATCGACAAGTGGGCAGACGCCGCCCGTCAGTTTGGACATCCAATGATTGTGGTGTTCGGAGTCGAAATGAATGGGACGTGGTTCCCGTGGTCGGGAGCTTACTACGGTGGCGCGCAATGGGACCCGGAGGCCAAAAATTGGAAAGGCCCGGAAACATTTCGCAGGGCTTATCGTTACGTGGTGGATCGCGTCCGGGCGCGGGGGGCGTCGAACATCAAATGGATGTTTCACACCAACAATTATCCCTATCCATACGAACCCTGGAACTGCGCGGCTGCGTACTATCCCGGTTCCGATTACGTCGACTGGCTCGGCCTGAGCGTTTACGGGCAGCAGTACAAGGACGAACCGAATCCCGACATTCCGTCACTTGTGAACTGGCCTTACGAGGAGATCTGCAGGCTCGATCCACATAAACCAGTGATGATTGCTGAATGGGCAACCGGCGAGTTCCCGCTTGCGACTGCCCCTCCGAGCGCGCTGCGGAAACCACAGTGGATCAAGCAGGCCCTGGAGCTCTTCCCCACACGCTATCCGCGGATCAAAGCGGCGCTTTACTGGCACGAGCGCTGGCAAAACGCCGACGGATCGTACAGCAACCTGCGCGTGAATTCTTCTGTGGAATCGCTGCGAGCGTATCAAGGCGGCGTCGCCCATCCTGATTGGCTGGGCGATTTGATCCTGCGGGCGCTCCCGAAATGACGTGACGCAGACAATCCTGTCTGCGTTCTCTGGACGGTCAGGAGGCCAGACAGGATTGTCTGGCTCACGCCCCCGCCAATAATTTTTTCCGTTGACCGCGTCGGGGGCGAGGATTACCGCGTCCTCGGCAAAGGTAGAGATGAACCTTTCGCGAAATCCTTTTTCTGCGGCAGGGTTAGCGTAAGCCTATTCTGTTCTCACGCTAGGTAGTCCGACCGCTGTTGCCGTTTTGTTGCCACTTCTTGGATGGCCCCGCTCGCCGCTCAGGATCGCGCTAGAATCGTTTTTGATTGCCGGACGCTGAATGATCCGGCCATGATTCCATCGACGATCTGAGCGGCAGGTTTCACTCCAATGGCAGACGAACCTACTCCCCCCGAATCTACACCTCCCCAGAAGATCGTCGAAGGTCTTGAGGCGCGGCGTGACAAACTGCAGAACTACATCGTCAAATTTCGGTTTAGGTGGTCGTTCCTCATCGTCGCCTTCCTAATCGGGACCGGTGCCAACATAGCAATTGATATCATGTCCGATACGACTCCGTCGCTAGCTGATTGGTATCGAGGTGGTCTTGCAGGCGCGGGCTTGTATCTCTTGATCGTCAGCCTAATTCGTTCCGGTCTGCGAGGCAATCTACTAGAGGTAAATCGCACTCTGGTCGGAGGCGATCCTACGCTGCAGACTTCGCCCATTCCGCCTTCGCCACGCCGTTCACGCAGGCCAGCCACCGGGACGAATTGGAAAGATCAGCCGCTGGCCATAGCGGCGATAGCAGTCGCTGGGACGATCATCCTAATGGTCACTGCAGTTATTCCGATATGGGACAAAGAAAAGGACAATCAGATCGCCGAGCTGAAGGTCGAACCCACTAGGCTCAAAAATGAACTTGATGGCCTACGTGGCGAACGGAATCGACTGGAATCAGAGAATCTGAAATTGCGACGCGATCTCGATCGACTAAGTCCCGATAAGTTATTCTCTCTAGACGACGTTTATCCAAAAGGATTCCGTTCGGTCAGAATTGGCGATAGGGTCGATCTGCTAGCGAAGGTTTACGGTGCCGAAGCGGATATTGTAGAAGACGAGAGCCCTGCTTGGATCTCGGTAAAGTTCAAAAACCCGCAGGTGTTTTCGCAAATCACCTACTATTACTACGCACAGGCGACATCGAAAAAAATTACTATGATCCTCTTTCATTTCGACAACAAAAACGGACGGACCTTCGATATGCTGAAACAGCAGCTAATCGATACATACGGTCAGTCAAAGATGAAGGAAGTAGAGAATTGGCGACATAAAACCGAACTGCAATGGTCGGGCATTAACAAACACGTCATCACATTGGCGGACGGAACGCTGCACATTGAACGGTCAGATACGTTTCCGTGACCACTAGCGCGCGAAGCGGTGAAAACTTCACACCACATCTACGAAGTCCGCCCGCGCAAAGATAAATGCGGCGTTAATCTCGTTTCCGATGCCCTGCCATTCGCTCGGCTGTGGTATGAGCACGCAGGATCGCGCTAGAATCGTTTTTGATTGCCGAACGGCGAAATGATGCGGCAAGGATGCCAGCGGCAGCTAGCGATGGCCTCGCACAGTCGCGACGTAACCGTTGGCGACTGAGCCACCTTCCGTTGTAGTGTATATGCCAAGCACATTGTTTTCGAAGACCGTGTTTCCCGACGTGCCGTCAACGGTGAGTCCTGGGGAAGAGGGGTAGGCAATTTCTGTCCACCGCGCGTCGCCAAATGCGCGGTGGGGCATGCGAGGGACATGCGCGAAAAACGCCCCTGCATTGGGCGGGATCACACCGACCCAGACGCCTGTTAGGTAGAAGCCGTCGTGCTTGTCGCTCGTAATGCCGTTGAAATGCGAGATGTCGACGCCGATGCGGTGGCGGTTCTTATAGTCGTAGGACGTCCAGTCCGAAGCCGTTTGTGTCGCCGAGTCCCAGTCCACCAGGTAGCCATGGTCGATTCCCTGGATATTTGCGTCACTGTAGCCGCCGGCGATGGTGTATTGCGTCCCGCGGTTATACCAGATTCCGTAGGCGGTAATGCTTACCGCTCCCGGTTTTACCAGCTCCACCCAGGAGTTGTTGTCGATGTCGTAAACGAAGGCCCTGCCCGTCGAAAGGTTCGTATCAAAGTTGCCGACGACAAGTCCGCCCATTGTGCTGTGCGCGAGCGTGTCAAGGACCTGCTCCCCGGGGGATGGTGATGGAGTCGCGGCGGCTATGGGGAAGTCGATCGTCTGCCAAGTGCCAGATCCGTCGGTCGGTCCTTCGTAGAGCAGACCGTGATCGTAAGCCCCAGTCTCTTGTGTCTTGTAGCTGCCTACCAGGCGCACATTATTGGAAGACAGGGCGTCCGGCCCGTAGAGCGTCGTGCTCGTAACGGTGACGCCGGGGGAACTCGGAAAGTTCAGGAGGGTCCAATCGCCGCTGCCATCGAGGAGACCCTGGTAGAAAAGCCCCTGCCCAGTCGTCTCGCCCGCCAGAGCATAGAATCCCGTTATGTAAACGTTCTCTCCTCCGGCGCCGCGTATCCCTGTTAGAAACGTGGAACTCCCCATGGCACCACCGGGGTAGTTCAACGTTGAGTAGTCGACTTGCGCGAAAGAAATGTTCGCACAGAGAATTGTCAGGATCGCACAAGCGAGCAGAGTTGTCGTATTTTTGAACCGAATCGGCTGATACATATTAGGACTTTCTTCTTTTCCCCGCTGGTTGACCCTTGGTGACCGCAGGTCTGAAAACGAGACGAAGCTCGCGGGAGAAGCGTCCTATGCCGAATTCAGGCTATTTAATGGTGCAGAGTCTACGAACAATAGTCAGGCAGTCTATAGGACTTTAGTCGTACCCCTTGTTGCAGGCACGATGCACGATCTACCGTGCATTTGACCACCGATAACAGCCAACATCGGCCGAACGGTCGAGAATCAATTTTCATCGCTTCGCCGTCGAGAGTTCCGTGTTCGTGTAAGGCGAAAGCTAACGCTTCGATCTGTCGCCAGCGTTCAGGGAGTGCACCTAAACGCGGGGGAGAAAGCGTAACTCGCAGACTCAAGTTCCGTAAACGCGGTCAACTTTTCATCCGCTTGCACAACGTAACGCTTTCCGTCGTCGCGATGCGCGTCTGCAATCCAGATTGTTCGCCCCTCACGATCAATGGCCAAAACGCAGCCCCAACTCCAACCGGCTTTGCTGAGATTGTCAGCGATGATTTCCCAGTTCTTCACGCCAATCTTGGGATGTTTGATGTCACGACGGGATTCGGAGCAATCCGGATGATAGTCATTACTATTAACGGATTGGCCGCTTCGAACGCCATCGCCTTCTGCCGTCCCTCAACCGAAACGACAACTGCGGTAAGGTTTGGATCAACCGAAATTACTTTATCCAACGAGAAAGCTCTTTGCTCTTTCTTGCCGACAAATACCAACCGTTTGTTCGTAATGGTAAGGTGTCCGGTATCAAGTTTTGCCCATTGCTGCGTGCTTAACGAACGGCCACTTGTCCCCCCGACATAAACGCCTTTTCTAGTCGTAACTTGCCGTTCGCAGCATACAACGACAAAACAGCCGCGAACGCTTTCATTTTGACGCCATTCGCATAACGCAGTAATTGACACGCGAGAGAGGCGGCGACATAATCAGTAGCAAGTGGAAATACAGGACACTGAGGCTGAAACGCTAACGGGCAGTGTGTTGCCAGAGAGCAAAAAACCATGGCAGCTACAGAAGCGCTATGCTGGTTTGCGTCCCTTCGTGAAAGGCGACCCGCGCAGGCACAAAGGCGGCAGGCCCAAAAGCTTTCTCGAATTGCGGAAGCTTATTCAGTCAATCATGGCTGAGGAAATCGAATATAAGCCTCGCAAAAACGGCAAGACATTGAGAGTGACCTGTGCCGAAGCCATGGTTAGGCATGCGGTTAAAAGCAAAGACCCAGCATTGATGCGCTTGGCGTTTGAGTACGGCTTTGGCAAGGTGCCGGACAAGCTGGAAGCCACTGGTCTTGAAAACAAAACGCACCTGGTCTTGCATTTCGCGCACGAGCGAGCCGCCGTCGAGGCAGCCCAAGCTAATGGCGAAGATCCGCGCCGAGCGTTGCTACGCGACGCCGATTAGCCGCTGCTCAAGCAGTGGCGCGGATAGCCAGTCCAGTTCGCGCACAAAGATTTTAGTCCAGCAATAACCGTCCCCAGACTGCTCAGTCGCGCGTCGGTACGCTTCTGGAATCAATTTATTTCGCGCGCTCACGTAGGCCCAGTCATGGTGAGGCTGGCAAGGCCACCGGTGCCCGTCGGGCGATAAAGTTTCCGCGCAATCGCAATATCTGGTCGCATTACTGTCGCCCTTCCCAGTCAGTTTCTCGCGTTCATTTTCGTCAACTTCGCGTTTTGCTTGTAAGAGCTGTTTAGTTGACTAATCAGTCAAGAAGGCGATTTCACAGCCTCGACGATGCTCAGCATTCTGCGCGTGACCGCCGCTACGTTGCTCTTAGCCTTGGAATGAAACGCAGGTGGAAAAAGAGATAAAAACGAGCTAGCGGGGCGTCTTTATACCTTCGACATTGTCTGACGTTATCGGACTGGCCGTTTGCGTCAGGCTGTCACGCGTAAAAATTAGGCCGACTCGCAGCGCGATAGCCGGTCGGCGCGGCCTTTGACCACCAGCTTCTCTTGCGCTATGCCACGCAAGAGATCGACGCGCTGCGTGCGCCGAATGCAACAACAACCAAGTGTGTGCGCGCATTTCTAAGCCGCCATTTTCTCGTTTTTGGCTGCTGGTGGAGAGCAACCAGGAAAGGTCCAGATCACATCGCCATTCAGTATCGAGTTCACTTTGGACAACATTTCCCGCGCGACATGGTCAACGCGCTCCATGGATTCATCTCCGATAAGTGGGCGCGCCAACAGGGTTCGACCTAAGTCGTTGACCGCTGGTACGTCCCTGGCACTTTGAAGCGCCCTCGGGTAATCGAGGTAGAATGGACACATCGCCGTCGCGACCAAACCCAGCAACTCGTGGTAAGAGTGCTGACAGATTTTCGATATGAGTTCTTGCGACTGATTGATGACTTGGAACAAGGCCGGTTTGATTGCGACCGCTGCCGACTCGGCCTCGCGAATCGCATCGTGAGCGCGCTCACGCTGACGCAATACGGCTGAGAGCTCGCTCTCTGCGGTAACATCAAACTTGGCGGCTTTGCGTTGTAGTGAAGCCGCTTTTCTTTCGAGCGAAACTTCGAGTTTCGAGAGCTCGCTGACTTTTCTTGAGTGCTGTGCAACAGCAGAGATTGCCTCTTCAAGACTGACCTTGTGCCGTTCCAGATCTTTGCGTTGCGTTGCTGTGATTTTCGGTGCCGTTAAAGAAATCATTTGGTGTTTCTCCTTGTTACTTTGTTACGACAGCCCCGGTGAAGCCAGCTTGACCTTTTTGACCGCTTCCTCCTTGGCCTTGAGCGCCTTCTGTCTTAAAATCGTCGCGTACAACGCCCTTCCCTCACGATGCGTTGTTTGCAAGTAGCCCGACCTCGCCGAGGGCCCCTTGCCTTGCCAGCCCGGCTCGTGTAGCAAAAGTGCTTCGAGCGCGTCAAATTTGGACTGGGCATCGTCGAGAGCCTTCTGGTCGAAACGCTCAGTCGGGTCGGAAGGAGTCTCCATCATCTCAACAAGACTGCGTCCAGCGTCGCTATTGCAAACGGCAGCGAATCGCACGTCGAACTCTTCGTTCGGGAATTCTTCCTCGCGGTCAGCGAGAAGCCGCTGGAATTTCTGCTGACGCACTTTCATTGCGCTATTTCCTGTCGTGATTGAAGCGCCGGTTTTCAACTGAGCGTTGCCCGCGCGCCATTGCGCGGCGAAGCTCTTGCCAGGCTCAGTCGAGGAGGCGATGCGCCACGAATCGTCGTAGGAGTGCCCGGCTTTTTGTAGTCGATCGACCTCGGCCAGGAAACTGACTTTGGCTTCGGATTTCAGCTTAGGCTCATCCGTTATCCTACCAGCCGCTTTGGCAGTCTGGCGGCGTTCGTCGGATTCACTGGGATATGGTGGCACCGGCCCGGCGGCGCCGATCGGCCCTTCCTTTCGAAGCCAGGTCTCGCGAAAGATCGCTTTGTCTTTCGGGTAATGCAGCCCTACGATGGCGGCTGTTTGCGGGCCGAAGACTGGCACGGCCTCTTGGTTGGCCAGGTGCATTTCCGCCACTAGCTCGCCTTCCGAGCACATGACGGCGTTGAAGCTCGCCTCGTAGCTTTCTGTAGGATGCGACTCTTTACGCTTAGCGACCAGCCGCTGGAATCGCTCCTGGCGCTGTGCTGTTGGTCTATCGATGGTGTTCATTTGTGTTGGTTCCTTTCATTCTGTTGTTACTTGTTGCCGGCCTCCTTGGCAATGCGCTGGTCGTTCTCGCCTTGTGCGAGCAACACTTGGATTGCTTGCGCCTTTGAGAGGCCGCTGGTCATTTTCGATCGCACGGCCTCGGGATCGACACCGCTAGGCAATGACTCGCCGGGTTTGAGTTGCGATTGTTCCCGCGTTTGTTCGACTGGCGTGGCTATCGGAGTTTCATCTTGCATTGTTAGTTTTTCCTTTCGGTTGGTTTGGTTGTTTTGTTCTGGGGAAAGTTTCGGATGACGTTGGCCGTCTCAGCAATCTTGGATTCCCATTCCTCTGGCGAGCCATATCGCAGCAGCCATGACCACGGCATGCGCAGGTACTCTTCAAGCGAGTGGTCACAGTCACGGAAGACCTCAGCCAGGCGCTCGGCAATCGGCATCGCAAATGAATCGAGATATGGCGTTTCATCGTTAAGCGCCCGGTCGATGCAATAGCCAAAAAGCGCGGGCGCGGCGTGCGAAGCCAGCCAGTCAGAGAACTCGTCGCCGGCTTCGCGAAGACCGAGCTCGATCACGTCGCAGCATGCCGCAGCGTCACGCGCGTCGAACCCCGCTTTATAGATTGCCTTCCAGTCGGTTTTGAAGTCAGCGGTCATTTGGCAACCTCAGTTTTGGGCGTGGTGGTTTCAAAAACGGTTTGGCTTGCGTCAGGTGTCACGGCCGCAGAGAAATTTTTACAGGTTTTTTGGGTGTTGGTGTTCATAAGAATTGAGTCGATTGGCACATCTTCGATGCCGCTGACGCGTTCGCGAAGAACATCGCGGTCGAGCTTGTCATCGAGTTCTCAGTCGGTGTTCATTCAGTTATCTCCCGCTTTCTCGCGCGCTTTGCTGTCGCGCTGATAACGCGATTCCTCTTTGAGCGAATCCCGCAGCCAGCGCCGGGCTTGTTTGCCTTTGAGTAGTCGCCAGCCGAACGGGACGCCCTTAGACAAGTCGAACATGCTGCGGATCGTTTCCTTTGTGCCCATCATCGTCGTGCAGTGATCCCAGACCGGATCGCTTCCATCGATCAGACGAGTCAGCACCCACAGTTCGTCTGAGGCCTTACAGGTCATCACAGCCTTTCCCAGTGCTGCCCAATTCTCGTTTCTTCCACATGGTGGAATAATTTTCCATTTCCACGCCCTTATAGGCGTGCGTGGAAAGTGGAAATTCCACCGGTTTTCCACGAAAATTCCACGGTTGAAAAATGGTTGAAAAACTAGGTAAGTTCATAAGTCTTGATGGTCTTGTTATACCGGAGAACTTTGCGTGCGTGCGCTTGGTCGACGATCTCGTAAGCCCGCGCCTTGGAAACGCCCTTGTCGTCAACGATAAGCGCCACGATCTGCTTTTTCTCGTATTCCCGCCCCTTTTGGAGAAGGTCCCGTAGTATCGCCGGTTTCAGTCGCGCCTTGCCTGGTTGAGAACCAAGTTCTTGCTTCCAACCTGCCAGGTCGAAGTCGTCATCGCGCGCGTAGGTCATGGTTTCAAAAGAGAGTCGCACCGCGAATGGTTCAAATTCAGGCGCGTTGTTACATTTGCCGCTGGCGATTATCAGCGTGCTGTTATCGTCTGCCTTTGCTGGGCCGACATTTATCACGGCGCGCGCCATCATCATGAGAACCTTTGAATTGCGTCCAAAACTTGCCCGATCCCACCCGGTCATCTTTTGCATGCCAGCCTTGCCGGTTGCAGCGTGGTGGATCACAAACGGGACGCGCTTAGGGTTGCCGTGCTTGGTCACCTGCAAAATATCGCGAACCGTTTCGCCCATGAACTTGTCGCTGTTAAGGTCTTCCAAATTGAAGTCCCGCAAAGGGTCAAAAACTGCCACGTCCGCGCGGGTTTCGGTCAATTTGTCTTTAATGCGGGCCTTGTTCTCGAAATCCAACGCCAAGAACCCGTCATCATCTCCTTCCAGCGTGTGGAAGAAGATCCCAGCCTTGATGTGTTCCCACTCTTCCG
>WNFJ01051753.1_pt1 | contig 19673 bp, 16 predicted proteins | sample 5400461 | NCBI WGS metagenome assembly WNFJ01 (sample SAMN13153349, study PRJNA577476) | soil metagenome | isolation source: 115 cm saprolite on Douglas fir-dominated hillslope | place: USA:California | collected 2013-09-17
GGCGCGCGCGCTGACTGACCAGCAGGCCGACGCAGAAGATCTCGTTCATGACACCTACATCAGGGCGCACGACGCCCACAAGAATGCGCGCTTCGCCAACAACCAGGCATTTCGCGCGTGGGTCTATCGAATAATGGTCAATCTATTCCGTGACAAATACCGTCGGCGGGCGCGCTCGCCCGAGCTATCCGCTGTTCCGCGTGGCGACCCCGACAATACAGCCAATTCTGAGCTGGCGGCAGGTGACGCTAGCGACCCCACAGAATCCCTTGAGCGCAAGCAGTTCGCCGAAGCAGTTCGTGCAGCCATGGCTACCCTGCCGTCTGAAGTACGGCTCGCTGTCACGTTGTTTTTCGTCCATGACCTAAGCTACCGCGAAATCGCCGAGATCACTGGCTGTCCGGTTGGGACCGTTACCTCGAGACTGTCGCGAGGCCGCGAGATGTTGAGACAGCAGCTGAACGATGATATCGCGCCCGATAATGCCCCCCGCGCGACATCGAATGTCATCGTTCGCCCAATCCGCAGCTCCATCCGAGGTGTTCCATGAACTGTTCGGATGTCCGCAACCAGCTTCGGGCGCTGCTAGATGGCGAATGCGCGCAATCATTGCGCGCCAGCCTTCAATCCCATCTCGGAATCTGTGAGACCTGTCGCGGCGAAGCTGAGGCAATAGTCGCTTTCGAGGGCCGCGTGCGCGAGGCGCTGCAAGCGGAGCCGGTCCCGCCGGCATTGCTGGCTCGCCTTCGCTCGCAGGCCGACCCGCGTGGCACAAGGCACTCGCTCCGCGGAATGGATTGGAGAATTGCTCGCAGGCTCACTCTACTTGGAGCATTCGCCCTGATTCTGCTGTTCCCTCCGGCGAGCGTCATTCAGCTCCGCCAGGATCAGCCGGATAGCCGATTCGAGGTTGCAGAAACCCCGATCAATGAGCTGCGCACCTTCATCGATAGCCGTCGGCCGCTCGACATCGCGACAAGCGATTCCGATTCGCTTAGAAGCTGGTTCGCCGGTAAGGTCATGTTCTCGCCGCCGTCAAGCCCTCCACTGCCTAGTCTTCACCTGATTGGCGGCCGGCTTTGCTTCTTCATGAACCGGCGCATCGCGTCCTACATGTATAGAAGCGACGATTATCTCCTCTCCCTCTACATAATCCCAGCCTCGGCCAGAAGGCAGCCAGAGATGGCGCCAATCGCCTGTATATCGCGGATCGTATGGCGGACGTAGGCACTCTCGATGGTTTAACCAACGTTGCTTGGGAGCGCGATGATCTGGTTTATGCGCTGGTTTCCGATATGCCGGAGGCAGCAATGGTACGATTGGCGGGAGAATTTGACCGATAGCGCTGCGCGCCGGGTGACTGTTTACGGTGCCGGTCATCAGGAATTGCGCAAAGCTTCAGTTGAGGATTGGGCTCAACTCTGGTGGGGCGCAAGCACATGGTCGCGACTGACGATCACGCGGACCGGAAATCCCGATCGGATGGTGATGGGCGGTTGAATGTTGAGGAGGCAGATGTTGGCGAAATTCATTGCGTCGGGGGCGCCCTTGAGTCGCGCCGCATACGGGGTGCAGACGATCATCGGCAATGCGAATGCGGGATCGGCGGAGTTACACTATCGCAATGGCCAAGCGAAGCTAAGTTCGTGGCCATCCGGATCGGTCAGGTGAAAGAACCGCTCGCCCCATTCGGCATCGCGCGGTGCCGTGTCTGGTCGGTAGCCAGCCGCGATCACGCTCGCATAGAGGCTGTCGACGTCGGAATGGTAGAAGATGACACGTCCCCACCAAAAATTTCGCTCCGCGGGCTGTGAGACGAGATTGAGAAAGCCGGTTCCAGCCCAAAAACTTGTAAACACGGCGTCATCACCACCACCATGAACGATCTCAAATCCCAGCATGCGATAGAAGGCGACGGCGCGCGCCATGTTGTGGGTGGCCAACGTGACGGCACTGATGCTCTCGATCATCGCGCCACTGCTCCATTGTTCGTACGGGTTGCACGATGGTGACGGCCCATAAATCTTTACAGACGGAGCAAGTCATAAATCGTGGCATTCATGATCTTTCCCACAAATGGCTCCCTACGCCGTGGCTAGCATCAATTTCAGAATGCGAAATGGCCTCTGCGGATCGTAAGTTGCCGTGATCGGGGGTTCAAATCGGAGGAGGGCTACCGCCTTTCCCCACACCTGCCGAACATACGCTATTGCCTTCGTTCTTGCGCGTAACACGAACGGCGAAGCGCACTGCTCCCCGTCAGATTTCTTCCGATATTACGCGGTGATGTCGTTGCCAGTGGCAGCGACATCAAAGCCCGCTCTGCCGCGCGCCCAGGACGTTGTCGGCCACCGGATCGGTGACCCGACTGCCGCGTGCTCATGCGCCGCTTCCGGCGCTTGCGGTCGCATCCGAACGAGCGGCTTCGTACTGCGCAACGAACTGCGGCGAGACGGCGCGCAGCCGCTCGCGGTCGATCCTGCCGGAACGCGTGATGTAGCTCATAACGAAGTCGAGCGGCGCGAGCCGCATGATTTCGGCAAAGTGCTCGTACCAATCAGCGCTGGCATTGGCTGCCGCGACCAGTTTCTCGACGATCGGCCGCCGCGCCGCCTCAAAGGCAGGAAGCGCGCTCGCGACGTCGTCGCGATGCGCCTGCAACGCCCGATCGAGCGCGATCGCATCCTCCATCGCGAGCCGCGTTCCTGAGCCGATCGAGAAATGCGCCGTCCGCAGCGCGTCGCCGACCAGCACGCACTTGCCATACCACCAGCGCTCGTTCCAGATCTTGGGGAACTGGCGCCAGATCGAGCGGTTCGCCACGAGCCGATGACCGTCCAGCTCTTCGGCAAAGATTTCTTCGCAGATCGTCTTCGATCGCTCCTCGTCCATTCGCTCGAAGCCAACGCTCGCGAAAGTCGCCGCGTCGGTCTCGACGATGAACGTGCTCATGTGCGGTGAATAGCGATAGTGGTGGGCATTGAAGTGGCCGAGCGGCGTCGTCCGGAAGGTCTGCGTCAACGTCTCGAAGCGCTTGCTCGTCCCGAACCAGGCGAAGCGGTTGCTGAGGTGGTCGATCGTGGTCCCGAATTGCGCCGCGAAGGCGGTGCGGATGAGCGAATTGACGCCATCGGCGCCGACGATCAGATCGGCCTCGCCGAGCTCGTCTAGGCTCGCTATGGCGCGATGGTAGACAGGTTCCACGCCGACCGTGCGGGCGCGCTCTAGCAAGACGCGCAGTAGCCGGAGGCGCCCGATCGCCGCGAAACCTACGCCTTCGATGCGGATCGCCTCGCTGCGATGGGAGAGCGTGATGTCGTTCCATGACTCAAGATGCGGTGTGATCGCCGAATAGGTCTCAGGGTCGTCATCGTGCAGGAACTCCAAGGCGCGATCCGAGAACACGACCCCGAACCCGAATGTGGCGTCGGGAGTATTCTGCTCGACGAGGCGAACCTGGATGTTGGGACGGCGCCGCTTGAGCAGGTAGCCGAGATAGAGCCCCGCGGGTCCCGCACCGAGGATGGCGACGCGCATCGAGGTTCTCTCCCTGGATTTTCTGATCGATTAAGAAAGCTGCAGAACTTTCATCGGGCCGCGTTCAAATTCAACTGCGTCGTTGCGATCACGGCGCCGCCGCAACCAATGAAATTCTCTTCGAACGCAAAAAATTGTGAGCTCGGCAAATTGTCAAGGACCACGCAAATGCAGGGCAGCTGGCAAGGGCTGCCCTGCACCTGCGCTCTCGTGAGATTTGAGCTTGCGCGTGGGATCTAATCGTGATCTCCAGGCCGGTCGTCGCGATCCCGATCGCCGCGATCGGACAGCACCGCATCGGCGTCTTCCGTCGCGTCGTTTACGAGCCCCTTCTCGCAGCTCCAGTTTGCGGCGTCGGCGGCGTTCCCAACTCCATTGTACTTCGCGACGTTCGGGAAGACGCATAACGGCCGCGTGAAAGCAACGCCGTTAGTCGGGTTGTCGTTTACGAATTTCGTCGCGATTATCTTGTCTGGGGCATTCCCGAACTCAACCCAATGAACCAAAGCCTGAAAAATATCGTGTTGCGGGTCGGAGGGCCCAGGCAAGCCGCTTTGACCGAAGGAATTGGCACCAGGCCCGCCGGCGCAGTGGCCCATCCCGGGAGCCATGAACAGCCGCGCGAACTTGTCGAGCTTGTGGGCTCCGTATCTCTTGCGAAGGCGCTCGAAATAGTTGGTCGTTCCGCGTGAGAAGATCAACTGATCGGCAGTGCCGTGATAGGTGATGTTCTTGGCTTTGTGTTCTATAAAGTCCTCCAAATCGGTACTGTCGGTCCCGATTACATCCTCGAACTTGGCCTCGGAATTGAAGAAGTCCGTGACGAAGGACGACTCGGTGAATGTGTGCCAATCGAAGCCAGGGTTCTGGTGCAGCCAATAGGCGAAATGATCCGTCGCGATTACAAAGGGAGTCGACCCGTTCAACGCGCCCAGACTGGCACCGCGATCGAGCCCGAACCACAGCCGCCGGTGCTTGGCGTCGCGCGGTCCGTCCCAGATTTTCCTGATCGCGCCGACTTCCTGCGACGTCAAACAATTGGCATTGCCGGGTTGGGCAGAGCAGCTGATCTGTGCGGGATCGTAGGTGCACAGACGCGGATCGGCGAGAAACGCATCGGTGGCGAGAGTGCCGTCGCCGGAATGCCCGGAGCAGGCAGCGACCGCCGCATTGGTGACCGCTGTCAATTTCGCAGGTGAGATCGGCGCTCCCACTTCGTCCTTCATGACCACCTGGCCCCACAGCTCCGCAGGAATGAAGCGATCCCAGTTGAAGGCTGGCGCGCCAGTGAGGAGGCCGTCGTATTCTTCGGGGTGGCGTTGGGCCATCATCCAACTTTGGCGCCCTCCCGTCGAGCATCCGGTCCAGTAGCTAAAGCGCGGACCCGTTCCATAGAAGACGCGAGTGACCTGAGCGAGTTGCAGTTCGGACCGTTCGGCAAAATCTTTGATCAGGCCCTGATCGAGTGTATCGGCAGGCTGATTAAGCGCGAAGCCGCCACCGCCCAGCCCATTGTTTGCCGCGAATGCGGAGTGTCCGGTATCGGTCGAAGCGGTTGAATAGCCTCCCTCGACTGCGGCTGCGAGTGGGGTCCACGAAATCGTGCCCGCATATCCACCACCCCCGACACCTCGGAATCGGGTGTTCCACGCGCCGGGAAGAGGAAGCCAAATCTCGATATTGATGGCGGGCGCGACGACAATCGAAACTTCGCAGAACGCAGGCAGACCCGATATCGGCGCGAACGCGTGTGCGCGCGAAGGTGTTGGGACGAAACCTGCCGGGTCAGGTGGTTGGAACGTTCCTCCGCCAAAGGATTTCGCTGTGATCGTGGTGACGTCCGGAAGCCGCAAGCTCCCGAGACTCTCGCAGGTTGCTGCCGCTGCCGCGGTTGGCACGGCGCCGATTGCGCCCAGCAGCATCGCCGCGCCCGACAACGTTCCCAATCGACTTATCATGATTTCCCTCCCTTTTACTGAACTTGCACTTCCGACTAAGCTGCGTAGGCCTCTCGGGTGACTGCCGGGCTTATCCGTTAGCTGCTGCGGAGCACATCGGAACAATGACCCTGGTAGCCGTACTGCACGGGCCGTAGGTATCGTTATTTTGAACCCCGACAGTGTATTTGCGCAGATGAAGTCGGAGTTTCTCGCGTCGTGCAGACCTTTCTGCCTTGTGGACGCGCGGAAAGCCCTGAGGTCGACTGGCGACAGCGCATCGGTGACGCTTGGCGCGCATCGATGAAGATGCGTTCGTTCCACAGGTGCTGCCGCCATTTGGCCGGCTAGAAAGAGCCGGGTACGCCTTGCAGCTGCACCGGGCATCGGGCGCCTCAGCATCGGCTCGCGATGGAAGCACTAAAGTGCAAGCCCGGAGGAAGACAGGATGGATAATTCCAGCGACCGGCCCACGCTATAGACGGACCATAGGACTTCATAGCAGGACGCGCCTCCCCTGCGTCGATTTTTGAATTATAATTCATAATTGAGCAGGGATACTGGCTTGCTGTCAAGAGGATGATGTATTATTTTTCAACCGACGGAGATGTCGAGATGGCTGATGAAATCGCCACCCAAGCGTCACAAGAGGGGCTTGGGAGCGAGGTGAACAGGTCTGATCAGGACCGGACTGCTGATGGTCATAGCCTGATCGACGAAGAGTTCCTGGCCGAGCTCGGGCAGCGCGTGCGCCGCATTCGCGCCTTGCGCGGCATGTCCCGCAAGGTCCTCGCGGAGGCGTCCGACGTTTCGGAACGCTACATCGCCCAGCTCGAAGCGGGCATGGGCAACGTGTCGGTTTTGCTGCTGCGCCGCCTCGCCAAGGCTGCCGGGGTCACGCTCGACGACCTCGTCAGCGATACGCCGGCTGAAACCGCGTGGTTTCGCGATCTGCTGCGAACCGCCTCGCCGGAGGCGGTGGAGCGTGCGAAGGCGATCTTGCGGGGTGAGGCACAGGAACAAACGCCAGAGCCCTCCACGGTCGTGGAGCGCGTCGCCTTGATCGGATTGCGCGGGGCCGGCAAGTCGACCATCGGTCGTCTCGCGGCGAAGAGGCTTCGCTGGAGCTTCGTCGAACTCAATCGCGAGGTTGAGCGCGAGGCCGGCTTCTCGATGCCGGAGATCTTCAAGCTCTTCGGACAGGAGGGCTATCGGCGGTGGGAGCTCAAAGCGCTGCGCAACATCTGCGCGCGCCGCGATTCCATGATTCTCGCTACCGGAGGCGGTATCGTTTCCGAGCCCGTCACCTTTGAGCTTTTGCTCTCGTCTTTCTTCACCGTCTGGATAAAGGCATCGCCGGAAGAACACATGTCTCGGGTGCGCCGACAAGGCGACTTGCGTCCGATGGCCAATGAGCGCGCGGCGATGGACGAGTTGCGTACGATCCTGTCGAGCCGCGAGCCGCTCTATGCCCGTGCCCGCGCAATGCTCGATACCTCTGGCCGGTCTATTGATGTTGGTGTGAACGATATCCTGTCGATCATCGACTCCCAACGCGGACACGAGTCTGAGCCGAAGAGGACCGCACAGAAATTGCAAGCGAGGCCCGTTGCGACGGCCCAGGGAGGGAAAAATGAAAAGAGCAAGGGGAAGGTTAAGGGGATTCGGCCTGGCCGGGGCGGGGTTTCTCGGCGCGGCGCTGCTAGGAGGAACAGCGGCGCTGCAGATTGATCCAGCCTTGGCACAGCAGAAACCCATTAAGATCGGCTTTATAAGCACGTTTAGCGGCCCGGCGGCGATCATCGGCAATGACATGCGCAACTCGTTCGAGCTCGCGCTCGACCACCTGGGCCGCAAGATGGCCGGCCTGCCGGTCGAGGTCGTCTATGAGGATGATCAGCAGCGGCCTGACGTCGGGAAGCAGAAGACGGACAAGCTGATCGAATCCGACAAGGTCGATTTCATTGTTGGCTACATCTGGTCGAACGTCCTGCTGGCCTCGCTGAAGTCGGCGGTCGATTCCAAGACCTTCCTCATCACCGCCAACGCCGGCCCCTCACAGCTTGCCGGCGAGTTGTGCTCGCCCTTTGTGTTCTCGACGTCGTGGCAGAATGACCAGACGCCGCAGGCGATGGGGCTTTACATGAACCAGAAGGGCGTAAAAGCGGCGTTTCTGATCGGACCGAATTACGCCGCAGGCAAGGACATGCTGGCGGGCGTCACCTCCACGTTCAAAGGCCGGGTGATCGGAGAGGAATTCACAAAGTGGCCGGACCAACTCGATTTCTCGGCCGAACTCTCCAAGGCGCGCGCCGCCAAGCCGGAGGCGATCTTTGTCTTCTATCCGGGCGCGGCGGGCGTACAGTTCCTCACCCAATACGCGCAGGCCGGGCTCAAGGGTCAGATCCCGCTCTACACCGCCTTCACCATCGATGAGACCACGCTGCCGCGCCAGAAGGAAGTTGCGCTCGGCATCCCCGGCGCCCAGGAATGGGTGAACGATCTGCCAAATCCGGAGAACAGGCGCTTCGTTGCGGATTACATCAAGAAGTACAACGGCGCACGCCCTTCCTTCTATGGTGCGCAGAGCTACGATGCCGGCATTCTCATCGATACCGCGGTCGCTGCCGTGAAGGGCGATACGACCAGGAAGGAGGACATGCGCAAGACGATGGAGCAGGCGAATTTCAAGTCGGTGCGCGGCGGCTTCAAGTACGGCAACAACCACATGCCGATCCAGAACTTCTACTTGCAGGACGTGGTCAAGGACCCGGATGGCAACTTCGTCCTCAAGACGGTGGCCACTATCGTGGAGAATGATCAGGACCGATTCCACGACAAGTGCCCGATGAAGTAGACGACCAACAGCCGAGGAGCGTCCGAAAGCTGCTAGAGCGTCCTCTATTACCCCAATTCCATGCTCTACTTCATCGAACAGTGCCTGAACGGCGTGCAGCTCGGCATGCTGCTGTTCCTGCTGACTGCAGGTCTCACGCTGATCTTCGGTATCATGGACCTCGTGAACCTGGCACACGGGTCGCTCTACATGCTGGGCGCCTATTTCGCCGCATCGCTGGTGGCCTGGACCGACAGTTTCTTGATCGCTGTCCCGCTCGCTCTTGCCGCGACATTGTTGGTCGGCATGGTGGTCGAAGTCGTCGCCATGCGTCGGCTCTATGGCCGCGATCACCTCGATCACGTGCTCGGTACGTTCGGCTTGATCTTGTTCTTCAACGAGTTGGTCAGACTGGTCTGGGGACCGGGCGGTATGACGCTCCTACTGCCGCCATGGCTTAACGGTGCGGTCGCGGTGCTTCCGGGTCTCTCCTACCCGATCTATAGGCTCGTCATCATCGGGGTAACCATCCTGGTCGCGCTGTTCCTCTACGGACTGGTAATGCGAACGCGGCTGGGCATGCTGATCCGCGCAGGCGCCTCCAATCGCGAGATGGTTGGCGCGCTCGGTGTCAACATCAAGCTGCTCTATACGTTTGTATTCGGGCTGGGCGCGGCGCTGGCCGGCTTTGCCGGCCTCATGCAGGCACCGATCGTCACCGTGCAGATCGGCATGGGCGAGAACATCCTGATCATCGCCCTCGTGGTGATCGTCATCGGCGGCATCGGATCGATTCGCGGCGCCTTCGTCGCCTCGCTGTTCGTCGGGATCGTTGACACGATCGGACGGGCATTCTTTCCCGATCTGCTGCGGCTGATGCTGAGCAACGAAGCCGCTGCAACCGCGGCGCCGGCACTCTCGTCGATACTGATCTATCTATTGATGGCAGCCGTGCTGGTGTTGCGACCGGAGGGCCTGTTCCCGGCGTCGAGCCGATGAAGACCGCGTTGAGAGTCCGCACCGTCTTCGTCGGCGCATTGCTCGCATTCCTGATGCTGCTTCCAGTCTATTGCGCGGTCACCGGCAATTATTTCTTGCTCACGCTGTTCACCCGCATCGTGATCCTGGCGTTGGCCGCGACGAGCCTCAACCTGATCCTCGGCTATGGCGGCATGGTGAGCTTCGGCCATGCAGCCTATCTGGGCGTTGGCGGCTACGCGGTCGGCATTCTCGCCGCCGAGGGCGTCACATCGGGTTGGGTGCAATGGCCGATTGCGCTTCTCATATCAGCTCTGGCGGCGTTGGCGGTAGGCCTGTTCTGCCTGCGCACGCGCGGCGTCTACTTCATTATGATCACGCTTGCCTTCGCGCAGATGGTCTACTACGTCGCGGCCGGTCTTGCACGCTACGGCGGCGACGACGGCCTGACCATCTATCGCCGGAGCCAGTTCGGCGGGCTCAATCTCTCGAACAAACCGACGTTCTACTATCTGTGCCTCGCCTTGCTCCTGGGCGCGATCTATCTGGTCTCGCGGCTAGTGAACTCGCGCTTCGGCATGGTGATCCAGGGCGCTCGCTCGAACGAGCGACGAATGCGCGCGATTGGCTTCCCGATCTTCCGTTACCGACTGACTTGCTTTGTGATTGCCGGCACCATGTGCGGACTATCCGGCGCTCTACTCGCCAACCACACTGATTTCATCAGCCCGGCGATGATGTACTGGACGCGCTCCGGCGATCTCATCGTTATGGTGGTGCTTGGCGGGATGGGCTCGTCGTTCGGACCGTTGCTCGGCGCAGTGGCGCTCCTCGTGCTCGAGGAGGCCCTATCGGGCATCACGGAGTACTGGCAAATCATCTTGGGTCCTCTGCTGCTGATGGTGGTCGTATTCGCGCGACGCGGCCTGAATGGCCTGCTCGATGTGGTCGATAATTTGAGGCGTGACAAGCCAGCGGCTTTGGTCCGCCATGGCTGAGCCCCTTCTACGTGTCGAGGGTTTGACCAAGCGGTTTGGCGGCGTTGTCGCGTCCGATCAGATATCGATGGAGGTGCTGCGCGGCGAGTTGCATGCAATCATTGGCCCGAACGGTGCCGGCAAGACGACACTGATCGGCCAGCTGACCGGCGAGCTCGCCCCCGACGCGGGCCACATCCGTTTTGACGGACAGGACATCACCCCTTTGCCCGCGTACCGGCGCAGTCAGCTCGGACTCGCTCGCTCGTTCCAGATCACATCGGCGTTCCTCGATTTCACCACGCTCGACAATGTAGCGTTGTCCGTGCAGGCGCATGCCGGCCACTCGTTCCGGTTCTGGCGCAATGCGCGGTGCGAACGCGACCTGCGCGAGCCAGCGCGCGCAGCGCTGAAGCGGGTAGGTCTCGGTCATCGCGCCGACGTGCTCGTCTCCCGCCTCAGCCACGGCGAGCACCGCCAGCTCGAGCTCGCCATGGCGCTCGCCACCTGCCCGCGCATGCTGCTTCTGGACGAGCCGATGGCCGGCACGGGTCCGGAAGAATCGGCCCGCATTGTAGGTCTGCTGCGCGAGCTCAAACAGGAGCTCACGATTCTGCTGATCGAGCATGACATGGAAGCAGTGTTTGCACTGGCCGACCGCGTCACAGTGCTGGTGGATGGGCGGGTGATCGCCTCGGGACCGCCCGCCGCCGTTCGCGCCAATGCGGAGGTGCGCAACGCCTATCTGGGTGAGCAACAGGTGGCTTCCCATGGCTGAGCCGTGCTTGCTCGAACTCCTAGACGTCGAGACTCGCTACGGCCTCTCACAGGTGCTGTTCGGGGTGACGTTCGCGATCGCTTCGGGAGAGGTGGTGACCTTGATGGGGCGCAACGGAATGGGGAAGACCACCACGGTGCGCTCAATCATGGGACTCACGGCGCCGGTAGCGGGCTCGATCCGCTACGCCGGCCAGGAGATCCGAGGGCAGCCACCCTACCGCATCGCCCGGCTCGGGATCGGGCTGGTGCCGGAGGGCCGGCAAATCTTCCCTAATCTCACGACCCACGAGAACCTGGTGGCGACGGCCACAAGGCGAGGGGACGCCAAGGGATCGTGGACGCTCGGGCGGGTATACGACCTCTTCCCGCGCCTCAACGAACGGCAAGGGAGCTACGGTAGCCGGCTCTCGGGCGGCGAACAGCAGATGCTCGCGATCGGCCGCGCGCTCATGACCAACCCGCGCCTCCTCCTCTTGGATGAGGCAACCGAGGGATTGGCCCCGCTCATCCGGGCCGAGATCTGGCGCTGCCTGGGCGTGCTCAAAGCGGAAGGGCTCGCGATCCTGGTCATCGACAAGAACGTCGACGCGCTGACCCGGATCGCGGATCGCCACTACATGATTGAGCGTGGACGCGTGGTGTGGACCGGCACCTCGCACGAACTCGTGGCCGCGCCCGATGTGCAGCACCAATATCTGGGGATTTGAGCTTCGTAATCCGAAATCGGCAACCCCGTTCCGTCGGGAAACATAATACATGACGCTTGACAAGCCGCCAATAACGCGGCATAAATTCTGCATTATAATGCATATCACAGGGAGGGGAGCTTGGTGAACGCCCTTGTCTCATCGAAAGTGTTCGCCGCCTGGCGGGTGCCCGCATTCCGGCGGCCATTGCCCCGCGTTTGAGTAGGCGCTGAGGCGGTTCGATGCGGGGCCCTGGTTACAACGCATGCAGCGATCTTCTCGACCGCAACGTGGAGGCTGGTCGCGCAAATAAGGTCGCGTTCATCGATCCAAGCCGCAACCTCACCTATGCGCAGCTGCAGGCCGACACGTCTCGCTTTGCGCGCGTCCTCAAGGCGCTCGGCGTCCGTCGCGAGGAGCGCATCGCGCTCGCAATGCTTGACACGGTTGATCTGCCCGTCGCCTTCCTCGGAGCGATCCGCGCGGGTATCGTGCCCGTGCCACTCAACACCATGCTCTCCACGGAGCAGTATCGATACCTGCTGGAGGATTCGCGTGCTCGCGTGCTCGTCGTATCGGGCGCGCTGCTCTCCGTCGTTGAGCCCACGTTTGCCGAGCTTCCTGATCTTACCCATGTCATGATCGTCGACGGCAAGGCGGATGCGCCACACATCGACTTCGCAGGTGCACTGGCCTCCGAGCCTCCAGAATACGCCACGGCCAGGACGCACGCCGATGAGCCTGCCTTTTGGCTCTATTCATCGGGATCGACCGGCGCCCCCAAGGGCACGAAGCATGTCCACGCCAGCCTGCAGCGGACCGCCGAGCTCTACGCTCAACCTGTGCTCGGCATTCAGGAGGAGGACGTATTCTTTTCAGCGGCTAAGCTCTACTTCGCCTACGGCCTCGGCAACTCGCTTTCTTTCCCGATGTCGATCGGGGCGACCACCGTCCTCAACCCCGATCGCGCCACGCCTGCTCTGGTTTTCCAATTCCTCGCGCAATATCAACCGAGCCTGTTTTTCGGCGTACCGACGCTCTATGCCGGTTTGCTGCACGATCGAGCTAACGCCGCTCACAAGGGATCGCCCCGCCTGCGCCTTTGCATATCGGCCGGCGAGCCTTTGCCAGAACATATCGGCACGGCTTGGAAGAAGCGCTTCGGCGTCGACATTCTGGACGGCCTTGGCTCGACCGAACTGTTACACATCTTTATCTCAAACCGGCCGGACGATATCGTTTATGGTACGACGGGCTATGAAGTGCCCGGTTATGATCTTCGCCTGCTGGACGAGCACGACCACGAAGTCGGCGATGACGAGATCGGCGAGCTGTACGTGCGGGGACCGACAGCGGCCGATGGCTACTGGAGCCAACGTGAGAAGAGCCGGCGCACCTTCCTTGGCGAGTGGACGCGCACCGGCGACAAGTACGTCCGCCACCAAGGCCGCTTCATTTATTGCGGCCGCGCCGACGACATGTTCAAGGTGAGCGGGATCTGGGTGTCGCCGTTCGAGGTCGAGGCGGCGCTCGCCACGCATCCTGCCATCCTAGAAGCGGCGGTCGTGCCGGCGGAGGACGAAGACGGGCTCCTCAAACCGAAGGCATTCGTGGTGCTCAAAGACGGAGCGGCGGACGAGCGCCTCGACGAGAGTCTCAAGGAGCACGTCAAGAAGCTCGTCGGAATGTGGAAATATCCGCGCTGGATTGTGGTGACCGATGCCCTTCCGAAGACGGCGACTGGCAAGATTCAACGCTTTAAGCTCCGCGAGGTCGCCTGATATCTCATTACCCCGAAGCGCATGACGCCTATGTCAGTAGGTTTCGACGTGATATCTGCCGGCAGCCCGCATCGACGGCTTTAATGCTCCCCAATCGAGGCCGTGGGCCGAACAGATGTCCGCAAAAGCCTGCTCGATACCCTGCTCCATGCCCTTCAAGCCGCAGATGAAGACGTGGGTCTGTTTGTTTTCCAGTAGCGCGGCGACCCGCTCCGATTTCGCGCGCATGCGGTCCTGAACGTATTCCTTGGACTTCCCCGGCAGCCGCGAAAAGACGAGGTGCTTTTCGAGCAGCATATCGGGCACCTTTTGCAACGGACCGAAATAGGGCAGTTCCTCCGGGGTGCGCGCGCCGAAGAACATGACCATCTTGCCCGGAGCGCCCGGTGTAGCCCGGCGGCGCCGCTCGGTGAAGGCGCGGAACGGCGCTGATCCGGTACCGGTGCAGATCATGAGGATGTTCGTCGAGGGGTCGTCCGGCATCAGGAAGGTCGCGCCGAACGGACCCGTCACCTGCACGCGGTCTCCGACCTTCAAATCGCAGATGTAGTTGGAAGCTACCCCGCCTCGCTGGCGCTTTACTGTCAGGCTGAGATTATTGGCGTTGCGCTTCTCGCCGTCGCGAGCCGAGGCAACGGAATAGAGGCGAATGTCGTGGGGCCGGCCGTTGGGTTGACTGCCCGGCGGTACGATGCCGATCGATTGGCCTTCAAGCACCGGAAATAGTGCATCACCGAACGACAGCACAATATGGCGCACATCGCTCGCGGCGGCTTGAGCCGTTATGCGGTAGTTGCCCTGCACAGTCGCGGTGGCCGGCTTGGCCCGACTGAAGATGTTGACGCTCGGTTTCGCAGCAGAGGCTGGCGCCACCGGTTTGCCGCCGGCGCCGGCGTGCGCCTTTTCCAGCAGGCTGTCGACATCGATTTCGACGGCCTCGATGACGGCCGAGGAGGCCTCGCCGAAATCCTCCTGGGCCGGCAGCTCTGCCCAGCCGAGCTGTTCCTCCAGCGAATAAGGCCCGTCGACGAAGCGCCAGTTGTCGATCGATCCGGTTGGGCACGGCGCGATGCAGTCCATGCAGAAGTTGCATTTGTCTGCGGCAACTACGTAGTTGACGTCGTCGTGCGACACCGCACCTTGCGTGCAGGTCGCCTCACAGGTGCCGCAACGAATGCAGATCTCGGGATCGATGAGATGCTGCTTTACCAACGCCGGGGATGTGGCCGGTGAGCTCATGACGGGTGCCGCCGCCCGATTCATTCCTGGTGGATCCTCACGTATTCGAAGTCGCCTGGCTTGTTGTCGATGCCGACTTTCGGCGCCGCGATCCACGGAGCGAACCTGCCGGGGTCCCTGCAGGGCTGCATGAGACTGGCGATGAAATCGCCGTCGTCGTTGGAGGGCAGCCAATCATCCTTGTGCCGCGTCCATTCCGCATCGGTCAGGAGGCGACCATCGGGGGAGGCCTTCATGTTCTGGAACTCGCCGATGTGGCGATGGAAGGCGACATGGGGCAGCGTGAGCTTGAATGGGATGCCCGCCTTTTCAATGACCTTGTTCCAACGGTCGACACCCCTGGCGCAGTCGGCAACGTAGTCATCGCGCAGCCGCATGTTGATCGCCGTGAGCGCCGGCTCATCGGCCATCTCGATTTGGCCATCGACCAGCTTGCTCACCGGATAGGTTGCGCCGGTGAGTTCGTGATCATCCTCGATCTTCGTCTCCCGGAAGCGCCCCTTGAGGCCAGCAGTGTAGTAGTTGGCCGCATTGGTCGACACCTCGGAGCCGAACAGGTCAAGCGAAAGCGAGAAGTGCAGGTTTGCCTTCTTCTGGAGGGTCGGCAGGTCGATCACCCCGAGCGCGCGGACGGCATTGATGTCGGTCGGGTCGTCCACACCCGCATCCTTCATAGCCTCGCAAGTGCGCTCAATGGTGCGTCCGACGCCCGTTTCGCCGACGAACATGTGGTGGGCCTCCTCGGTGAGCATGAAACGACACGTGCGCGACAGCGGATCGAAGCCAGACTGTGCGAGGCTTTCGAGCTGCATCTTGCCGTCCCGATCGGTGAAGAACGTGAACATGAAGAACGAGAGCCAATCCGGCGTTGCCTCGTTGAAAGCACCCAGCATCCGCGGCTTGTCGGCATCGCCCGAGCGACGCTCGAGCAAACCCTCCGCCTCCTCGCGGCCGTCCCGTCCGAAGTACTTTTGAAGCAAGTACACCATTGCCCAAAGGTGACGACCTTCCTCGACATTGACTTGAAACAGGTTCCGCATGTCGTAGAGGGACGGCGCGGTCTGGCCGAGATGGCGCTGCTGCTCGACGGAGGCGGGCTCGGTGTCACCCTGGACGACGATCAGCCGGCGCAGCATGGCGCGATATTCGCCGGGTACATCCTGCCAAACCTCGTCTCCCTTGTGCTTTCCGAACGCGATCTTACGATCGCTCTGACGGGCAGCGAGGAGAATGCCCCATCGGTATTCTGGCATTCTCACGTAGTCGAACTTTGCCCACCCCTTGGGATCGATACTCACGGCCGTGCGCAGGTAAACTTGCGATGTCTGGAAGCCGTCCGGCCCCATCGTCATCCACCAGTCGATGTATCCGGGATGCCATTGCTCCAGCGCCTTCAAGACTCGCTGATCCTCGTTGAGACTCACATTGTTCGGTATCTTGGTAGAATAGTCGACTTGGGTCGTATCGAGCATGCCGCGTTCCTTCTTATGCGTTCGGCTCACTGGGATGAGGGTGCGTTTGCTGGTCCTCGTCCGACCGCCGATGGCGCCTTCCGGGTCCCACCGGAAGGGCTGAAACTCAAACCCTCTCCGGGCTGAGCTTCGGCCTGATGCCGCTCCCGTACCGCTTGAGAGCGCCTTCAGCACCGGCGGCGTTCGACCGCTGGAAAATCCAGTTTTGCCATGCAGTGAGACGTCCGAAGATTTTCGTTTCCATCGTCTCCGGTCCGGCGAACCGGAGATTCGCTTCCATGCCGGTCAGCGCATCAGGCGAAAAGCTCGATCGCTCCTCGAGAAAGATGCGCACCTCGTCCGCCCAATCGATAACATCAAGTGCCGAGGTGATGAGACCGAGCCTCTCGCATTCATCCGCCTCCAAAGGCCGATCCTGGCATGCTTTCGCGTGCTCAAGGCTTTGTGGCTCTCCGAGAAAGCGGCTGGCTAGTCGTCCGAGCCCGTTGCTCATCGGGTAGGTGCCAAAATTGAGGCTCGACAGGACGATGCTTGCAGGCGCGCGGTTGTCACCCTCGAAGGTCCCAACCAGCATGAACGAGCGATCGCAGCCGAGGATGATCTCGGCAAGGGTTCCGGCGAAGCAGCTGCCCGGCTCTATCAACGCGACCAACGAGCGCGACGTCAAATCAAGTCGCTTGAGAACGCGCTTCCAGTAATGCAGCACCTCGCGCGCCAGCCAGTGGTGCTTGCACGCCTCGAGGAAAACGTCATACGCAAGCACTTGCGCCGATTCGCCTTCGCTCTTGAAGACCAGCAGTCCGATCTCCGGCTCGTTGAGCCGCAAATGCAGGATGGCATCGTCGAGCTCGCGCGCGAGCCGCAAGGGCCAAAACGCGGCGCCTTCTTCGGCCATGGCCTCAGGAGAGACGGGGGGCCCTGCGCTAGGCCCAAGCAGCGTAAGGGTGGCGCGGCGGCCGCTCCGATCGATGTCGATCTTCATGCTGGAATACGCAATTGTGTCGCCATCGATCGAGCGCTCGATCGGAGTGAGGGTGATGCCCTTCATGTAGCCAGGTCTGTCGGATTGACGGGCGAGTAGACGAGCCGCCTCGTGCACGGCGTCCTCGAACCGGGAATTCGCCACCACGTCGTCGACGAGCCGCCACTTCGCTGCGCGCGCGCCTTTGACTCCCTCCTCGGTGGTGCAAAACGCGTCCGCGAGGTCGCGCCGTACCTTGCGCTTATCGGTGACGCGGGTGAGCCCGCCGGTGCCCGGCAGAACTGCCAAGAGCGGCAGCTCCGGCAGAGCAACCGTGGAGCTGCCGTCATCGGCGAGCACGATGTAATCGGTCGCGAGCGCCAGTTCGTAGCCGCCGCCTGCCGCCGTGCCGCGGATGGCACACAGGTATTTCTGGCCAGATGCCTCACTGGCGTCTTCTATGGCGTTGCGTGTCTCGTTCGTGAACTTGCAAAAGTTGACCTTGTGGGCATCCGAGGCACCCGCAAGCATGCGGATGTTGGCACCGGCGCAGAAGACGCGCTCCTTGCCGGACTTCAGAATCACAACCTTGACTTCGGGATGCTCGAAACGCAGGCGCTGCACAGCATCGCTCAACTCAATGTCGACGCCAAGATCGTAGGAATTGAGCTTGAGCTGATAGCCGTCGAACAGGCCCGCATTCTCGTCGACATCCATGACCAGCTCGGCGGCGTCGCCGTTGAACTTCAGCCTCCAGTGCCGGTAGCGCGCGGGCTCAGTCTGGAAATCAATGCGCGGCGACATGCCTGCTTCCTCCGATCGCCAGCTCCTGACGACCGCCGCAGAGCCTCAGCACGCGATCGTAGTTTTATGAATAATGATGCATGTATGCCTATAGACTATTATGCACTATAATGCAAGATAGGGTCCGGTACGGCACATTTCGGCGCCGCGGATCATCGGCGCTGGACATCTTTAATCATCCGTGCGGCATCGGGCGATCTCATGCGGTTTCGGCCGGCACAATGGATTCGCGGTCAGCTGATGGTAATGGGAACCGGACCTCCCATCCTGCGCGGCTCTGCGCTAGGATAAGAACGATAGTAGCGCCTGTGCTGATAGATCAAACTAACGCTATCCGCTAAGCATTTGTAATGCGAGAGAAGTTTTGATTTGGTAGCGGAGGTCCGTTACATCGCAATACCCACTATTGACGACGCGGTTTTTTGCTACTGGAGGCACGCCGTTTGATCGCTGAGGCGATGTTCCGGAACTACCGCGGTTCGTTCGGAGCGTTGCCCTCCGAAGGCAAAGGTCGTGTGTTCGAATCACGCCGGGCGCGCCAGTGATTTCAATGGGTTATGCCAATCGGCTCCAAGGCGCATAACCGGCAAACTCACCAAAAACTCACCAATGGAATCAGAGCGTTGGCGGGCGGCCGGCGGCAATTTTCGCGACAGCGAGGATGTGCGGCTTCCTGATAACATGAATGAGCCCTGCACCGGGTTGGTGCCGGTGATCAAATCGGGCGGTGTGCGACGAGGGGGACGGACGCAGTTCAAACGTCCTGGTAGATATCGTTGTCGATCAGTAGGCTCGTGGGCATTGTGTCTCGGGCTGACCTTGTGCGGGCTCTTGCTACCGCTATCCACCTACTCACACAGGCAAACGAACGCCAGGCGGCAGCTGGGTCGCTCATGGTCGAGTTACAGCGTCAATCGATGGTGAACCGCGCGCGCTCGCCGATCTGATCCGTGCACGTTCCATATGGAAACAGGGAAGGACCAATGTGGCTGCTGCTTGAACGGGCCCACGGCTCATGACGAGCTATACAGAGCGTCTGCACCTGAAACTCACTGTGCGACAGTTGTTCGATCTGGTTGCGGATGTGGGCCGCTACCCGGAATTTGTGCCGTGGGTTGTGGCAGTCGAAATCCCCCGGCATGAAGGTCAATCGCTCTGGGTGGAGATGACCATCGGTACAAGCCTGCTACGGAGAAAATTTTCTACCGTGGCGCACTTGGACCCCCCGCACCACATTGATATCAGCAGTCGCGATCCACTGTTCGAGCGTTTTGAACAGCGCTGGACATTCGAGCCGGCATCCGATGACGGCTGTATTGTCGAGTATCGCCTCGATCTGAAATTCCGATCCCGGCTGTTGCAGATGCTGATCGGTGGATCCCTTGCCGATCGAGCCCCCGCCATGGTGGCAGCCCTTCGGCGTCGAGCCAGTGAGCTCTACCCTGCTACCAGGGCAAAGCGTCAAACGTGATGGTGCCGGTCGCCGATGCAGGCCGGCGACAGCGCAGTTCGCGCAATGAGCGAACGGGGGACGATTTCGGAGCGAAGAAGAGGCGCTGTAACCAACCATCGAAGGTCCGAACGCAATTTCAGGCGCTCCTCTTAAAGCGCGCAGCTTCTTCCGAGCCTCCGGTCGTGTCACCGGCACTGTAGGAATGCGCGCCCGTTCCTGCCAACTTACCCGC
>WNFJ01128519.1_pt2 | contig 19665 bp, 16 predicted proteins | sample 5400461 | NCBI WGS metagenome assembly WNFJ01 (sample SAMN13153349, study PRJNA577476) | soil metagenome | isolation source: 115 cm saprolite on Douglas fir-dominated hillslope | place: USA:California | collected 2013-09-17
CGTCGCGCTGGAGAGAGGACAGGTGACGGCCGAGGTGGAGGAATTCGCCGCCGCGGCTTCCCAGGGGAGAATCGGTAAGGCGGCGATCGAGGCGATCTACTCCGCGGTGATGGAGCGCCTTCCCGGACGTGACCTCGGGCTCAGCTCATCCGCCTCGGCGACCCTTTCCGAAGGGCGGGGCAGCCGGCTCTGGACGATGAAAGCGGCGTTGGAGGCGGTCGGCATCCCGGCGCGACTGGCGGTGGTGCGCACCTTCAGCGCCGACCCCGCCGACTACCTTTTTCCCAACGAAGGTCTGACTCCCTACGTCTGCCTCTACGTCGAGAGCGGAGGCGAGCAAGTGTGGATCGACACCCTGGTGCGTTTCGCGCCCTTCGCCGCTTTGCCGGAGCAGGCGACCGGCGGCCGCGACGCCTGGCTTCTTCCCGAGCCCGGTCGGCCGCTGGCGCACAAGAAGACGCCGCCGGCGCGGATCGACGAGGGGAAGGAAATTAGGCTGACGCTCAAACTGACCGCGGACGGAACCCTGAGCGGAAGCGCGGAAGAGCGCTACACCGGCTTCGAGGCCGCTCAGATCGGCGAGGCGCTGGAAGCGATACCGCCGGCCCAGCGCGACCAGGCTTTGCAAACCTCGCTCTCCCGCTACTACGGCGGCGCCCACCGTGGAGGTAGCCGGTCGCTCCGGCCCCCAGGGCCAGGTATTCGCCCCCGGTCCAGTAGAGCGCGTTGTGGCGCGAGTGGAGAGCCCTCGGAAGCTGGTGCTTTCGTCGCTGACCTTTCCGGTTCGCCTCGGCCAGCGTTTCGTCCAGGTCAGCTCGAGGCGAACGCCCCTCTACATCGAGTCCACCGAAACCCACCACACCCTGGCCTCGCTCGAGTTGCCGGAAGGCTTTTCGCTCAGTTCTCCCCTGGGGGAAGCCAAGAGCGAAACCGAGTATGGAAGATTTTTGCGGCGCGAGAGGCAGGAGGGCAACAAGGTTTTGATTGAAGAGGCCTACCAGCTCTCCATGGCCCGCATCCCGATGTCGAAGTACGACGGCTTCTCGCGATTCGCCGCCGATCTGGACCTGCTCCAGGCGCGAGACCTGACGCTGGAGAAACGGTGATCGGCGCCAGCGATGGGTCTTAGATCAGCGAAGCGCAGATGCTGCTGTGCAGATCCGCGCCCGCCTCGGTCAGCGCCAGGCGCGGGCCCAGCATTCGGGCAAATCCATCTCGGATCAGGCGATCGATCGCCGGACGGCGAGAGGAAAAAGGCTCTCCAAAGACGTTGCAGGTCGCGTCCAGGTCGATTCCGGTGAACAGTCGAACCCCCATCGCTACCCGCTCGCTGAATTGCTCCCGCGAATGGATCGGCTCCCGGGAGGCTTCCGGCGCCCGATCGGCTTCCACCTCGGCGAGATAGCGTTCGGCGCTGCGGTGATTTGAATAGCGAACCCCACCGGCCCCACCGTGGAGGTAGCCGGTCGCTCCGGCCCCCAGGGCCAGGTATTCGCCCCCGGTCCAGTAGAGCGCGTTGTGGCGCGAGTGGACCGTGTGCGGCGTAAATCTCACCGATCGCGTGCCCCATCTCCAGCGTTTGATCGTCCGAAGGAAGCGTCACCTCTCCGCGAGCCAGTTGCCTGGCCAGGGGAACCTCTTCCGCCAGGGCTTCGCGCTCGAGGGTCAGGGCGTAGGCGGACAGATGCTCCGGCTCCAGCGTGGCGGCGCGCTCGGCATCGCGGCGCACCTCATCGAGCTCTTGTCCGTGCACGCCGTAGATGAAATCCATTGAAACGTTCGCAAATTTTGCTTTCCGCGCGGCTCGGAAGGCGCTCTCCGCGGCGCTGCCGTCGTGGGCCCTGCCCAGGGCGGCCAGCGTTCGGGCTTGAAAGGACTGGACTCCGATCGACAGGCGGTTGATTCCGGCGGCGCGAAAACCCTCGAATCGACTGGCGTCCGCAGCTCCCGGATTGGCTTCCAGGGTCACCTCCGCGCGATCGGCCAGCGGAAGATGCGAGGTGATCCCGCGCAGCACCCGCTCCACGCGCCCCGGGTCCCAAAGCGATGGCGTCCCTCCGCCAAAGAAAACCGACTCCAGCGAGCGACCCGCCAGCTGCGGAAACCGTTCCAGCCGAAGCTCCAGCTCCGCCAGAATCGCCTTCGCATACCGTTCCTCGGGGATCTCTTTGGCCACCGTCGAGGCAAAGTCGCAGTAGGGACATTTGGAGAGACAATAGGGGAAGTGAACGTAGAGGCCCAGGCGCGCCGCGCTCAGGCCTGTCAGTGGATCGATGGGAGCGGCGGGAATCATGACCGTTACTTCTTCTTCAGCTGCGCTTCCAGGCGGGCGAGTTTTGCTTTCAGCGAGGCCGCCATTTCCATCGCGCTCTCAGCTACCACCAGTTTCTTCTTGATCGCAACCAGGTCTGCTTTCAACCGATCCCGCTCTTCGACCACTTTCGGAAGGGCTGCGCTCTCCTCTCGGGCCTGCTCCAGCTGCTGCAATCGCTCCTCCAGCGCTTCTCGCTCCCCCTTCTCGCTGCGAAAAGCAAGCTCGGCCTCTTCCAGCTTGCGGCGAAGCAGCTCGGTTTCCTGTTTGAGCGATTGATGCTTGCGCTGGGCTTCGGCGGCGGATTTTTCCCAGGCCTGGATTTTCCGCACCGCCTCGGCCAAGCTCTTTTCGCGAGGCTCCGCTCGCTGAGTCGCTTCGGCCAGCGCCTTTTCCGAGGACTCGGCGCGGTGGCGGGTCTCTTCCGCCGCCCGCTCCAGCGCTCGAGTCTTTTCCTGAGACTCCGCCGCCGATTTCTCGAGCGCGCTGGCGCGCGCCCCCACCCCCTGGTGTGTTTTCTGGGCCAGATCCCGCTCGGCGATCGCGGCCTCGCGCTCGGAGATCGCCGCCTCGCGCTCGGCGGTCGCGGCATCGCGTTCGGAGATCGCCGACTTCAAGTCCTCCGACGCGCGCTCAAGCTCGGTCGAGATTCTCTCGTTTTCGCTGGCCACCGCCTGGTACTGCTCCTGAATCGCCTCCAGATTCCCCTCGATTTCCAACTTCTGGGCGGTCACCTCGGAGATCTGACTCTGAAAGCTGGTCAACGACTCCTGCGCCTCCATGAACTCCTTGCCGAGCAGAGCGCGGGAGTATTGGTCCGACTTGGCTTGGGCGGTCATCTCGATCACCTGGGCTTCGACTTCCGCCAGCGCCGAAGAGAGGTCCTGCCTCTCCTTCGCGCTCGACTGGAGCTCGGATTCCAGCTCCCTCACCCGGGTTTCCGCCTGGCGGGTCCGCTGCCGTTCGGCTTCCACCGCCGCGCTCAGCTGCTCGAACTGTTCGGGGAGATCCTGGAGCCGGGCAGCCATCGCCAGGGCCGGGTCGAGCCGCGCCTTCAGCAATTGGACGCTGGCGCGCAAATTGCCGGTCTCCGCCTCTCGCTCCGCAAACAGCGCGCGGGCGCGGGCCAGCGTTTCTTGCTTCTGCTTGAGGAGGACCCGAAAGAATTCGAGCTTCTCCTCGGGAAGTCCAGGCGGCAGCCGGGGCTCTGGCGGTTCCTGAAAAGGGTCTTCCTGCGAGCGAGGGATGGGATTGGATGAGCGCCGCGGGGGAAGCGGCGGAGGAGCGGGTGAAGTCGAGCGGGGAAGCGAGCTCGCGCGTGTCGCGGAGGGTGCCGGCGAGTCGTCCAGCCGGTCATCGCCTTCAAAGGTGTGGCGAAGATCGGAAAACGGATCTTCTTCGTCCGGACCCGCCATGATGTCCAAACAACAGTACCTCTCTTGCGGTCGTTTTCCCAAGGCAGCGCAGCGGCTTCCCCGGGAGCACCCACACGTGGGTAGGAAAAAGGTCCTACAAAGACCTAGATCTGTTGGACTCAAGCTTTGACCGTGAGAATCGTCTGGTGCGAAGCTGTGCGCCGACCGACTGCGACGACGCCAGTCATCCTCACTGTCGCGGGTCTTCCGAGGCACAGCAGATGGCCAGATCGTTCCAGAGCATTCGCGCTTTTCTCGCTTTCCCCATTCTCCTGGCCGCGTCCGCGCGGGGATCGACCGAGCCACCCGGGGGATATGACGGGCGCTCGGTCGCGATGGGCGGGACCGGCGCAGCCTATATTCACAATGCGGCCGCCATCTACCACAACCCCGCATCGCTCGACGGGGTGAAGGGCTTCACCGCCACCGTCGATTTCACCGGCTTTTCCCCGCGCCTGACCTCGCCCGTCAGTGGAGATGGGACTGCGATCTCGAGCGATTTTTCCGTCTATCCGCTGTTCCTGGCGGGAGCTGCGTATCGGCTGACCGACCGGATCGTGGTCGGGGTTGCCGCCTACCCCACCGCCGGCTTTGGATCGGGTTACTCGCAAGTTGCCGCCTACGGCGGGCAGGATCTCAAGTTTGGAATTCTGAGTTTCGGTGATGCTGGCGGATCATCTGTCGGTTGGGCTCGGCTATCGAATCACCTACGCCAAGGAGACCTCTCACGTTCCGGCGCCGCCGGGGCAACCCGCCACCGACAGCAGCTTGAGCGGAACCAACTTCGCGGGCGTCCATCTGGGCGTGCACTATCAACCGGATCCGGACTGGGAGCTGGCGTTCACCTACCGCTCCAAGGTGACCACCTCTCTGCACGGCACCACCACCCAGGGCCCAAACAGCCTGGACACCCAGTCTTCATTCGCCTCGCCCCACACATTCAAAGTGGGTGCCTCCCACGGCGTGTTCCAGGGCGCGCTGCTGCTGGCGCTCGATTTCAAGTACCTGTTGTTTTCCGAAGCGAACAAGGAGCTGGTCACCACGGTGGGAACGTTTCCCGCGCAGCACCAGCCGCTCAACTGGAGAGACGTCATTTCGGTGAGCTTCGGCGCCGAATACCGCATCAATTCGTTGCTGGCTCTCCGGGGGGGTTATGCGATTTCGCAATCCGCCACCCCGGAGTCCAACGCCAACTTCTTCACCGTGCCACCCGGAGTCATCAATTCGTTCCATGCCGGGGCAGGCATTTCGCTCACCGGATGGGATTTCGATCTCGGCGCGCTCTACGAGTTCAACGGCCGCGACAACATCCAGCCACAGGGCGGCATGCCTTATGGAAACTATCGCCTCCGAACGGTCATCTTCGCCACCTCGATCACCTTCCGAACATAGCGGGGTTGCGACGGGGCGATCCGCGCTGCGCTGCCCTTGCATGCGTTGGGACGGAATGCCAGGTTGGACGCGGTGACGATTCGCTTTCAGCTGGAGAACGGACTGACGGTCCTTTTCCACGAACAGCACACCGCCAGGGTGGCCGCGTTCCAGGCGTGGGTGAAGGCGGGAAGCGCGGATGAGCGGGCCGACCAGGCGGGGCTGGCCCATTTTCACGAGCACATGCTGTTCAAGGGGACTGCCCGCCGGGGCCTGGGTCAGATCGCCAATGAAGTGGAAGGGCATGGAGGAGAGATCAACGCCTGGACCTCGTTCGACCAGACGGTTTACCACCTGGTGCTGGCCAGCCAATTCGCGCGCACCGGGCTGGATATCCTGGCGGACGCGCTTCGGCACTCGGCCTTCGAGCCGGGCGAAGTGGCGAGGGAGATCGAAGTGGTGTGCGAGGAGATCCGGCGCAGCTACGACATTCCCGGGCGCCGGGCTTCGCGCGACTTGTTCGCCACCGCCTACCGGGTCCATCCCTACGGGAAGCCGGTCACCGGCACCGAGGAAAGCGTCCGCGCGTTTACGCGCGAAAAGGTGCTCGAATTCTACCAGTGCCACTATGCGCCTTCGAATATCGTCCTCTCGATGGTGGGAGACTTGACCGAGGCGCAGGCGCGCGCCTGGGCGGGCGAGCTCTTTGGCGGCGATTGGAGCCGGACCTACGGTGGACCGATCGCTCGGCCGGCGGAGCCAGCGGGATCGGGACTGCGGACCTTCAGCTCGGAAGAAGAGGTGAAGGAGACCTATCTGAACGTCGCCTTTCCGATACCGTCGATCGCCCATCCCGACGTCCCGGCGCTGGATGCCCTGGCGATGGTGCTCGGCCAGGGAGAAACCTCGCGGCTGGTGCTGGAGCTCAAGCGCAAGAAGGCGCTGGTCAACGACGTCCGCTGTTACGCCTACACTCCGAACGAGCCGGGGTTGTTGACGGTGGGAATGACGATTCCACCCCAGGAGGGGGCGGCCGCCCTCGAGCACGCCCTGATCGAGCTGGCCCCGGTTCGATCAGAGCCGGTCGACGAGCAGGAGCTGGCGAAGGTCAAATCGCTGGTTGAATCGGACGCCATCTATCAACGGGAAACGGTACAGGGATTGGCGCGCAAGCTCGGGTTCTACGAGTCGGCGGCGGGCGGAATCGAACGCGAGGCGGAATACTATGCGCGCTTCGCCGCCCTCACCACCGAGGATCTGCGGCGCGCGGCGCAGAATTACCTGCGTTTCGATCGGGCGATCGTCACCGGCCTGTTTCCCAGGGGCAGCGCGTTGCGCAGCGGGGAGATGGAAGACCTCGTCGAGCGAGCTGACCGGTCTCGTGCGTCGGCGAACCGGGAACGCCGGCCAACGCCGGCGGCGGCGACCCAGTCGATCCAGCTGGAGATATCCTCTCGCCGGCCGGCCACCTCGGGAGTGATGATCGAGAAGCTCCCTTCCGGGGCGTCGATCATCGTGCGGGAGGAGCGCGCGATTCCCCTCTTCGCGATCCGCGCCGCCTTCCTGGGCGGGCTGAGATACGAATCGGAAGAGACCAATGGTCTCTCGATGCTGATCTCTCGAATGCTCACCCGGGGAACCTCGGACCACACCGGGGAGGAGATCGCGCACATCGCGGAGGCCTGTGCCGGCTCGATGGCGGGTCAGGCAGGACGAAACTCTCTCGGCCTGCGCGGAGAGTTCTTGTCCAAGCACTTCGACCGCGCCTTCGACCTTTTCGCCGAGTGCCTGCTCCGGCCCAGCTTTCCCGAGAGCGAGCTGGAGCGAGAGCGCGCTCTTCAGCTCCAGGACATCAGCGCCCGGGAGGATCACCCGGCGGGCGTGGCGATGGAGCTGTTCGCCCAGACGCTGTTTCGGGTCCACCCGTATCGATTTCCGCTTCTCGGCAGCGCCGCATCGGTCAAGGACCAGAGCGATGCGCAGCTGCGAGACCACCACGCGCGATTTCTCAATCCCGCTTCGATGAGCCTGTGCGTGGTGGGGGACGTGGAGGCGGAGCGGGTGATCGCCGTGGCTCGGCAGGCCTTTGGGGCAACCCGGGACCTGGCCGCGGCGCCGGCGGTGGAGGTCGAACCTCCGCTGTTGCAGCCGCGGACCTCCAAGCGGGAGCTGAATCGCGCGCAAACCCATCTGGTGCTGGGGTTTCGCGGCGCGCGAGTGACCGACCCCTGGCGTTACTCGCTGGACGTGCTGTCGACGATTCTGTCCGGGCAGGGAGGCCGCCTCTTTCTCGAGTTGCGCGACAAGAAATCGATGGCCTACAGCGTGAGCAGCTTCTCCGTGGAAGGGGTCGACCCCGGATACTTCGGTGTCTACATGGGGACCAGCCCCTCCAAGGTAGAGACCGCCCTGGAGGGAATGCGCGCCGAGTTGTCGCGGATCTGCGAGATCCCGGTCGGACCGCCGGAGCTGGAGCGGGCCAAGCAAAACTTGATCGGCGGCCATGAGATTGGCCTGCAGAGAAACGGGGCGCGGGCCGGCCTGCTCGCGCTCGATCACTGTTACGGCGTGGGGCTGGAGACATTCGCCCGGTACTCGGAGCGGATCGCCTCCGTCACCGCGCGCGACGTTCAGGAAGTGGCGCGGCGGGTGATCGACTTCAATCGGAGCGCGCTTGCGGTCGTCGGTCCTTAAGCGACGCCCGCGGTCCTACTTCTCGCTTCGGGGGCGGATCCCCGAATCGAGCGTAGAACAGGTGGAGCAGCTGCTTCATCAGGCGGGCGCGATCGGGCTTGAGATTCGCGATTCGAGCCTGTTGCCGATGCCGAGGGCCGCCCCACTTCCGCAAGGGACCGCGGCAGTGACCGGCTTTTTCGAGGACAAAGAACGGACCGAATCGGCGCGCGCGCAGCTTCGCCAATCGCTGCCCAAGAGCAGGGTCCGGGTTGCCCTCGTCCCCACCGAGGATTGGTCTTTCTCCTGGCGATCGCGGATTCGGTCCATCGAGGTGGGAAGGCTGTGGGTGGGACCGCCATGGGACGCGACCGGCGCGCCCAGCCACCTCATTCCGGTGGTGATCGAGCCGAAGATGGCTTTCGGGACCGGAGATCATCCCACCACTTCGCTCTGCCTGGAGGCGATCGACGCGCACTTCACACCCGGCAAGGGCGGCTCGCTGCTCGACGTGGGCGCCGGAAGCGGCGTGCTGGCGATCGCGGCGGCAAAGCTGGGCGCCCGCCGGGTCCTCGGGGTGGACAGCGATCCGGTCGCGGTTGCGGCCGCCCGCGAAAATGCGATCCGCAATCGCGCCAAGCAGGTTAAAATCTCCGGTGGCCCTCTGGACGAACTGGCCGGGACCTTCGACCTGGTGGTCGCCAACATCCTCGCCAATACGCTGATCGAGTTGTCCTCCCAGCTGGCGAGGTTGACGGCGGAAAAGCTGATCCTCTCCGGTCTGTTGATCGGGCAGGAGGATGAGGTGGCGCGCGCCTTTCGCCTGAGCGGATTGGCTTTGTCCGGACGGCGGACTCGAAGGGAATGGCTTCGCTTGGATTTCCAGCGCCGTTGAGCGGACGATGGTGAGGCTGCTCCATCCCATTCCCGATCCACCGCCGGAGAGCCTCAGCGTCGAAGGGGCCCGCTTCCACTATCTGGCCCATGTCCTGCGGCTTTCCGGAGGCGAGACGCTGGAGATTTTCGATGGCGCCGGGCGGGCGTTTTCCGCACGGGTCCGCTCGGTGGAAGCCGCCCGCGTCGTGCTCGAGCTTGGCGCCCAGGTGATCGCCCCCCCAACTCCGCGAATCACTCTCGTCCAGGGCCTGCCCAAGGCGGCGAAGATGGAATGGCTGATTCAAAAAGGCACTGAGCTGGGGGCGGCGGCCTTTGCCCCGGTGGCGATGCGGCGCAGCGTCTCGAAGATTCCGGAGGCCCGGGCCGAAGCGCGAACGCGACGCTGGCAAACGATCGCCGCGGAGGCCGCCCGCCAATCGGGTCGGAGCGACGTCCCGCACGTTTACCCACCTCGTCCCCTCCTAGATGCCGCGCGCGAGCTGGCGACCACCTCCCACCTGTTGCTTCTGGATCAGCGGGAGGCGGTCAGGCTTTCGGAGGCCGTCCTCTCCTCCCCCAGGACACTCCCCGGCTGGGCATTAATCGTCGGGCCCGAGGGGGGAATGGAAGAATCCGAGGGGGAGGCCCTCAGGAGCCTGGGCGCCACCTCGGTGAGCATGGGGCCCCGGGTGTTGCGCACTGAAACCGCCGGACTGGCGGCGTTGTCCGTCCTTCTCCATCTGGCCGGCGAGTTGGGATAATCATCGGCAAGGGAGGTGCTTGTGTCTGTTTGCCGGTACTGTGGCGCACTGCTTCCAACCACTGGGCCCTGCCTGCGGTGCGGGAAAGCGCCAACTGTCGTGCCGCCGCCCCTTCCCGTCAAAGGCAACATTCCAAGCTTTGGCCAGCTGGTGGGCGCCGCGCAGGTGCCGCCAGGCTCCCCCGCGAAGTTCGGACCGCGGCCAAGCGTTGCACCGCCGCGAATTCCGCCCCTGCAAGCCCCGGTGCGCCCGGTCCCGGTCAGCGAAACCAAGGCTGTCCCAACCACCACCGTCCGCCCGGCGCCTCTGTGGCGCCGATTCCTCGCGTGGATGCTGGACGCAATCGCGGTCGCCGGGGTTGTCTGTGCTTATCTGTGGGTCGCCTCGAAGGTGGTGAACATCAAGACCGTCCCGGCGGGGGTGGTGGGAATGGACCGCTGGGCGGCGGAGATCCGAACCTGGCGTTCGGTGCTGGTCCCCGGGGTGCTGCTGACCCTGGTCCTTGCTCTTAGCTATGGCGCCGTCTTTGCGGTTTTGAAGCAGAGCCGCACACCTGGGCGATCTCTGATGGGATTGTCTCTGATCGACTCGCGGGGCCGCGCTCCCACGCCGGCGCGAGCGATCATTCGCGGTGTTCTTTCCCTGATCTCCTTCGGGTTTTTTCTCGGTGGAGTCTGGCTCGCCCTCTTTCATCGGCGGAGGCAGACCCTTCACGATTGGCTGACCCAAACCTACGTCGTTCGCCGCATTTGAAGAACGTAAGATGCGCCCATGCCGGCGCGCCTGGCCCAATACCTGATCGCTAAAGGCCTGGTGTCCGAGGAGGGGATCGAATCCACTCTGCAGCAGCACGCGCGGGAAGGAGTGAAGCTCGACAGCGCCATCCTGGAACAAGGACTGCTCACGGAAGCGCAAGCGCTGGAGGCGCTCGGGGATGTGTCCGGCCATCGCCCCGTCAATCTCGGCGAATTCGAAATCAATTTCGCGGTCAGCGCTCTGATCCCGCAAAAAATCGCCGAGCGACTCTGCATCACTCCGCTTTCGCTGGACAACGGCTTGCTGCATGTCGCCTGTAGCTACCCGGTTCCGCTGCGCGAGCTTCGGGAAGTGGGTTTTCTGCTCGGCCGGGAGCTCGAGCTGTGGGTCGCGCTCGAGGTCCGCGTCCGGCAATGGCTGGCCGGGCTGTATGGACTGCCGCTGGCGCCCCGACTGTCGCGGTTGCTGTCCAGCCTCCAGCCGCCGCAGCCGTCGGTCGAGAAGGTTGCCGCCGTCAATGGGCGCGGGGCCGAAGGGGGATTGGCGCAGGAAATGGTCGAGCAGCTGGCATCGTCGGTGATGGTGGGCCGCGATGGCCAGGGCGAGCTGCTCACGGCTCTGATGGACGTTCCGGAGTGGAACCTCAAGCGCGCGAGAGAGGAGCTCAGGAACGGGCGTCACCACGCGGAGCAGGTGCTGGCCACTATTTTGCAATATGGCCAGCAGACGCTGGACTTCCTCGCGGCCTTCCTGGTGCAAGGAGGAATGGCGCTGGGCTGGGACGTTCAGGCGGAGGGATGGAGTACTTCGGAGATCGAAAGAATTTCGATTCCGCTGGATGTGTTTTCGGTCTTCCGCACCATCGCCGTGAGCCGCGGCAGCTACATCGGGCCGCCTCCACCCGACTCCTACACCGGACACTTTCTGCAGAAGCTGGGACGGGCGCCCCGCACGATCATCGCCTACCCTATCGAGGCCCGGGGCAAGGTGGTGGCGTTACTCTACGGCGACTGCGCCGAGAAGCCGATCAGCCAGCGCCGGTTGTCGGACTTCCTTCTCTTCTGTCAGAACGTCTCAGCGGCCTTTCAGGATCTCAAGCTTCCGAGGCGGGCCTCCCCGCCCGCCGAGGTCGGCGGTCAGCAGACCTCCACTCCCGCAGCCGGAGAGATTCGAGAGCTGGTCGCTCAATTGCTCGGCCCGGAAGCCCAGGCCCGCCAGAGCGCCCGGATCCGGCTTCTCTCGGCGCCCGCGGCCGCGGCTGCCGAATTGATCGCCCATTTCCCCGGCGCCTCCTCGTGGAGCCGGGGCCCGGTGCTGGAGCTGCCGGCGCCTCACGAGCTGGGCCCGATTCCCGGGATGCTCTCGGAGTTGGGCGCGGCCGGGGTCGCTGCCCTCTGCCCGCTGTTGGACTCCCCGGAGCTGGAAACCCGATACTGGGCCCTGCTCACCGCCGGCAGCTTCCGAACGCCGGATTTCATCCCCGCGCTGCGCAGAGCGCTGTTCGACACGGAGCCGGACATCTCCTCCGCGGCGCGAGCGCTGGCCAAGCATCTCCAGGGCGTTGCGCGATTCGAGCTGGTGCTCGCTGACTTGCGCGACGAGCTGACCAGCCGCAACCCGCTTCGCAAGGCGCTCGCCGCCCGTGGACTGGGAGCGCTTCGGCAGCGGGGCTCGATCGACGCGCTGATCGGCCTGGTCGGCTCGGAGGATCGCCTCTGTGCCCAGGCGGCGGCCGACGCGCTGCGCGAAATGACCAAGGCATCCTGCGAAACCAACGCCCGGCAATGGATGGTGTGGTGGGCGGAAAACCGCGAACGGGACCGGATCCGCTGGTTGCTAGCGGGCCTGCGGCATGCCGATCCGGAGACTCGGCGCTCCTCGGTCGAAGAGCTGGCCGAGGCCTTCGGGCTGGGCGAAGAACGCTTCGGCTATTTCATCCACGATTCGGAGGCGGAGCGGGAAGCGGCGATTCGCCACTGGGAATCGCTGGCTTAGAGCCCGAGCTGCGCCAGTTGCGCTGGAAATTCGGCGGCCGACCGGAACAACCTCCCGTGGATTCCCACCGAGCGAGCGGCTTCCACGTACTCCGGTACGTCGTCGAAGAAGGCGGCGGCACCGGCCTCGGACTTCGCTCGCCGCAGCGCCTCGCGAAAAATCTCCGGATCCGGCTTGATCATCCCCAGCTCGTGCGAGAAGAGCACGTGGTCGAAGCGCTTCAACACCGGCAAAGCCTGACGCACAAATCGGCCGTGGATCGGGTTGGTGTTTGAAAGGGCGAGTAGCTTGGCGCGACCGATTAACGCCTCCACCTGGGGCAACATCGGTTCGTTGACTCTGAAGTGGCATGCCCACAGCTGATCGAAGGCGCTGGCGGTCAGCTTCAGCCCGAGCTTGGCGCAAACCAGGCGCCGGAGCTCCTCGTCGCTGATTCCGCCGCGATGAACCTCCGCCCAGAAATCCGAGGAGATCCATTGCTCCACCTCCGCTGCCGGCAGGCCTGCCTTTTCAGCCAGGCGACGACAGAGGAGTCGATTGTCGTGGAAGATGAGGACGTTCCCCAGATCGAAGATCAGCGTCTCGATGGCCATCCGCGGATACTAACGCCGCTCCCATCCGCTACCAGCAAAGGTGGCCGCCATTCTTGACACTACCGCGGCGATAGTGCTCCAAGAGGGTCAATGGATGATGATCTGCAAGTTCGAACGTACTCCCCGGCGATGAGCCTCGGTCACGCTCGCCGCCGGGCGGCGGTGATGCTTCTGGTCAGCACGGCGATCGCCGCGGTGGTGATGGGCCTGATTTTCTTGCTGGTGCTCAAGGGCGAATGGATGACCGGGATGTTTTCGGCAATCGCCCACTTCATGTTTGGCCAACCGGTCTGGGCGATCCTGGCAGCCACTTCTCCGCTGGCGGCGGCGTTGCTGGTGGGCTTCGGATACATGCAGCGGGGGATCGCGCGCCGGCGAATGGAACGGGAGGCGGCGCTGGCCTCGCAAGCGCCGACTGGTGAGCGGAGTCGAAGCCACAACCGCGCGGCCGGGACGCACGCGTAAGACTCCGCGAATGGGTTCTTCCTCTGACAAAGATCCGCTTCGAGAGCGCCTGCAGCAGATGGAGCAGCTCTCCCTGCTGGGCGGCGGCCAGGAGCGCGTTCAGAAGCAACACGAGTCCGGAAAGCTCACCGCCCGAGAGCGGATCGATCTCCTCCTCGATCCAGGAAGCTTCTGCGAGCTGGATCGATTCGTCACCCACCGGGCGATCGATTTCGGAATGGCAGAGAAGAAGATTCTCGGCGACGGGGTGGTCACCGGCTATGGAACGGTCGATCGACGCAAGGTCTTCGTCTTTGCCCAGGACTTTACCGTCTTCGGAGGCTCCCTCTCCGGGGCATACGCTCAGAAAATCTGCAAGATCATGGACCTGGCGACCCGGGTCGGCGCGCCGATCATCGGGTTGAATGACTCCGGCGGAGCGCGGATCCAGGAGGGGGTGGAGAGTCTGGCGGGCTATGCGGACATCTTCCTGCGCAATACGCTCGCCTCGGGAGTGGTCCCGCAGATCTCGCTGATTCTGGGCCCCTGTGCGGGGGGAGCCGTTTACTCCCCGGCGATCACCGATTTCATCCTGATGGTGAAGGAAACCTCGTACATGTTCATCACCGGACCGGAGGTGATCAAAGCCGTCACCCACGAGGAGGTCACCAAGGAAAGCCTGGGAGGCGCGCTGGCCCACAACCAGAAGTCGGGGGTGGCGCATTTCGCGGCGCAGGACGAGAAGGGCTGCATCCAGCTCACCCGCGAGCTGCTCTCCTACCTGCCCTCGAACAACGCGGAGGATCCGCCGGTTTCGCCTTCCGACGACGATCCGCTGCGCACCGAGGACGCGCTGAAGACGATCGTCCCGGCGAACCCGAACAAGCCGTATGACATCAAGGAGATCGTCCGGGCGGTGGTAGACTCGCGCCAGTTCCTGGAGGTGCAGGAGCACTTCGCCGGAAACATCGTGGTCGGCTTCGCCCGGCTCGGGGGTCGGCCGGTGGGAATCGTCGCCAATCAGCCGGACAAGCTCGCCGGATGCCTGGACATCGACGCTTCGGTGAAGGCCGCTCGATTCGTGCGCTTCTGCGACTGTTTCAACCTCCCTCTGATTACCTTCGTCGATGTGCCGGGATTTCTGCCCGGGACCAGCCAGGAGTGGGGGGGAATCATCAAGCATGGCGCCAAGCTGCTCTACGCGTTCGCCGAAGCGACGGTCCCAAAAATCACCGTCATCACCCGCAAAGCGTACGGCGGCGCCTACGACGTGATGGCCTCCAAGCACATCCGGGCGGACATCAACTTCGCCTACCCCACCGCGGAGATCGCGGTGATGGGACCCGAGGCGGCGGTGAACATCGTCTTTCGAAACGAGCTGGCGAGCGCATCCGATGCGCCGGAGGCGAGGGAGCGGCTGGTGAGCGAATACCGGGAGAAGTTCGCCAATCCGTTCAAAGCAGCGGAGCTGGGATACATCGACGAGGTGATCCGGCCCGAGGAAACCCGCGGGAAGATCATCCGCGCGCTGGAGATGTTGCGCGACAAGCGGCAGGACAACCCTCCCCGCAAGCACGGGAATATCCCGCTCTAAGGGACCTCGATGCCGAAGTTCCGGAAGATCCTGATTGCAAACCGCGGCGAGATTGCGATCCGGGTGATGCGGACCTGCCGGGAGCTGGGAATCTCGACGGTGGCGATCTATTCGGAGGCCGATCGGGCCGCGCTCCACGTCCGCAGCGCCGATCAGGCATTCTGCGTGGGGCCGGCTCCCTCCCGCGACAGCTACCTGGCTATCGACCGCATTCTCCAGGCCGCCAAGCAATCGAAGGCAGATGCGATCCACCCCGGATATGGCTTCCTCTCGGAGAGCGCCGCCTTCGTCAGAGCCTGCGAAAGGGCGGGGTTTGCTTTCATCGGTCCTCCAGCTTCGGCGATGGAGGCGATGGGAGAAAAAACCCGCGCCCGTTCCCAAATGACCCGGGCCGGCGTCCCGATCGTCCTCGGAACCACCGAGGCGTTGGCCAGCGCGGAAGAAGGTTTGCGCGTCGCCCAGAAGATCGGATTTCCGGTGATGCTCAAAGCGGCCGGGGGCGGCGGCGGAAAGGGGATGCGGCGGGTGGATCGGATTCAGGACTTCTCAGCTGCCTGGCGCGCCGCCAAGTCCGAATCGCTCAACGCCTTCGGAAACGACGCGGTCTACATCGAGAAATACCTGGAAGAACCCCACCATGTGGAGATCCAAATCTTCGCCGACACCTATGCCAACTGCATTCATTTGAACGAGCGCGAGTGCTCGGCCCAGCGCCGGCACCAGAAGGTGATCGAGGAGACTCCCTCCCCGATCGTCACTCCCGCGCTGCGCGAGGCGATGGGACGGGTCGCGGTGAGAGCGGCCAAGGCGGTGGGTTACATCGGCGCCGGAACGGTCGAGTTCTTGATCGACGCACACCGGAATTTCTATTTCCTGGAGATGAACACCCGACTTCAAGTCGAGCACCCGATCACCGAGTGGGTGCTGGGACAGGATCTGGTGGCTTGGCAAATCAAGGTCGCCGAGGGGGAACGGCTGCCCTTCACCCGCACTCTCTCGCCTCGGGGCCACGCGGTGGAAGCCCGAGTCTACGCGGAAGATCCCTCTCGAAATTTCCTACCGTCGCCGGGAACGATCCGCCATCTGCGCCCGCCGAGCGGCCCGTGGGTTCGAGTCGACTCGGGCGTCGATTCCGGCTCCGAGGTCTCCAGTTACTATGATCCGATGATCAGCAAGGTCTCCGCCTGGGGGCCGACCCGATTGGAAGCGATTGCCCGCCTGGATCGCGCCTTGGGCGAATACGTCATCCAGGGCATCACCACCAACCTCCCGTTCCTGAGGGCGATCCTGGCGCATCGGAGATTCCTCGAAGGAAACTACGACACCGGGTTCCTCCCCAGCGAGCATCAGGAGCTGACCGCCTCGGCGGATCAGAAGCTGGAGCAGGTGGCGCTGATCGCCGCCGCGGTGTTCAGCCAGGACCAAGCGCTCCAACGATCGGCGGCGGTCGCCGCCGAGCCTCAACGCGGGCTTTCGCCTTGGCGCCTGGGGGCTCGCGCGGCCGGCCGGCGCAAGGTCACCGACGGCTGGTGAGCGATGCGCTATGACGCAACGGTAGGTGGGCGAGACGAGGCAACTTCGATCGAGATCGAACCCTCCGGGCCCGGGTACAAGGTGACGGTGAACGGAGAAAGCCATCAGGTGGACGCGACGACTTTCGATCCAGACGGAATCTCGCTGCTGGTGGATGGAAGGTCGTACGCGGCGACGATTCAACGGAAGAAGGACCATCTCTCGGTGCTCGTCCACAATCGGGTTTTCGAGGTCTCGATCATCGACGAGCGGCGAGGAAAGTTGAGCCGGGTTGCCACCCGTTTCTCCTCTCACGGGAAGCAGGTGATTGCCTCCCCGATGCCCGGCAAGGTGGTCCGGGTGCTCGTCAGTCTGGGCGATTCGGTTCTCGAAGGTCAGGGACTGGTGGTGGTGGAGGCCATGAAAATGGAAAACGAGCTGAAAAGCCCGAAAGCGGGCAAGGTGATCGAGCTCAACGCGCGCGAAGGCAGCGCGGTCGATCAGAACGCCACCCTGGTGGTGGTGGAGTAAGCGGAGAGGGAGGCCTCGATGAATTGCGCACAATGCGGAGCGCCGCTGGTCCCGGGGGCCGTCTTCTGCCCCAAGTGCGGGGCCCGTCTGGCTCCGGAAAATACGCTTCCTCCGACCTATGTCCCGGCGCCGATCGCCCGGCCCACCAGTTACCTGGCGATCGCCAGCATCATTTTTGGAGTCCTGTGCTGGATCACTCTCCCAGTGGTGGGGGCGATTGGGGCGATCATCACCGGCCACCTGGCGAAGGCGGAAATCAGGAAATCCAACCCCCCGCCGGGAGGTGGAGAGCTGGCCACGGTAGGGCTGATCCTCGGCTACATTCATCTGGGGCTGATCCTCGCTGGAGTGATCATTGTCCTGGCGCTGATCCTGCTGGGTATCTCGCTTCATTCCGCGATCGGCGCTTTTTTCTGAGGTCTCCGTCATGCATCGTTGGAAAAGCCAGAAGGCGCGGTGGGAGAAGGAAGTCCTCGAGAAGGCCCGAGTCAAATCACCGGAGCGCGAGCCGACGTTTCGCACCTCCTCCGGGGCCCCGCTGGATCCGATCTACGGTCCGGATTCGATCCCGGAGGAGACCTATTCCGAGCGGCTCGGATTCCCGGGTGAATATCCATTCACCCGCGGCATTCAGCCCACGATGTACCGCAGCCGATTCTGGACGATGCGGCAGTACGCCGGATTCGGGAGCGCCGAGGACGCACTACCTCCTCAAATCCGGCCAGACCGGACTGTCGGTGGCCTTCGATCTGCCCACCCAGATGGGGTTCGACGCCGATCATCCCCGCGCGCGGGGCGAGGTGGGCAAGGTCGGCGTCTCGATCAGCTCGTTGGCTGAAATGGAGCTGCTGCTCAAGGGGATTCCTCTGGCCGAGGTCTCCACTTCGATGACCATCAACGCCACCGCCCCGATCCTGCTCTGTCTCTATGCGGCGGTGGGGGAGCGCACCGGGGTGGCGGCGGCGCAACTTTCGGGGACGATCCAGAACGACATCCTCAAGGAATACATCGCCCGCGGCACCTATATCTACCCGCCCAAGCCCTCTCTGCGGCTGGTGACCAACGTCTTCGCCTACTGCGCCCAGCACATTCCCAGGTGGAATCCGATCTCCATCAGCGGGTACCACATTCGCGAGGCGGGCTCGACCGCGGCGCAGGAAATCGCCTTCACCCTGGGCAACGGCATTGCCTACGTCGATGCGGCGCTTCAGGCGGACCTGCCGGTCGACTCCTTCGCTCCGCGCCTTTCGTTCTTCTTCAACGTTCACAACCACTTCCTGGAGGAGGTGGCGAAATTCAGGGCGGCCCGGCGGCTGTGGGCGAAGATCATGAAGGAGCGCTTCAAGGCCAAGGACCCGCGCTCGATGATGCTCCGCTTTCACGCTCAAACCGCCGGATCCACCCTCACCGCCCAGCAGCCGGACAACAACGTGGTGAGGGTTTCCCTCCAGGCCCTGGCCGCGGTGCTGGGGGGCTGCCAGTCCCTGCACACCAATTCGAAAGATGAAGCGCTGGCTCTGCCGAGCGAAGCCGCCGCCGGGCTGGCTCTTCGGACCCAGCAGGTGATTGCCCACGAATCGGGGGTGGCGAACACCATCGACCCGTTGGGAGGCGCCTACGCCATCGAGCATCTGACCGACGAGCTTCAGGCCAAGGCCGAAGGTTACCTGGAGACGATCGACGCCATGGGTGGGATGGTGGAGGCGATTGGCCGAGGATATCCGCAACAGGAGATTGACGATGCCGCCTTCCAGGCTCAGCGAGCGGTGGAGGAGAAGCGCTCGGTGGTAGTGGGGGTGAATGCCTTCCAGACCGACGAGCCCGCACTCACCGGCCTTCTCCGGGTGGATGAATCCGTCGAGAAGACCCAAACCGAGAAGGTGCGCGCGCTATTCGGTGAAGAGGACGCTGGACGCGATCCGTTCCAAGGCGCGGGGCACTCAGAACCTGGTCCCGCCGATTCTGGAAGCGGTCAAGGCTTTGGCGACGCTCGGTGAAATCTCGGACGCGCTGCGCGAGGTCTTCGGTGAGCAAAAGGAGCAGGTCGTGCTCTAGTGTGGAATTCCTTAGAATGCCCGAATGCCGTCCGCGCCGAGCCCAGACGACCGTTCGTCTTCCGTCCTGGCCTCAGGTGGGGACCTCGCCAAGATCTCTCCATTCCACCTTTACTTCATCGCCGCCTCGATGGACGAGACCGGGTTGCTCACCCTTGTCCTCCCGGATCGAAAAATCGAGATTCACTTCCGCAAGGGCAATCCGGAGCTGATCGATTCCTCGCATCCTGAGGATTCGATCGCCAAGTTCGCGCTGGCGCAGAATTGGATCAACCCGGAGCAGTTCGCCCGCGCTCAAAGCTCGGTGAAGGATTACGACGGAGATCTCCTGAGCACCCTGTTCGGCCTGAAGATGATCGATCGGGCGGCCGCATTCGAGAGCCTCGGGCAGCGCGCATTCTCGCTGCTTCGCAACGCCCTCTGTGCGCAGAGCGGGTCCTTCGCCTTCGAGGCCATGCAGCTACCTGCCCACCGCGCCGTGCCTTTGGGCCATCGTTGGGCTGCCCTCACCGATGTCGTTCGTCGGATGCCGCTGGCGGAGATCAAGCAGCGGATGCAAGCGATGACCAGCTGTCCGATCCAGAAGACGCGCGGCACGGAGCTGGCCGCCGATCTGAGGCTGACGCCCACCGAAACGCGCATCCTCGGCCGGATCAGCGGCGGGAAATCCCTCGATCAGCTCACCGCCGAGCTACACGCCGCCGCTGCTTCGGTGACCGTTACCGACGTGGCCAATCCAACCCTCTCGCTGCGAACGGTGTCCGCAAATCTTCCCAATC
>WNFJ01183005.1_pt2 | contig 19665 bp, 17 predicted proteins | sample 5400461 | NCBI WGS metagenome assembly WNFJ01 (sample SAMN13153349, study PRJNA577476) | soil metagenome | isolation source: 115 cm saprolite on Douglas fir-dominated hillslope | place: USA:California | collected 2013-09-17
CTGCATGCCGTCGAGGAGAAGCTGATCGTCCAAGAAGGCGCGGCAACTCGCGAGTTCAGGATAAGTGAAGGAGCACTTCTGCGGTTGCCAGCTAGTGTGGTTGACCCGAGAGTATTTGATTTAAGTCTTCCAACATCTAGCGTAGTACCGCAACCAAGTGTCCGGCCCAGGAATACAATTTCGGAAGATCAACAAATGGGAGGCGCTCTGCTTGGTTTACAGGTAGAGGCTCTTTATCGGCTGAGTCACATCAGCCCTGAGCTTGAGAACCAGGTTCGTGTTGAACGAACTCGCGATGGACATATTCGAGTGCAAGGGATTGTAGATTCGGATGAACGAAAGGGAGAAATTCTCTCAGCTCTGAGCCCAATCCTCAAGTACCCAGCCGTTAGGACTGAATTACGAACAGTGTGGGAAGCCTTGAAAGCACAGTCTCAAGATCACCCCGAGCCAGTCATTGCGCGAGAGGTGGAGGTCACCAACAGTTCGATTCCTGTCGCGTTAGAGTTGGCTCGTTACTTCAACCAAAAGTGGAACCAGAACTTGGATTCTGGGACTCGAGGCGCTCCACAGGAATGGATTCAAGACCAGATTCGAGAACTATCCTCAAGCGTGCTGGGCGCGTCACACCGTTCTTATCTCCACGCCGTCGCGTTGCGGGGTGTTATGGGCGAACTTTCCCTCAGAGAAATTGCTTCGCTCGATACCTTTCATCGCGCTCAATGGGAAGCATTAATTCAATCTCACGCGGATGCCGTCGCAATTGAAACACGAACAATTCGGAAAGTGCTTGAACCTGTATTCTTCACATCTCAAGTCGAGCGGGCTAACGGGATAGGCGATAGCGCCTTGAATCTGGAAACCGATTTACGGCCAGGGAGGTCGTCTGAAACTCTCTTCAAGATGATTTCTGAGAACCACGCCGCGATCCTCTCGGCGGTCACGGGCTCAAACAAGAACCCCGCCGTTGCAGTCTCTGAGACACGCGGACTGCGACAATCTTTCTTAAATCTGGAGGCACTGGCAACCAAGATTAGTAATACAGGGGAGTAGGATTTCGCCTGGAAGCTAGACCTAATGGAATCGAATAGTCCCTCGCTTTGACTCCAGAGTTGTGGTGTGCCTGCGCTGGCTTTCTTTCAGCTCTCTCATCGTCGAAATATTTTCATCTTGCTGTGATGAATCCTTAACACTCCTCCATCTCGTGCCATCTATTGGACCAGAAGAAGTTTCAGCAAGGAGATTTCAGAGAACACCTATGAAGAGGCTAATCGATTCGTTCGCACTCGGACTTGCCTTCCTTAGCTTCGTGAGTGTGGCTGCCGCGCAATCACTCACGACTGGTGCCATCACAGGAACAGTGGTGGATCAGAGCGGTGCTGTAATGGCGAGTGTCTTGGTCACAGTACAAAATATCGACACCGGCGCGACAAGAGAATCGGAGACCAATACAAACGGCGTCTACCTTGTCGCACAACTCGATCCCGGCCGATACATAGTCACGGGAGCGTCGAATGGATTCAAAGAAACCCAAATTGGTCCTGTCACTGTTGCGGTCAGCCGAATCGCCACGGTCAACTTAAATCTCCGATTGGGTTCTACGGCGGAGAAAGTTGTCGTTCATGAAGAGGCGCAATTGGCTGAGCCCAGCAATCCCAACACAACGACGACATTGAATGAAACGCAGCTCGCGAATATTCCGAACCCAGGCAACGACCTGTCTTACGTCGCGAACTTTTCGCCAGGTTCGGTGATGAACGTTGCGTCGACCACGCGAAGCGGCGTGGGTAACGTGGAATTCAATGGGTTGCCCGCGGTAGCAAACAACTTTTCGATAGATGGTTTGGACTCTACCGATCCCGAGGCCAATACGAACATAGCGGGAGCGAGTAATCTTCAATTGGGTTTGAATGCCATCGCGGAGGTTTCCATCAACACGGCGTCCTATTCGGTCGACCAAGGGCGCCAGGAGGCGGCGCAAATTAATTACGTCACCAAGTCGGGTACGAACAATTTTCATGGGAATCTTTATGAAACATGGAACGGCTCAGCCATGAACGCGCGTAACTACTTTAACAACGCTTTCGGAGTGAAGAAAAAGCCTCGTTCGAACGTAAACGAGTTCGGTTCGAGCATCGGTGGTCCGATCCTGAAAAACAAGCTCTTTTTCTTTGCCGACTTGGAAGGAATTCGCATAATACTACCGTCAACACTCACGAGTACGCTCCCCAGTCCAGCCTATCAGGCCTATGTTCTTCAGCAATTGCCGATCGGTGGAACGGACACAGTCTTCGGAATGCAGCTACCACCTCAACCTGCAGAAGTGCCTCTTTACCAGAGCATGTTCAAGCTCATGGGAGACACAAGCGGCGGTGTCCCCCTGGCAGTATTGGGGTGTCCATTGAATGCGAACGGCTCGCCCGCACAAGGAAGTCCACCAGACGGCGACGGATGTGCGAATCGAAAAACCTTCTCGGTTGCGCCGCCCGATAGTGAGACTCTATTTACAATGAGATTGGATTATGTTTTAAGTCGCAAAGACACTCTCTGGTTTAAGTTTCAGGCGAATAACGGAAGTTTTATTGCTCCTGACCCAGTAAATTCCATTTATGACGCAGTCTTTTCCGCACCCATCCGCTCAGGTGCAGCTGGGTGGACACATATTTTCGGTCCTTCCTTAGTCAACCAATTCAATCCGGGTATTACTTACAACGAGAGCCTATCCAACATTGCCGATCCCTCTAAGGCGCATGCCATCCCAATTACGTATGCCCCCTCCCCTTTCAGCACCATTGGCGGTTTTCAGTCCTTCGCTCCCGCAGGCTACGCTAATACAATTTGGCAATTGAATGACAACTTGTCATGGAATCATGCTAAGCACGCTTTCAAGTTTGGGGAGAACACGCGGCGAGTCTTAACCAGTAATTTTACGACGAGCAACTTTGCAATTCCCGTCGAGGCTGGATGCACCCTTCCGGAATTCACATTCGGTGCTACCTGTTTCACCACTCAGTCGTTCCCTAAGACCAACGGCGATCGCCTAGCGCTAGTCAATCTCGATTTATACGCCATGGACACGTTCAAGGCGACAAGCAAGTTAACACTCACAATCGGAATGCGTACTGCGTGGAACTCTGATCCAGTGAGCGAGCACAGTGCTTTCTCAAGGCTATCTAGTCCTTTTGGGACAATCTCTCATGACGTCAACCAACCTCTCAATCAAGTCATCATCCCCAACCAGAGGAGATTGTTCGTATCAACTCCGCTCTTACAATGGCAACCTCGAGCGGCACTCGCTTACGAACCTATGCCCAAAACGGTCCTGCGTGCAGGCTTCGGGGTTTTCGCAACTACCTTGGAAGGTGCATTGACAGGTCACTTGTCGGGAAATCTCCCATTGGACCCGACTTTTAGTGGAGGTATCTTCGGCCCTGTAGGTGGGATCGGAATTGCCCCTGGCGTTCCAGGGAGCGCGGTAGATGCAGCTGTGGCAGCCAACCAGCAATTCCAGGCGAACTTCGCAGGCGGCGCACTCTCTTGCGCTTCGCCAAACGCTTCTGCAACCACGTGTATCCCACCGCCCGCTTTTAATGGATTCTCAGGTAATCAGCAGCCTTACCCCTACAGCATGCAGTGGAGTTCTGGTGTTGAGCGTCAGTTCGGAAATGATTTTGGCCTGACTATCAGATATTTGGGTACTAGGGGGCTTAAGATGCTTTACCTTACTACTCCAAACGCATATCAGGGATGGTGCCAGAGTTGCTTCGCTCCTTTACCTTTCAATGCACCTCCAGACCCACGCTTCGGCAGTGTGGGTATTCTTAACAGCGGCGCAAACAGTTCTTATCACGGGCTTCAAGTCACGGGACAGAAGCGGATGAGTCACGGTCTCTCGCTCAGCGTAAACTACACGTACAGCCATTGCCTGGATACGGGCTCCAACGGCGGATTCCAGTTTTTTAACGCCGGTAGTATCGGACCTGTCTTGGGCGGTAATCTGAAGCGTTACTATGGAAATTGTGACTATGACGTGAGGCATTCTCTAAACGCGTGGTACATGTACGAGATGCCTGTCCATCCCAGAAGAGCTTGGCTGAACAACACGATTGGGGGTTGGCAAGTCTCGGGAACGGTCTTCGTACGCGGCGGATTCCCGTTCTCTGTGTTTAGCAGTGGGCGTTTCGGTCAAAACTTTTTCAACGGCTCCCCCTCGTTACTTGCAAGCTCGGTTCCCGGGCAGAATCCCTACATGCACACCGCCATTCCGGGAGTAACGTTCCCGGGTTCAATTCAGTGGTTGAACCCCAACGCCTTTCAATCTCCAATTGATCCCACTACCGGCACGTGTTTCCCCACCACGAACGTTCAAAATTGCCAAGACGGTGGCACCGCGCGCAACGCCTTCAGGGCACCAGGATTCCGGTGGACCGATCTCGACATAGGAAAGCGGTTCAAGATTTCGGAAGGGGTTGGGTTGAAGTTCGATGCTCAGTTCTACAATTTGTTCAATCATCCCAATTTTTCCTATCCGAACTCGGGGGCGCCGACGGCTGGGATTCCGGGTAAAACGGCGTCAGTGAGATTTTTCGGAATTATTACCCAAACCGTATTTCCTTCAACTGGACTTTTGGGGCATATCGGCGGCGATTCCTCGGTTCGCATGATCGCTTTCCGCGGCCGGATTGATTTCTAAATTCTGTCGAGAAATTGGCTAGCAGGATCGCACATTCTTTGAAAAGTGTTTCCCGAATCGAATTCAGCTCCTTATTGAATGAGGCTTCTCGCCCGGAGATGGCCGACTCTTAGGCGAGGACACTATGAGCATCGGACACCTGACTCGCATTCCGTGCATTCTGCTTGCTCTCTGGATTTGTCAAGTCAATCTACCTAGTGGGGCGCCGAAGCGACGCTTCACTGTAGCTGACGACATTGAGCTATCGCACTTTGGAGACCCGTACTCTCTTCAGGCCGCTCCGATAACGTTCTCCCCCGACGGTCGTTATTTCGCCGTGGACACAGAGCGTGGCCTGCTCAAACAGAATCGACCCGAATCTACACTCCGCGTGTTCAGTGCGGAAGATGTTCGCGAGTTCCTTCTCCATCCCAATGTCACAGGTGGACCTGTTCCGTTCTGGGTATTCAGCAAGTCCACTTACAAGGATGGTCCCATTATCACTAAGATTCGCTGGCTCCCGGATGCCAGCGGCCTGGGATTTCTATTGAAGACAGACTCAGGCAACGATCAACTGTTTCTCGCAGACCTTAAGACGAAGACGATTCAGGCTTTGACACTGGAGAACCAGCATGTGACGGCTTTCGACTTCCACGACAGAAACCACTTCGTTTACACAGTCCAGAGCCCGGCCATCCGGGAGAGAGTCATCGCGGAAGCCCAAGCGACTAGTATCGTCGGGACCGGGAGGGACCTCTACACCCTATCCTTTCCGGAAAACTTATACCCCCTCACATCAAGGTGGCATGACCTTAGTGAAAGCGATACCGCGTAGAAGATCAGTCAGCCGACCGCCCTCTGGCTATTTACCTCAAGGGGCAACGGACACTCGCTCTATCTCCTGATGGCCGTTCCTTAGCAACGGTGCTTCCCGTAAATTCAGTCTCTGCGGATTGGGAATCATTGTATTTGCCTTCAGTGCCATCTGATCCCAATCGGATCAGGGCTGGCCGACAGGATCTACGGGCGTTCGACGGGCAAAAGTACGTGAGCGAATATGCGTTGATCGAGCTCGGTTCTGGGAAGGTGAAGCCAATGACTGACGCCCCCATCGGTGAATCCGCAGGATGGTGGTCGGGTGTTCTGAGCGCGGACTGGTCCTCGGACGGTACCTTGGTCGCGCTGTCAAATACGTTCCTTTCCCCCAACGCACGAGGCTCACAGGAACAACCCAATCGGCCCTGCATCGCAGTCGTTGATCTCGTGCAAAAGGACTCGATCTGCCTGGAACGGCTAAAAGGAAAGGCCAAAACCAAAACTGCCTTTGAAGACGGTTTTCGCTCCTTCCAAAGCGTCCGCTTCGCCCGCGGCAGCAGCCGACAGGTAATAGCTGAGTACTACGGGTCCGACGGCTCCAAGGGTCTCACGAGCTACAAACGGACGGGCGATGGTTCTTGGACATCGGATGCTGAGGCAGACGACAGTGCCGCTCAGGGCAGTGGACTGAATGTGGACGTCAAGGAGAGCCTGAATGAGCCGCCCGTCCTAATTGCAACCGACAAGACGACCAAGATCTCCCATGTCATCTTGGATCCCAATCCTCAACTCAAGTTCCTTGACCTTGGTGACGCTGCCGTTTTCAAATGGAGGGACAAGACGGGCCGTGATTGGGTCGGTGGTTTGTACAAACCGCCAGACTATGTCCAAGGTCAGCGGTATCCACTAGTCGTCCAGACTCACGGTTTCTATGAATTCATTTTCCGGCCAGATGGCATTTTCCCGACCGCCTTTGCAGCGCGTGAACTGGCCGCCGCAGGAATGCTGGTCCTCCAAGTCCAAGATTGCCCTTATACAGTTTCGCCCGAAGAGGGTCCATGCAATGTTGCAGGGTATGAATCCGCTGTGCAGCAGTTGGTTGCGGACGGAATGGTGGACCCGAACAGGGTTGGCATCGTCGGCTTCAGCAGAACGTGTTACTACATAATGGAAGAGCTGACGACAGGCACTATCCACTTCAATGCCGCCTCCATTACGGACGGAACCAATTACGGCTATTTTCAATATATTTCAGGCATCGACATATATAACAATGTGGTGTCACATGAGGCGGATGCGGTGATCGGTGCTTCCCCGTTTGGGGAAGGTTTGCAACAGTGGGTGAAGCGATCACCCGAATTTAGGATGGAGAACGTGACGACGCCGTTGCAGGTGGTGGCATCAGGCCATCCCGGCCTGCTTGGAATGTGGGAGCCTTACGCAACACTTCGATACCTAAATAAGCCAGTAGACTTAATCCTGCTAACGGAAGGCACTCACGTTTTGACCAACCCCGCCGCACGCATGGTTTCGCAAGGGGGCACTGTGGATTGGTTCCGATTCTGGCTTAAGGAGGAAGAGGATCCCACTCCAACGAAGGCGGAGCAGTACGCACGCTGGCGGGATCTACGCAAGTTGCAGGACGAAAACCAGAAGGTCTCCGCTCACTCCGGCTTACGATGAAGGTCGAAATCCCTGACAGCTTCTTCTTTTGTTTCGAAAGCAGTCGGTCGAGGGACTTGAGGCCAAAGTACCAAAACCGTGGCGCTCCTCCCATTTCATTACTCGTCGACCTCATAGGTCGGAGGAGGAGATGATGTCGCGCCGTAAGGAGGTGGTCCGTCGAATACGGGGCCGAGCTTTGTTCCCTGGATGACAACTAGGGCCTCGCCGAGTACGCTGATGGTTGGCTTGTTGTAGACCATAAGTGCTTCCTCCACGCTTCTGGGAATTGACCCAAAGCTGACTTAATGGGTCCGGAATATCTGGGCTACAAAATATTCTCCTTTTGATTCGGTTGGACGCTTCCGCGAGGGCACACGAATAGAGAAACCGTTGAAAGTGCACATCCCCACAAGCGTCGTACGCATTCGGTGAGGACCCGCGAGGTTGAAAGATTGCGAAAACGATCCGGCAACCCGCAGTTTTGTCATTCATCCAGTTCGTAAGCCGGGGGAGGGATCGGGATGAACGTACCCGAAAGGGGCGGATAGCCTTCGATGAAGACAGTATTGAACTTACATCCTTGAATCACGCGAACGGCCTCCCCGAGTGGCTGGATTGTGGGTTTGTTGTAAGTCATGTGTATCTCACCTCTTTCCGTTAAGAATTACCTGGTGCTGGGCGAAGAATATCCTCGATATAGATCATGTTCCTCCGAGTCCATTCAATCGCTTCCGTGGAGACCGACAGATAACGAAGCTCTGGGTGAAGTGAGCCCCTACCGGCATCCTAGGCGGTCGGTAGGGACTCGTTCATGTGTCGATTTGCCAAAACGAAATGGCATCTCGCCGGCCCTTTACTCGTCCAGCTCATAAGCTGGCGGAGGGAACTGGACCAAAGCGCCGTTTTGTGGCGGTGTTCCGTCCGTGGTGGCCTCGTTATCCTTATGTTGCTGAATAACGCGAACAGCCTCACCGAGAACATCGATCTGCGGTTTGTTGTAAGTCATGATTTTCACCTCCTTTCTTTTTAGGAATTCACCACTTTGCTAGCAAAAGCAGTGGGGAAGAAATTTTGCGATGCTGGCTCATTTTTCCCGACGTGTTGTTTCCCCCATCTACGCCTCCAATTGCGCCAAGTCTGTTCTCAGTGAAAGGGGTGCGGGCGTCTGAGCGCGAATGACGCAGCGCTTCACTAAGTCTTGAAGCCACAACTCGAGAGAGAGACCTCTTAAGAGACGGACTAAGTTCGGCGTTTTTCCGTTTTTTGCTGCACGCAATGCATTCAGAAAATCACACGCGTTGATATATCCCAGGTTTGAGCTCACCGAGGAGTTCAAGAGGTTCTCGATCTGCGGCCATTGCATGTCGAAAGAAGCCATATAACTGCGGGAGGAGGTGGCTTTCGTGGTGCGTGATAGAACTTCGGGTGGTACCAAATTGGCAAGGGCTCGGCGTAACAGGGAGCGGCGCTGACCCGGCCGAAGCAACTGGTCTGACGGAATCGAAATGAGGAATTCGACCAAGCTTCGATCGAGGAATGGATAGCGCCTTTCTTGTGAACCCCAAAGCGGTGGGGGAGTAGAAGCCATCTGGCGTGTCATTACGACAAGCGTCTGTCCGTGATCTACCTGACTAGGCAGCCGAAATGCTAGAGAACCTGAACACGCCATCTGGCGGATCGCACGCCTGTATCGGCTCGCAAATTGGGCAGCGAGCCAGGGTTCGGGCTTATCGGCCTGCGTCAACCGTTTGCGGAATGATAAAGGAACTAGTAGAGCCAGCGAGCGATAGAACAGCTGAATCCACGGGATCCTTTTCGCCAGACTCCAGGCCATAAGTTGGTCGGCCAATTCGCGCAAGTGAAACTGCACCAGGAGATCCGCCAACTGCGGCCGCGGATCGGGCACGCCACCTGTGAATTCGTCTCCTCCAGTGCCGGAAAGCAAGATCCGGTGATCCAGCCTTTGCTGGGCAACAGTCGCCTCGTCCTGAGGTTGCGGCGGCGCGTTTCCGAAGGAGCCTGGAGTCGCGACAAATTCATGGAATCGAAGGGGGAATGTTTTGGAGCACTTGCTTACATCCACATGTACACCGGTTCTACCTCGTTTTTCCTCCACCTTAGTAAAATAAGGACGTTCATCTCCTCCCGGTTCTTCTGGGTCATAGCGCGAAGTTGTGTCCAGGCGTGGGACCTCGGCTTCTCCCTTGGTTATGATGTGATCCGCCATGCAAACAATTGAAGAGGAATCCAATCCGCCGCTTAGCTCCGCCAGAATAGGTGAATCACAACGCAGCCGGCGGCGCACGGCTTGGCGGAAGACGTGGCAGAAGTGCTCTTCGTACTCCGTGTCCGTCTTGTAGCGAATTTGACGCTTGGTATCGAAAGACCAGTAAGAATTAATCGTGGCCTCTGCATCGCGGATGCGGACGAACTTTCCCGGCGGCACAGCCTGAATTTCCCGATAAGGCGTGAGATGCGCCTCCGGCCACAGCGCCAGAAAGCCGGCGATGTATTCGTCGTTCAGCGTGAACTGCATATCGGAGAGAAGCACCATGGTCGCAAGGTTCGTGCACCAAATCACGCTATTGTTTTTCGGGCAATAGTAAAGGTGGCGGACGCCAACGTAGTCTCTGGCCAGCAACAAGTCCTGGTCATGCGAGTTCCAAATGGATAGCGCCCAGTCACCAATAAGTTTACAAAAGCAATCCGTGCCCCACTTTTCGTACGCGGCCATGACAATGGCGACGTCGGTGCGGTCGTCCGTGAGGTCATCCCAGACCTGAGGCATTAACTCGTCGCGGTTGTCCAGTCGGCCGTCCCAAGTGATCACGATTCCTTGAGAGGATCGGAGCGGCTGGCGTTCGAGGCGAGATTCCAGGGTGGTATGAAAAGCGCGATACACCATTCCCAGCGGCCCGTCGACATAGGTACTGCCGCCGTCGGGTCCGAATTGTTCTATCGCCGAGCTGAGTTTTCCGAGAAAGGCCCGATCTGCCGCCCGTCCGTCGAAGTTCAAGATGCCCGCCTGTACGCTCATTCACGTCACTCCCTAGCATCGCTCCCAAACACCGTAGATCGTTTGAACGTCGGTTCTTTCGTTCACTGCCCGTCCGCAGACTTCCACCCATGCATGAGCCTTGAATGGCAACTTCTGTGCTCCGATAACCATCTCAGCCGGGACGCCGCAGTTGCGCAACAAACACGTAGTCACCGCGGAACGCTGTAAGCACAGAGCCCGCTTCGGATACCAACTGCAAGCGAGATTGACCGCGTCGCAGACTCGCTCAGTTGTTGTATCGGGTCGCGCCTCCCTGCCATTTGACTTCCAATTGCGGACGATGCGATGCAGTGTCGCAAAGTTTCGCACGAGAAGCAGAGAATCAAAGGCCACGAGTCCGATCAGAGCTTTCCAGAAAAGAAATCGCATGACAGTCTTCGTTCCTCCTTCAAACATTCACTCCCAACTCATGACAGATGAAAGCCAGCCGGTCGGTTAGCGCCTCAATTCGGTTGTTCAGAGGCTGGACTGGCATGTGGCCCCACGTGGGCTTGTAGTCGAGAAGGATGGGATAGCCAGAACTCGTCGCTGCCTGTACGCGAGCTGCCATTTTTCGGGCGTGCATGGGATTGCAGCGTGTATCGGCGTCCCCGGAGATCAGCATTACTGCAGGATAGGCGACGCCATCTTTCACTTGGTGATAAGGTGAATATGCCTGTAAATGGTGGAAATCGTCTCGAATATCGGCGGAGCCAAATTCCTCTACCCAAGAATTGGCTTGATCGAACTTGTGGTAGCGCAACATATCCAACAGCGGCCCCAGGCACACGACCGCACGAAACAAGTCCGGCCTCTGGGTTAGAGCAGCCCCTACTAACAAGCCAGCATTGGAGCCACCACCTATGGCTATTCTTCCCGGTATCGACTGCCCGTCTGCCAGGAGCCATTCGGCGGCAGCAATGAAGTCGTCAATCGCGTTCTGTCGTTTATGGCGTTTAGCTGCTAGATGCCATTCTTCACCGAATTCGGCGCCTCCGCGAATGTTCGCAATCGCAAGAAGGCAGCCTTGTTCAATTAGGAAGGATCCATAGACGGTGAACTGAGGTGTGATACTGTTACCAAAACCACCATAACCAGTAAGGAAAGTAGGCAATGGGCCCGAGTGGCGTCGCCCTTTTTGAGAGACTAGAAACATAGGAATCTGAGTTCCATCTTTCGATCGATACCGAATCTGCTCCACTTCGACCGAAGCACCGTCGAAGGGGACCTGATGCTGAGCCCATGGCTCCTGATGGCCACCGTTAGTGTGGTAGCAATAGATTGAAGGGGGGTGTGAAAAAGATGTGAAGCTGTAGAAAACCTCGTCGCTGGTCGGGTCGGCCTGCAGGAGGCGAGTCGTGCTGTACGGCGGGGAAGGGATTCTTCCGCAGGATCGACCAAGCGTATCGAAGATTTCAATCCGTGTGACAGCATTCTCGGTATACCCGACAAATATCCGGTTGGCAGAGACGGCAAGGTCGCGCACGCAAGCGTCTGTCTCGGGCACGACGTCCACCCAGTTCGCGCGTTGCGGCCGATCCAAATCAATCGCAACAATACGACCTTTGGGCGATTTCCAATTCGTTAGTGCAACGAGGCGATTTCCCGAAAGAAAGGCGTAAAACTTGCCCTCGATTTGCTCGACGATTAGACGTGGTGGCGCGCCGCCTGTCAGGTCTTGAACATAAACGTCAGTCGTTTGGAGGCCATCAGAGAGCATTCTGTAGATGCACAATTTTGAGCCATCCTGTGAGGCGAGTAGTACGAGCCTCAGCTTTGGATCCTCCCCAGCAAAAAATGTTTCCGAATCAACGTCTTCTGCCGGTGTCCTGAACGCATGCCAATATATAGCCCTGTAATGAGGACGCGTGCTGTCGATTGAGTTATGCGAGTAATAAAAGCCACGAGCGTCGGGCGAAAAGACTAAGCCAGCGTAAAACCCGCGGGGGAGGCGATCGGGCAGAACCTCTCTGCGATCCACATCAAGGATTTCAACAGCCTGAGGATCTTCTCCACCAGATCTGACACAATAGGCAAGGAGTTTTCCATCATTGGAAACCCGGAGGATGCCGACCGCTGTTGCGCTGCCTTCGCCTCTCTCTGCGGGATCCACAAGAGGAATGTCTTCACCGGTCAAACCTACCCTCATTGTGATCACCGCCTGCTCTTGATGAGGAGTTCGCTTCGAGAAGAAATACCGATTACCGACTCTGTAAGGCGCGGAGATAACTTCTACGGCGAGCAGCTTTTCGATGCGGCTTCTTATCCGTTCTCGCCCGGGAACAGCGTCCAGATACGCTCGCGTGTAAATGATCTGTTCCTCGATCCATTTTCGAGTGCGCGGCGAATTCTGGTCTTCCAGCCATCGATAAGGGTCTGCAACGGCGACCCCATGCAGAATATCGGTCACCGGTTCGGCCGGAGCCATTGGCGGGGGACTGGTCGTCGGGGTCATTCGTTGCCTCTGCACTCTTTTCGACAAGTCAGGTCAGCTACATTTACCAAGGACAGCTCTTAATCTCACGCGTCCTACAATGCCGATGGGCGTCTCCGACAGATTGTGGTGGCTGGCCGGTCTCCAATTCGCCGAGGGCCGGGTAACACAGAGATGGTGAGAGTTGTTAGCTGTAGAGGCAACTACAAAGAGGACGCGTATCCGGACAAATGCACGCATAACTGGCCAAAAAGACGCATATCCGGCCATACCTCGGTCTCATTGGTTGGAATCTTTAATCAGGAATTGTTCATTGAGACGGAAGAGAAACCTTGGCCACCAGATACAACGACCGGTGAGTTATGCAGGTAAGCATAAAGGCCGCCGGCGCTCATCAGTTGGTCGTGCGTACCCTGTGCCTCGACGACACCTCGATTCAGCACGACGATACGATCAACCCATTTAAGCGCGGAGATTCTGTGTGAAATAAAGACAATCGTCTGATGCGGGAAGTGCTGTATCAGTTTTGAAAAAACCCTCTGTTCGGAAGGGACGTCGAGTGCCGATGTCGATTCATCCAGTAGAAGTAGAGAGGGGTTTTGGAGCACCGCACGCGCTAACGCGAGACGTTGTTGCTCGCCGCCGGACAGAGCATTGCCTGCGGGCCCGATAGCCGTATCCCAACCTTTCGGCAGCCGATCGAGCAACTCTCCCAAACCGGCAAGCTCGATCACGCGGGCGAGGTCAGCGTTTGTTGCGGAAGGATTACCAAGCAATAGATTCTCTTTCAGCGTTCTGTCAAACAGTACGGAGTCCTGCATGAGGTAGCAGACTCTCGTTCGAAGACTTTCGAGACGTACGTCTCGAACGTCCATGCCGTCGATATACACTGCGCCCTGCTTCACATCGTACAATCTGGCGATCAGCTTTGTGATCGTGCTCTTGCCACTGCCACTGACCCCCACCAGTGCGACTTTCTCACCGGCCTCGAGCTTGAGTTGGAGTCCGTTCAGCACGGGAGGCCCATTCCGATAGGAGAAAGAAACAGACTCCATTTCAACGTGCCCCCGCATTGGGGAGGGGAAGCGCACTGCTCCCTGCCTTTCCGGCACTGTAGGTGTCATTTCGATGACGTCGGTTATTCGCCGAAGACTCGCCCTCAACCGGTTAAAACGGGAGTAGATGTCCACCGCGGCATTCAGAGGATCAAACAGTCGCCCCAGATAACTGTAAAAGGCGACCAGCCCTCCGACGGTCAAAGTTCCGACGAACACTTCGTATCCGCCATAGGAGAGGATGGCGATCGTACCGAGAGCGATGACGGCCATATAATAGATCCTGAACAACAGCTCGACCAAGTTCCGGTCATTCAGTGCTTTCACTCTTGCGTCTGCCCGTTTCAAAAACGCCTGCGTTTGGCTTTTCTCCTGATGCAAAAGCTGAATTTGAATGACGGAAGCCAGGTGTTCTTGGAGAAAGCTGCTCTCCTTGCTGGATTGTTGCTGGGCCAGATCGGATGCCCACCGCAGACGACTATCGAAGCGCCTTCTGAAGACAAAGAAAAGAGGCATGAGGGGGAGGACGACGCAGGAGAGTCGAAAATCGAGCACGAACATTGCCACGACGACAAAAAGGGCGTTGATCATCGTCTGGAGAACGTACGGTACAAGACTCGAACCCTGTTCAGCTACCTGATCGACGTCTTGTTCTATCCGGTAAAGCTTTTCTCCAACCGAGGTCGTTTCATGGTAATCCGCGGAGAGGCGATTCATCTGTTCCAATATGCTGAGGCGGATGCGGAAGACCAGTTCCTGTACAGTGCGGAAACTGACGAGCCCTGCGAGCGCTGAGAAGGCCAGTCGAAAAACGTAGATCGTGAAGAAGCCCACTGCAGCAAAGAGCAGCAGGTGAAGGTCTCTTTTCGGAAGGACGCGATCTATCAACCACTTGATGAGCAAAGGATCGAGCAAGAACAGCAGACTGCTGAGGAGGATTAAGGACACGCTGAGAAGATGCGCCCGCAGAAGAGGCCGCAGTTGGCGGAGAAACCAGTGAAACTGCATGTTGAGTTTCGGACTCAAGAGTACTCCATACCCCTTCCCGTCAGCTGAACCAGAAACCCTCCTGACCGACTGATATGCGCGCCTGAACATCAGGACCGTGTCCAGAACAAAAGGGTACGGAAGTCACAGCCTGAAACTGAATGTAAGCGATGTTTCTTTAGTCTTTTCTTCCATTCTGCGGTCGAGGCAAGTAACCAGTATGGAGCATCCGTGCGCGAACAGAATCGACCACTCCACGTTCTTCCGACCATGCCGGCACGCGGGTTAGTTTGATCGACGGAGATTGCACAGTCCCGCCAATCCGCTCTAGAAGACAGCCGCGAGCGTCAAGCCGCAAACTCCCTCTGGCGCCAGACTCTCCTGAATTCCATCGGGCTGAGGCAAAACTGTTCTTTAAAGCTTCTTGCAAATTCGCTAGTCCTTTGATAGCCCGCATCCACTGCAATTGCCTTTATAGATACGTTTGTGGCTCGCAGCTGTTCTGCCGCCACTGTGAGACGCCTGTTCCTGGCGTATACTCTGATTCCCATCCCGGTCGAAACCTTGAATAGTCGACGCGCTTGGCGACCTGATAGAGACAGCCCAAGCTGTTGGCAGACGTCGTTGAGATTCCAACGAACCTTCCCAGCATCACTATCGATGAACTCCCTGAGCTTCTTGGTGCGCCAGTCCAAGTTAGGCAGTGCGCCAATCCTCCTTGGGAGAATTAAGTTAAAGAACGCATCCAATGTTCCCAACACTCGAATAACAGGTCGCTCGTAATTCATTGATCGCCTCCCCAGGACCCTCATCCTTCTTGAGACTGGCCTTAAGATCTCTAAGCTCAAAACGCATGTAATCTTCCGATGACTTCCGACCAGAACACGCCGTTGTATAGTCCGCGGTTGCATCTGGCCAGTAGTGACATTCCCACAGAACCGTAATAGGAATTCGTCAACAATGTTCAGGTAGGTCGGCCATTTGAAGACAGATGCCGCCCCCCGCCAATTTTCGGCTGGCTATTCCGTTGGTCCTGAACGGGACAACTCGCGGGCAGCAGCACAAAAACCTGAAGCCCGAAGCTTCCTGGATCGAACCTACGGACGCGGGCGATGCCATCGCGCTTTCCATCCAGCCATTAGACCGTGAAATATCAGGCAGGCTCCTCACGAGCATGGGATCCAGCGGATTACAGATCCAGCCCCGCTCTGAATCCGAGATTACTCCCACCGCCTCGATAGCGAGCCTGCCGAGCAACACGCTAACCCCTTCCTGCGAAGGCTTTGGACGACATACCGTGGCCATTGCGGTGAACAAGGCCCATCCGGTGAAGCTTGTCTAGCCACTCGCAGGTGTCCCTCTCCAGCTCCTGATGTGAAACCTTGAAGTGGGTCTCGACCGCGCCCACGATGTCTTCGAGAGTGATCCCTGCTTGGCTCGCTTCGATCGTTACCCACAACTGTGCAGCGACTGCGTCAAGGCTGTAGCAGATACCTTTGTTGATATCGAGCAGCACAGCGCCGTCTGCCGTATAAGTGGCACGGACGTTAGAGGACACCGCCCACTTCACGCCGTCCTTGGTGTCTTCCATTCCTGACTCCCGGACTGATATTCAAGTTGATAATCAATCCCGAGCTAATGAAATTCGAGCGGCGTGCATCAAGACACCCGAGTGGTAATCCTTACCAGAGCTGGGCAGGGAACTGCCCCGTGGCGCACCGTCGTCAAACAAGTCGGCAGTTTGTTCGTGAATTGAGTAGGACCGGTAAAAAAAATCACGATCGGTTGCTTCAGCAACCCATTAACCTTGGATCAACTTTGACAGCTGGTTGCTATCCCGACCAGGGAGCGCCATTGCTTTCGTTTGCCATCACATAGCCGGTTTCGTGATTAGCGTGTGTTGCGCGATTTAATAGCGGGTTACACGATGAAAATGTGGAAGGGACTCTCTTGAACTTACAGAAGGTTGTTGTGGCAACCAGTGAACCGTCGGACTTTACAGACCGCTCCACGCTGTAAGGGCATCTTCAACTTCCGAGAACGTCGCAACCGTCGAGAAAACGCTTTGATCCCTTGCCTGATTGCTTTTCTCAAAGCTGCGCCACTCTCCCGAATCTAGGTCATCGCGGCATGAGCTCGTTCGCACGATTTCCTCCGACGAAAGCTCCGAATGGGGACCTACACATGAGAATCCGTCACGTTCAACTGCGCGGCATCAGGGATGCGTTTCCTAAAGAGGTTGAAGTAGACCTCGACGTACTAGGGTCCGGGCTGATCGCGAACCAAACAACCGAGTGAGCACTTAGAGTACGATCCAATACTGGTTGGGGTCCGCCAAGTGCGTGTGACGAATCGTATGGCGCTGCATCCCAAGGTGGGAGTTCCTCCTCTCGATACTCCCGTTCAAAATCGAGGCATATTGGAGTTCCAAATCCGGCCGATTTATGGTTGAAATAACAGACTATTATTCGTGCGCGGTCAGCGGCTTGTCTGGGTGGCTAAGTGAGACTTGAATGGCTAATTTTCTGCTAAAACTTCGCAAGACGTTAGCCTGGTTGCGTGCGACCCCAATGAGTATTTTGGATAGGGCAAGGGACCGTGTCGGCCTTGGCCCGTACAAACTGCGCAACTCGGCGTCGATTCCCGATTCCGAAAATGGGTCCTTAACCGACGAGGAACTCGTGGAGCGTATAAGTCATCGAGACCTAACGGCCCTCGGTATGATTTTCGACCGATTCTATAAAGTCGTGCTCAACATCACGTGGAGGGTTCTCCGAGATCGAGCAGAAGCTGAAGATTTGACACAGGAGATATTCTTGCAGATCTTTCACCACGCTCACAGGTTTGACTCGAGTCAGGAAACCGCGAAATCAGCGATTGTTCGCTATTCGTTTCGAGGAGCTCAGTCCATGATTCTCTGGAGACTGCATGATCCACAAACGATGGCCCAAGTGGAGGAGGAAGAACTTGAGCCACCGTTCTCGTTAAAGGGAATCGAAGGGTTGACGTTGAAAGAAACAAAAATGGTCATTCACAGGGCAATAGCCCTTTTGACAGAGAAGGAGCGGACGGTCCTAACACTCTGCTACTTCGAAGGTCTTGAGTACGAAGAGGTTGCTGCTCGTTTGGGCGAAACGGCTGAATCTGTGCGTCATCTCTTTTATCAGGCTACCAAGAGGGTTATGAATGGTGCAATTGAATTTGCCGACGAAATGAAGCTGCCAACACCGCTCGATTTATAGGTACTGCAATCGAACACAACTCAGGCATCGCACGCCGGAAAGCGACCCCCGGTTACTCGAAATTGGTGCCCGGTGGTCGATCCATTCGTATGCCCGCTCGAATTGAAACAACCTATTGACTGCTGTTATCGGCGGAAACGTGACGATTTGTCGAACACGTTATGCCTGCGGAAAGACTTCGAACGTCAATTCTCTTGAGGTTTCGAGTACCAGCCGAGCTTCGAAAGTGCCTCACGAGATTCTCCTCGAACGCATAAGCAAGCGGGGACCTACCGAGTTTGCGTCTTACGACGCAAAACGATCCATGCGGCCGAATTCCTTTTACACGCGTGACGATAAAGTTCATATTCTGAGCATCGCCTTTCGGACTACCAGAGAGCAAGGCCAAGTCCATGCGTCGTTCTGTCAAGTCCCGGAGCAAATTGACTGCGCGATCGCAAAGAATCTCCAGTCGAATGTTGGGGTACTGATTGTTGAAACTCATAGTCAGCTGAGGGATCCATTCGAAATTCTCACCGGTCGTCACACCGACGCGAAGGTTTCCGACACAACTGCAATCTTCTTTCAAGATGGATAAGGCCTCGTCCCGCAAGCCAAGGATGCGTGACGCGTACTCGTAGAGGATCTCACCAGCAGGCGTGAGCCGGCCGCTCTGGCGGCGGGAACGATCCAGTAGAGGAACCCCAATTTGCCCTTCGAGCTTCCGTAGACCAATACTGACTGCTGGTTGAGTACGAAACACACGCTCCGCAGCTCTCAGGAAGCTGCGCTCTTCGACTACCGCCACAAACATTTCAAGCTGCATGAGTTCCATGTTGAGTTCTCCCCATTCTTCTGTATCTCCACAAAAAGAATGAGGCCGTTATCCATCTCGGATAACGGCCTCTGGCACTGGATCGATTTCTTTTGCGCTGGTCGCTTATCCGGTTTCGGCGTTTACGCTAATTCGTCCAATCTCGACAGGGATTACACCGAGGATTCCATTTAGGCGTGAGGCCACAAGAGCCGAGGAGGAAGGTCCAAACAAACTCCGCACCGAATAGGGCACGGTCCCAACAGGTCGGACTTGGAACTGGTTCTCCATCTCATCCATTCAATAACACTGTATCCCGAAATCGGTCCAATTAATAACGTTTATCTGAGCCAACGACCCAGCATTCAATGATACTGAGTGCCAGATCCACCCAGCTTGACGACGGCAATCCGTCGCGTTCGGTTGCGCGGTATCAGCGATGCGTTCCCTCAGGTAGAAGTGGACTTCGACGCAATAGGGCCCGGGCTGATCGCCATCCTCGGAGAAAACGGGCAGGGGAAGTCAACGCTTACGGCGCTCCTTGCTTATCGTTGAATCCATCTGGGCAAGGCCACCGCCCGGAGCCCGTCCGGAGTACTAGAACGGCTCTTGTGGAGGTGCGATGAGCGAGAGGTAATTCGTTAACCTGCTTGAGGTTTTGACCAAACCAGGTACTCTGATTGGCCTCGAATCCGGGTTGAAATAGCAGCGTTGCGCTAACAGTTGGGGTAAAAGTTGTACACATCTCCCAAATATTGTACCTCTACCATTAAAAGTGATGTGTGGTTGCTCAAACAACCGATTGGAGATTTTTCAGCCGTACTGTCCTCTTCAGGTAGAAACTTTGGTCGGCCCGGATAATGCCTGCACTGGCCGGCGCTCTTTCGCATTGAGGATGACCATAATGGGGGGAGGCGCACGGCCTGATCGCGGCTTCCGAATTAGCCCTGTGGATCGCCTTGGG
>WNFJ01173584.1_pt6 | contig 19660 bp, 16 predicted proteins | sample 5400461 | NCBI WGS metagenome assembly WNFJ01 (sample SAMN13153349, study PRJNA577476) | soil metagenome | isolation source: 115 cm saprolite on Douglas fir-dominated hillslope | place: USA:California | collected 2013-09-17
GATCTACCTCCTTCCCGCCACTGAAGCAATTAGGGTCGGCAAAGGATGTTCCCAGAGCGGAGCCGATTCTGTAGGGTAGGAATCGGTTCTTCCCACGCTGCTCTCATCCGATGTTTAAGCCACGGTACCCACCGATCTTACTCGCGAACCCGGACTTCTACGGAACGCTTGCCGCCACGCGGTCCTTGGGCGGCCAAACCATTCCCGTCTACGTTGCTGCAGACCGCCTGCTCGCCGTGTCTCGTTGGTCACGGCACGCAGCTCGCACCCTCAGCTGCCCCCCACTCGATGAACCAAACCGTTTTCTCGACTGGCTTGGCGAGCTTGGCGAACGCGAGCCGGGGATCGTCTTATACCCCACCAGCGACGAAGCTTCGTTTCTATACGCTCTTCGAGCTGACGAGTTGTCGCGTAACTTTCTTATGTATCAGCCTGGGCTGGATTCGATTCTCCACGTGCTCGACAAGAAGCGCCTTTATTCCACGGCACGCCAGGTGGGCCTCGAGATCCCGGAAACCTGGTTTCCGGAGACCGAAGCGGACGTCGCGCGCATCGCGCGCGAGGCACCGATGCCGCTCCTCATCAAACCGCGCACGCAAGTGCTTTCCGCTACGCACTCGAAGGGAGTCATCGTGACGCGGAGCGACGAACTCGTCGTTCGCTACCGCGAGGTCGTCAACACCGCTCGCTACGGCCCGACCCTCCTCGAGCGATTTGCCGACGCGGGCCGCCCAATGATTCAAATGTACATGGCCGACGCCGCCGAGCGGATCTACGTCCTGGCCGCCTTTGTGGACCGCTCAGGCTCACTTTTCGCGGCTCGTGCGGGGATGAAAATTTTTCAGCGCCCACGTCGCCTCGGGATTGGTCTGTGCTTTCAGGATGCACCGCTCGACCGGCAGATCGCGGACGGCGCTCGGCGTCTCGCGCTGAGCGCCGGGTACTACGGCCTCTTTCAGCTCGAATTCATTCGGGTGGGTGACCGCTACCTGCTCATCGACTACAATCCGCGCTTCTACAACCAGCTCGCATTCGACGTCGCCCGGGGCCTGCAGCTTCCCATGATCGTGTACGCAGCGGCGCGCGGCGAGACCGACGAGGTTCGGCGCCTTGTCGAGGCAAGCCAGCAGCAACCGGATGATGACGGTCTGGTCTTCTGCAACGGATTTGGTCTGAGGATCATGCTTGCCGCCCAACGTCTGATGGGCCAGATGACTCCGGCTCAGGCTCTTCTCTGGCGGCGTTGGCGAGCAGACCACGACGGGGCGATGATCGACCCGGCCGTCGCTCCCGACGACACACTTCCGGGTTTCGTCGACATGGCCGCCCAGCTTCACGCGATGGCGCGCCATCCGCGGGCCTTCTTGAGAAAGGTCGTCTTTGACCGCACTCCGGTCTAGGGGACGGACCCCCCACCCATTCGAAGAGGGGCTGTAACTTACGGTCCAGACGCTACAAGCGCGTAAGTGTCGTTGTCGTCCGGAACGCCACCGTCGTCCTCGTCCGTCCATTCGTACAGCCGCCAGGAATTGGCGATCGTGGCATACGCTCCGTTCTCGATGAGGTGCTTAGCCGCGTAGTAGCCCGCTGCAATCGTTCCCTGTGCCGTCAACCCCATCGCCGCCAGGCAAACGGTGCCGTTCGCGGGATCGACCGTCAATTGCAGGAGGAAGTAGTCGTGGGTATTGTTCGTAACTGAATAGGGGGCCTCGATCGCGATGGTTTTGGGGGCGCTCGGGTCCGTGCGATCCGTGAAATAAACCGCGAACACCCCTGCGTCGGTGGTCCCCGCGCCGACAACCACGTTACTCAGCGAATGGTTGTCGATGTACGAGACCGCCCGCTGGCCAAAGGATCCACCGCCGATCAAGCACAGATTGCCGATCCCGGTTTTGGGCTGACCGGTGATAGGGTCGAGCACGTTGGGGTCGGCAACGGTACCCGCGTCGTCTCTCCCGGGGCGGATGATGGACACCTGGCATGCGTTCTGAAGAGCGCTCGCCATCATCAGCGCAGCCTGGTTGTCCGAATCGTACTGGTCGAAGAAAACCGTTGCGTTCGGGTTGTGACACAGATTGGCGAAGCTCACGGTCTCGCATCGAACGGCGCCCCCGTCGGGGGCCGCTTCGGGAGAGCCGTCGGTGTCGGGCGCGCTCGCGTCAGCCGCCGCTTCGGGAGAGCCGTCTGGTTCTGGCGAGCCCGCGTCGGCCGCCGCCTCGGGAGAGCCGTCTGGTTCTGGCGAGCCCGCGTCGGCCGCCGCTTCGGGAGAGCCGTCGGTGTCAGGCGCGTTCGCGTCAGCCGCCGCTTCGAGGGGGCCGTCCGATGCGGTGGCGTCCCCGCCATCGCCCGCATCGCCTGCGGACAGAGGCGGCGTGCCGCAGAATTCACCGGCGCTACACATCTGGCTTCCGCAGCTGAGGCGAACGGGGGCCGCATCCGCGGCGTCGTTCATCGCTCCGCCTGTGCTATCGGAAGGGGCGTCCGTCGCGCCGTCCGCCTCACCGTCTTGGCTTCCGATCGTGGTGTCGCCGGAGTCACCGCTGTCCGCGACGTCTGGCACCGAGGCGTCGACCACTGCCTCGGAGAATGCATCTGCGTCAGGGCCGAGCGTCGCGTTGTCCGAAACGGCATCGCCCGCATCCGCGGACGCATCCTGCATCGTGCCATCGGGTGCTCCGCTTTCGGGTACGACCCCTAAGCCGCCGCTGCCCCCCCCGCAATTCGCGAGCGCACAAGGAACAATAAGCAGTAAGGCGGTGCCCGCGAGGCGTCGATTTTGCATCGAGCATTCTTTTCTGCCGAGACCACGACATTAGAGCAAAGAAAGTCGGCGCAAGGAAGGCGCCGGCATCCGGTCTTCCGGGGGCAAGGCACCCCGGCCGCCGCTCAGGTGGATGGAGATTCGGCGCTGAGCTTACGCATGTGCGCCGCTTGGACGTGTCGAGCGAGTTCGCCGATCGACCGCGAAGCTTTCACCTGGTCTTCGGGCAACGCGATGCCGAACGTCTCCTCGAGGGCCACTATCAGGCGGAGCGTCCCGAGGGAGTCCCATTGCGAGATCTGCCCGGGCCCCGCCTGAATGTCCGGAACGCTGGGCAACCCGAGGACGTGCGTCACGAGCCGGGAGATGTCCGTCGCCGAGGCCACGTCCATGCCCTCGTCGAGTCCGGTCAGGCGAGCGCGAGCGGGGTTTCCCTCCACCACAGAGTTCTCGGCGACGTCGCCGGAAACCACGCCACCCGCCCTCACGACGGCGCCGGATCGGATCGTAGTTCCCGGAAGGACCACGACCCGGTGCCCGATTCGAGCGCCCTTGCCGATGAATACCGGTCTGGGTACAGCGCTGGTGTGGAAGTCACCCGCCTGGTGGAAGTCGGAATCCATGACGATGACAAAATCGCCGATGGCCACGTCATCGCCGATGTCGACTCTTCCGAGTGACGAAATCGCCGCTCCGCCGCCGATCCGTACCCGATCGCCGATGTGCATCTGGCCGCTCACCCAGAGGTGAGATCGGACCGGTGTGCTGCTCATGCAGAAGTCATCACCAATGACGAGCACGCCCGAGTTGAAGATCAGCGGCGCCCCGCGAAGAACGGGACGCGCGCCCAGGCGCGTACACGCCCGCAATCGCGCGCGAGCAAGGGCGCCCTCGAAGCGGCCAAGAAAGCTCAAGCCACGCGCTCCAGCGAGATCACACCTGGGAGAGGATACTCCTGCCGGGCATCCCATGTGAACCGCGTGTCGCCCACGCGCTGAAAGCCCGACCGCTGCCAGAATTCGAGACAGGGGCCGTTTTTCTTCGTCGGAATGAGCTCGGCAACTACTTGTTCGACAGACAAGGTGCGCGCCGTTTCCACGGCGAGGTGGACCATCGTCTCCTCGACACGGCGGCCCATCACTCGGCAGCTCAGGACGAAGTCAACGACGCGCCCGACCGTTCCGTCCGCCTGAAGGCTGAGGATCCCGGTCAACCCGGCGTCGCCGAGGCGATCCGATACCGAAAGCGCCCACAGGGAGTTGCCCCGCGTCTCGGCCCATTCGGTCAGCTCAGACTCGGTCAAGCGCCGAGTGCTCAAGTTGAGCTGGTTTGTCTTGTTGAGGAGCTGGGTCGTGCGTGCGAGGTTGGCCGGGTTGAGACGCTCAATTTTCACGCGAAGGCCGAGGCTGAGAAGCCACTCGTCGAGGGAGCTGACTTGTGTGCGCAATTCGTCGCGCTTGCGGTCGGAAACATACATCTCGGTGCGAGCGGCGTCTTCCGCCGTGCGCGTTGGTGTGTCGAAGCAGCGCAAAGAAAGGAGGGTGCTGGTGTACGCGAGTTTGTCCTCCGGCCACTCGGGCACGAGCACCTCCGGGAGAGCCTCGCGCACACGGGCGCGTTCGAACGGATTGTCGTCGATGAACACAGTCGACTGGAGACCCAGGTTCAGGCCTGCGACCAGGTCGGCGAGGTTTCTCGCCTTATCATGCCAGTTGATCCGCCAGCCGACGAAGTCTTCCTCCTTGAGGACCATCTCGCCGTGTTTCCGAATCGCCTCGAGTGCGACGGCCTCGTCGTTCTTGCTCACGAGCGCCAGCAAAATCCCACGACGTTTGAGGCTCTTGAGTGCCCGCTGAAAATCGACGAACGCCTCACCGATGCTGTCGTGACCGCCAAGGCGAAGCTGTTCCCACCCGACGTCACCGACGATCCCCCCCCACAAGGTGTCGTCGAGGTCCACCACGATTAGTTTTCGAGCAAGGCCCGTGAGAGCCTGGATCGCTGCCTTGATATCGCTTGCGGCGTGCTCGAACACGGACAGGTGGAACGGGAGCTTCCCCATGTACCAAAGCTTCGCACTGTGCGCGCCGCGGCCCACCTCGTCGAACCAACGCTGCGCGTTCAGCACAAAGACGTTCTGCGCTTCGTCGAGGCGCGTGATGAGCCGCTGATTGATCATGTAGAGAGCGCGCGTTGACCCATGGGCCCGCGAATCGATGAATCCGAGTCCTCGCCGCCAGGGAGGAACCGTCCACGTCGGAACGAACGCGAAGCGATATTGCTTCAGCCCCTCGATGAGCAGAGAGGCGAAGCGATCGACCTCGGCCAAGAGCGTTTCGTCATCGACCTGCTCGAACTCGAGGAGGCGTGCGAACGCCGGGAGGACACTCTGCGGCTGCGTCCAGACGACTGCATAGTCGTGCGCGGGGTCCTTTGGGGACATCAGCGTTGGCACAACACTCCCGTACGGCGCGATCGTGACCCCGAGGACCGGGGCGGCGAGATCGCTTTCCAGCTGACGCGCGAGCTCGTCGATGGTGAAGTCGGAGACGAGGAGGCCACGGTGCGCTGGGGAAGGACGGACCTCTGGCGCCGTGACTCGCACGTCCGTTCGGCTGCCGATGTCGTTGGAGTCCCCATTGTGGACGACGGCACCGTGCGCATTCTTCTTCGATGCCGGAGCAGAATGCCGAGCTTCATCAGGCAGAGAGATGCCATCGAGTTGGCGAAGCACACGCGCCGGGTTGCCTCCAGCCACGACGCGAGCAGGTATCTCGCCCACGACGACGCTTCCCGCCGTGATCACCGAGCCCTCCCCGATGCGAGCGCCCGGCAATACCGTGACCCGACTGGCAAGCCACACTCCGTCGCCGATCTCGATCGGCTCTGCGCCCGAATCCCGCGTTCCTCCAGGTTCCCCTACTTCGGTGTCCGAGATGATGCAATACGGGGCGACACTGACGCGCTCGCCGATCGTCACCCTTCGCGCCGCGCTGATCACCGTTCCGAAGTTGATGGCGCCTTGCCCACCAATGTGGATTTCGCCGCCTGGTCCCGTCCTCAGCTCAACAGGAGCGAAGTCGCAAACGAGTCGCGTTCGAGACCCGATTTCGATGCGCCCGTGGTTCTCGATGCGCGGGATCCCTGCGACGCGTGCCCACGCGCCGACGAAGTTGCAGTTCCGAAGTTGAAGCCGCCCGGCCGCGGCCTCGGCCAGATAATTGGCGTCATCTCGCAGTCGCGTCAGTACCCCTTGACCTTGCTGCCGTTCGAGGCGTCTGCGCACGAGCGACAGGAACTGGTTCACGGTCTCCCTCAACGGACCCTGTAGCTCTGGCCGCACGTCAGATCAAGTCGGCGTTCTGTGAATCCTTCGCGGCGTCCGGCCCGCGACCTTTCTTGACGCACTGAGCGGTCTTGGACATAAAAGAGCCACTGTGCCGGAGCCCGCCCCCAGTCCCCCCCCGAGCAGCTCGCTCCCGGTGGAGCAAGTACGGGCGCGCGAGTGGGCCATCGCTCTGCGAAACGGCCTCAAGATGGGCGGCTCGCTTCTGATTACGTGGTCAGTCGCGCTTATCGTGAAGCTGCGTGTTCCGGCGTACCTCGGCCCGGTTCGTCAGGGCGACTTCGGATTCGCCGATAGCTTCGCCGCGATGTTCTTCGCCGTCCTCGGCCTGGGGATCGAAACGCACCTCATCAAGGAAGCCGCGGTTCGACCGAAATATGCGTCCGACATCGTCGGCGGCGTCCTCATCTTGCGGATTCTCGTTAGCCTCGTCATCTTCCCGGCCATGGCGGTCGTCCTTTGGGCGACCGGGCGCTCTGGCGGAGTCCTCACCGCGGTGATGGTCTTCGGGGCTGGCTATCACTTGATGGCCGTCAACGCGACCCTCGGCGCGGTCCTCCAGGCGAACTCGCGCGTCGGCCCCGCCGTGGTCGCCAACATCGTGACGAAAGTCCTTTGGGGAGCCGGCCTGCTCCTCGGGCTTCGACTCAACGCCTCCCTTCCTTTTCTGGCTCTGCCCGTCGTCGTTGGAGAGGCTCTCAGGATGGCGATTCTGGTCGCCGCCACCAAGAGCGGCGGACTTGAGTTTCGCATCGACGTGAGGGCCGTACGCGTCGCGTTGCTCGAGAGCGTGCCGTACTTCATCAATGGCTTGGCGCTGGGCATCCTGAGCAACCTCGTCATGTCGGTTCTTGGCTTCGTCCGCCAAGACCCGCGTGAAGTCGGGTGGTTCTCCAGCGTTCAGAACCTGGCTTCGCTCTGCATGCTGCTCAGCCCGGCGCTCTTCTGGGTCGTCATGCCTCTGCTCGCTCGAGCGCACGCGCGGTCGGAAGAAGAAGGAATGGTCGTCTTCCGTCGCAGCCTCGAGGCGCTCGTTATCGCGATCGCGCCCATCACTGTGCTCGTCTCGGCAGGCTCGGACTTCCTCATTCGAATCGCGTTCGGCGAACAGTTCGCCCCCGCCGCCACCGGGCTGTCCATCTTGTCGCTCGTCTTCATCATGACGTACGCGAACATGATGTTCGCGAATTGCCTAATCATCTTGAAGAAGGGGTGGTCGGTGACGGTGATATCCGTATCGTCCATCTTCGTTACGTCGGTCTTCATGCTCGTATTCGTTCCCCTCGGGCGCCGCCTCCTCGGAGAGGGCGGAGAGTGCGCGGGAGCCGCGAGCTCGGTGATCGCCAGCGAGGCATGCGTGGTCGGCGCAATGCTCACGCGCTTCCGCCGTTTTCCTTTGGACGGTCGGGACCTCCGCGTCTTCGCGAAAACGTTGGCGCTCGCGGCCTTGATCCTAATATTGGATCGCCGGCTGCGCTTCCTTGGCCCCCCGCGCCTCGTCGTCGATGCCCTTCTCTACCTGGGTCTGGCTCTGGCGATCGGGGTGTTTCGGATTCAAGACATCGGACAAGTGCTTCGGCTGGTCCGACAACGCGACGGCGATGGGAAGGCTGCGCCGGCAGCACCCACGTTGTAAGGAGTCGAGGTTTTCCTTTCGTCCGCGGGGCTGTGCCTGTAGTTTTTTGTGCATGCACACGTTGGCTCTCCGTGTGGCGCTCGTCGTCATTGCCGTTTCTTGCGGCGGTGCCTCGCCCGCCGTTGTCGTCGCGCCCTCCACGGCCGCGCCTGCACAAGCGCTGGCGACAGCCGCGACCGATAAGCGCGCCGATCTTTCGCCTGTGACAAGGCCGAAGACGGTCATGATCGTCGCTCGGTTCAACGACGTGGGCAAAAGCATCGACTCGGTCGACAGCATTCTCAAGCTTCCGACGAGCCTTCGAACGCTTGCCCTAGCGAAGTTGAAGGCAGAAGGCGCAGACTTCGTTCAACTCTCGGGCTCGCTCGACTTTGCGGTAGCTCTCAATCCGACCTCGCGCGACGATAGCGGAACATTCCTGTGGGCCGTCTCGATTCCTCTGAAGGATATCGATGGCGCTGCCCAGCGGGCGCAGGCCAAGGGAGACGACATCCGGCCGACGACGCCCGGTGCGGATCGCAGCAAAGAGAAGGACGGCGAGACGCAATGCGACTTCACGCCGGCCGTTGGGGACTCGCCCGCCCGCGCTGTTTGTGCAGACAACGCCGAGAGTTTGATGTTGCTCACCCCATGGATGGTGCGCGGCCTCGCGGCCGAATCAAAGAAACCCGGCGACGTATGGGTGCGCCTTGATTTCTCTCCGCTCAAGGAGCGCTACTTGCCGGAGCTCAAGTCCGAGGCGGACAAGCTGGTGGGCGACGCGCGCACAGGCCTCACGAGCTTTCTCAAGGCAACCGATCCTGAGCTATTGGACGCGCCCGGCGTAATTTCTCGCGAGCTCTTCGCATTCGCCAACGACGCCGATGCATTCGAGGCCACTTTGATGATGGACCCGAACAAGCCGGAGCTGCGTCTCTCGGCCGCGCTAGCCTCCCGCTCCGAAACTTCGTGGTTAACCCAAGTCTTGGCGAGCGCGACCGATCGTCCGGAGGGGCCGCCAGACCGATTCTATCGGTTGCCCAAGGACGCGATGAGCGCTTGGTGGGGCCGCGCCTCCGATCCGGCGCAGTTCGCCGGCGTCCGCAAGATTCTCCACAAGGCTTTGGGAGCCTTCTTCGCCCTACCGCTTCCGGACGTCTCGACCGCCGACAAGCAAGCCTTCATCGCCTGGGTGGACGGGCTGCCCACGATCTCCGGCGTCTGGGTCGGATCGAGCGGGCTCCTGCCGAGCGTGAAGGGGCCCGAAAAGAATCTCACGGCGCAGCAGGCCGTCGAAGAAGCAAGGAACTTGGTTCGCACGTATCTGCCTTGGGGCATCGGCGGTGGCGACGGCGATCCGGACCCGTTCATCGCGTGGTTGAAGCTCACCGAGGATGCATTCAAACGTGGCGTCGGTGCCATCAAAAAGGCATCCAAGAAAGACACCGGCGCGCCCGGATGGCTACCCACGGTAAAGTTCACCCAGAATGCGCCCGACTATCCGAAAGGATCGGCTGCGCTCGACATCGGGGTGGCCTTCAGCAGCAAAGATGTCTGGGAGTTCTTGCCCCAGAACAAGAGGCACGAGATCTCGCCCGGCAATTGGGCACAACCGGCCCACCCGAAGGGGCCCGAAGCGAAGGGAAAGGTTACGCTGCGTATTGTTGTCGTTCCCGACGAAGGCGATCATTACTGGTGGGGGTATTCGACGGACCTCGCCGCTTTGAGATTCCACATGAACAGGGTGCTGAAGGGCGCGCCGGCAAGCGGTCAGCTCTCGTCTCGGACTGATCTTGAGATCCTCAAGAACCACAAAGGCTTCGGCGGGTTTATGAGCTACGGGTCGCTGATCGACATGCTCAAGAACAGTGACGCCGTGTCCCCCCCCGAGCGCAAGGAAATAGACGACACCATCAATGCGCTGCCGCACAAGGGCAAGGGAGCCGTCTACATGCTCGGCTCGAGCACAGGCGGCAGCGCGCCGACCTTCTCGATGGACCTAGTCGCCGGCAAGGACATGTTCGAAGATATCTCGGCGGCAATCTCCCTCGGGATGACGAACGGGAAATCCAGTGCGACTCATCACTGAGCGGACGCCACAGGGCCAGGCCCGTGCCTGAGCCCGTCGCGGGCGAGGTTCTTTGCGGTATAATTCCACTATGGGTCCGAGCGTGGCCGTGTCTCCGTTGGAAGAGCCCATCGCGACGATGTGATGCTGCCAGCCGAATCGCTCACCCCGCGCTTCGAAGCGAACGAGATTGTTGGCGGAAAGTACCGTCTGCGCAAACATCTCGCGACCGGGGGCATGGGCGAGGTCTGGGTGGCGCAGAACGGGTCGACAGGCGCTCAGGTCGCGATGAAGTTGCTTCGCCGAGGCGTGGCCGACCCGGAGCGCGAGCGCGAGGCCGAGATGCGCTTTCGAAACGAGGCATGCCTAAGCGCGGGCCTCGCCCACCGCAACATCGTCAAAGTTTTCGACCTCGTCGAGAGCGGTGACCGGACGCTTGGACTCGTCATGGAACTTCTGCGAGGGGAAACCCTTCGAGCCCACTTGGATCGAGTCGGCTGGCTGCCGGAATCCGATGCCCTCGCGGTCATGACGGCGGTACTGAACGGGCTCGCCCACGCCCACGATCGAGGAATCGTCCATCGAGACGTGACTCCCTCGAACATCTTCTTGGCGGTCGATTCCGACGGACACGTTACTCCCAAGCTCGTCGACTTTGGGATTGCCAAATCGACGTCCTCGTCGCAGATCCCAGCGCTAGTGCCCGTGCAGACGCTCGATGGACGAGTGCTTGGCACCCCTATGTACATGGCGCCGGAGCGGATTCGTGGTCTCGACGGCATCGACGCGCGGTCCGATGTCTTTGCCGCAGCGGTCATCCTTTACGAGATGATGGCAGGCGTATGCCCCTTCGCTGATAGCACGCCCTCGGCGTCTCTGGCCGCCGTGCTCGAACGACACGTCGACCCGGACCCGAGAATCGAACCGCGTTTGTGGCTCGAGATTCGGCGTGCGATGGCCAAGGCCCAATACGAGCGCCACGCAACGGCCCGCGAGTTCTGCGAAGCCCTCAGGGAGGCCGCCGGCGGGAAGGAAAAACCGCTCGAAGCCAGCTTGAAGATCCACTCGGTGGTGAATTGGGACGATGACGCCGAGACCCGTGCGAGTGCCCAGGCGCTCGCACTAACGACAACGGATCGGGGCCCGCCGGCAGAAGCTTCCCGACGGCTCGCCGCCTGGACTGTCTGGGCCGTTGCAGGGGCCCTTGCCGGTATCGCTCTGAGCGTTGCCCTTTTGGTCGTTCGAGCGATGACCGCCCATACGGCGACGGGCGGAGCCGAGATTGTCACTCCGCCCCTGGCACGCGAACCGCCGCACGCGCCAGCGCTTTCGCTTTCGCCCACCTCCAGACCCACACCCTCGCCCCCGCCATCGGCCGCGTCTTCCGCCGCGTCCGTGCCTCGCACCGATACTGTCCAACCAACGGCGTCCAGCCACGCGCAGCGGCCCCCGTCCACTGAAATCCGGACCAGGCCCATCGCCACAACGCCAGGCTTCTAGGTCCAATGCCCCTTCCCGCTCGCCCCACCCGAATAGGACCGTATGACATCATCATTAGGATCGCCGACGGTGGTATGGCCACGGTCTACCTCGCGCGCGGCCACGCCGCGAACGCGGGTCGGCTCTTGGCGCTCAAAGTGCCGCACCACAATTTGAGGCACGACGGGCGCTTCGTGCAGATGTTTCTCGACGAGGCGAAGGTTCTCTCGCGGCTGTCCCACCCCAACATTGCTGCGACTTACGATTTCGGCACCGACAGCGACGAGCCCTTCATCGTGATGGAACTGCTAGTGGGCCGGACGCTTGCCGACGTGTGGGAGGCTTGCAACACGCGAAAGGTCTCTCTGCAGGTCGATCACGCGGCATGGATCGCGGCGCGCATCGCGGATGCTCTCCATTACGCGCACCAGCTATTGGACGATCGCGGCGCTGCCGTTCACCTAGTGCACCGGGACGTAAATCCGAGCAACGTGTTCCTGACGTTCGACGGGGCCGTGAAACTCTTTGACTTCGGCCTCGCAAAGGCCCTCGGACGGCAGAGCAAGAGCGAGCACGATCTCGTCAAGGGCAAGCTGCCCTACCTATCTCCCGAACAGGTCTTGCAATTGCCAGTCGATTGCCGCAGCGACGTTTACATGTTGGGCACGACGCTCTGGGAGATGACGACGATGCGGCGTCTCTTCAAGCGCCCCAGTGATGCCGAAACCCTGATGGCTGTCAAGGCAGGGTTAGTCCCCCACCCGCGCGCGACCGTTCCAAGTTACCCCGAGGAGCTATGGACAATCGTCCGCAAGGCGCTTGCTCGCGACCCGGATGGTCGCTACGGCACGGCTGGCGAAATGGCGCGGGACCTCGACCGGTTCGTCGAGTCACACGGGCGCGGCGATGACCAGGGAAAAGCGACCGGGGCAATCCTGGATGCCTTGTTTCCCGGCGAGCGTGAAAAGCGCGCCCAGTGGATTCGCGGCGCTAGGGTGCCGCCTTCACCGCCTTCGCCATCGTCTAAGAAGGCGCCTCCACCGCCTGTGGTTGCGTTGCCTCCCCCACCGCCTGTGGTTGCGTTGCCTCCCCCACTGCCTGAGGTTGCGTTGCCTCCCCCACCGCCTGAGGTTGCGTTGCCTCCCCCACCGCCTTCGGCGAGCGGACGCAAACGCTAGACGACACCCTTCGCAGCGCGGGCCGGGCGGTTCACTCGTTTTCGTCCGGTTTCTCGTCGATCCACGACAGACCATAGAGGCCGCGCTTCTTGAGCAGTTCTCGCAGGTGGTGGCGCGCGAGGTCCGCTTCCCGGGACCCAAGGGACAGATTGCCGCTGCAGCGCTTCATCAGCGCCGACAGGTAGGCGAACTCGAAGCGCTCGATGGCACGCTCCTTCGCGCTCGTGAAGGTGCCCGACACATCGAGTGCCTCTCGCTCCAAGCGGGTTCCGCGGAAGCCGACGCCCTCGGCCGCCACGTCCTCGCGACGCACGATGCCGTCGTGGCCAAGCGCAACGGCGCGCACGAGCACATTGCGCAGCTCGCGGACGTTGCCCGGCCACGGCTGCGCCTTCAGGAAATCGAGCGCGGCTTGCTCGACAACGATGGGGCGGCTCAGATCGCCCTGCATAGACGCGAGCACGCTGCGATGAAGTACCGGGATGTCTTCAGGGCGATCGCGCAACGGTGGAACGACGACCCGTACCTGCGAGAGCCGGTAGTACAGGTCCTCGCGAAAACGTCCCGCCTCGATCTCGTGTCGAAGGTCGCGGTGCGTCGCCACGATCACGCGCACGTCGACTTTGACGGGCATATGGGCGCCGACGCGAACCACCTCTTGGCGCTCGAGCACGCGGAGAAATTTGGCCTGGAGGGCTGCAGGCAGCTCTCCGATCTCGTCGATGAAGACCGTGCCTCCGCTAGCCGCTTCGAAGAACCCGATCCGGCGCTGGTCGGCGCCCGTAAAGGCCCCCTTCTCGTGTCCGAACAAGAGCGACTCCGCCAGCGACACAGGCAGCGCGGTGGCATCGATCACGACGAAAGGCCGAGTGGCCCGTGGGCTCTGGCCATGAAGTGCACGGGCGACTTCCTCTTTGCCCGTGCCGGTCTCACCCTGAATCAGCACTGTCAGCAATTTGGGGGCGACGCGCTCGAGCGTTGCGAAGAGCTCGCGCATGGCACTCGATTCGCCGACGAGGTTCCCAAAAGAGGTGCGCTCGCTGGCTACAGCGGTCAACGCAGCGTCGTCGCGCTCGATGCGAAGGGTCGTCGCGCCGATGACGAGCTCCCCCCCCACAGCGAGCTCGATGTCGGTTACCCGGTGGGGGCCCAGCCATGTACCGTTGGTGCTTCCGGCGTCGCGGACGTGAACTCGGTCCTCCTGCCTTCGCAGCTCTAGGTGCACGCCGCTCACGCGCGGGTCGGAGAGCACGAGGTCGTTGGTGGGATGGCGGCCGACAGTGGCCAACACACTCGACATGGCGAAGGCTCGGCCTGCACCCGGTCCCGCAACGGATACCAGGCGCGGAATGGCGGTCGGTGATTCCCGAAGAATTCCTTCGCTTACTTCCGTGCCGCCGCGCGCGAGATCGCTCGCCATGGCTCCCATCGTAGCGTACCTGCGATGGGAGCGTTCTAGTCGCGATGGGGGGAGCGGCACAACGCCCCCCTCAGAAAGCTCCCCCCAACCCCCCCCGCCGGGAACCGGCTTCGCCGGTTTCTTCCGAGGAGCGGTCGGTCGGGCCGCCCCCTACCTGCACGTGCTGACGAGGCCCGCGTCCGCTGCGCCCGGCGTGCAGCGCTTCGGGGGCTTGCAGACGGTGCCGCAGGTTCCGCAGTTGTTATTGCTGATGGTGGTGTCGACGCAGATGCCGTTGCAAAGAGTCAGCCCCGCCGGGCACTTGCACTGGCCCGTCTGGCAGGTTTCGCCGCCGGTGCAAGCGTTGCCGCACTTGCCACAGTCGAGGAAACTCGTCTGCAGGTTGACGCACGAGGTGCCGCACGCGGTGAGCGACGTGTCCGTACACGTGCAGGCGCCCGTGGTACAAGTTTGGGCCGCCCCGCAGAGATTCCCGCAGGTTCCGCAGTTGGTCCTGCTGGTCGATGTGTCGACGCAAGTGCCGTTGCACTTGGTTTCGGCATCGGGGCAACCCGCTACGCACATGCCGCCGGTGCAGACCAGAGCCGCGGCGCAGGCTTTCCCGCACGTTCCGCAGTTGGTGGGATCGGAAGACGTGTCGACGCATGTGCCTCCGGCGCCCGCGTCGTTGGCCCCGCAGTCCGTCGTCTTCGGCGGGCACCCGCACGCGCCCCCGGTGCACTGCATGCCGCCCGTGCAGGCGTTCCCGCACTTGCCGCAGTCGTTCGAGGTCGTTTGCAAGTTGACGCATGCACCGTTGCAAAGGTCTTGGCCATTGGGGCATTTGCACACGCCCGAAGCGCACATCGTTCCGCCGCTGCAGATGACGCCGCATCCGCCGCAGTTCTGAATGTCGTTGGTCGTATCGACGCAGCTGCCGTTGCAAAGCGTCTGCTGCGATTGGCAGGAGTTGGTGCAGCTGCCGTTGCTGCAGACCTGGTTGGCTGCACAGGCGTTGCCGCACTTGCCGCAGTCGATCGTGCTGCTCGCCAAACTGACGCACTGGCCGGAACAACTGATGGTGCCCGACGGACACTTGCAGGCGCCTCCCGAGCAAAACGACCCGCCGGAGCAAGCCAGCCCGCAGCCGCCGCAGTTGCTACTGTCGTTTTGCAGGTCGACGCAAGACTTGCCGCACGCGGTCAAGCTCGTCGCGCACTGCCCGGAACAAACGCCCGTGTTGCACACGGGCTGAGCCGACCCGCAGGCGCTTGCGCATTTGCCGCAATTGTTTGGATCGGTCTGCTCGTTCACGCACGAGCCCGAGCAGTAGTTGAGTCCGAGCCCGCACTGGCAAACGCCTCCGCTGCAGGTCGATCCGCCCGTGCACTTGGTGCCGCATCCGCCGCAGTTGTTGTTGTCGGTCTGCAGGAAGACGCACGCGCCGCTGCAGCTCACACTTCCTGCGTCGCCGCAGGTCGCGCTGCACACGCCGGTCTTACAGAAGTCTGCGGCCGTACACGCGGTTCCGCAGGTTCCGCAGTTGCCGTGATCCGTAGCCAGATTGACGCACACGCCTCCACAATCGGAAGTCCCTCCGGTGCACTGGCACAGGCCGGCGGTGCATGTCTTGCCGCCCGTGCACGCGTTTCCACACGCGCCGCAGTTGGTGTTGTCCGATGTGAGATCGACGCATCCGCCGGCGCAAGCCGAAAGCCCAGTCGTGCATGTAGCCGTGCAAACTCCCGAGGTGCAGAGCGGCATGTTGCCGCTGCAAGCCGTACCGCACTTGCCGCAGTTGGCGGCGCTGGTGGTCAAGTCGACGCACTTGCCGTTGCACAACGTCGTGCCCGCCGGGCAAACGCACGTCCCCGCGCTCGAGGCGTCCGTCGCCGTCGAGCTCGTACAGAACGTCCCGCCCGTACACTTGGTGCCGCACATGCCGCAGTTGGCGTTGTCCGAGCTCAGGTCGACGCACGCTCCGCTGCAGTTGGTTGTTCCCGCGACGCAGCCTGCGGAGCTGCACATGCTGTTCGAACAGGTCTGCGTGTTTCCGCAGGCGTTGCCGCACACGCCGCAGTTGCCCGGATCGCTCGCCGTCGTGACGCAGGCGACCCCTGCATCGGTGCAAGACATCTGGCCGGCTGGGCAGGTACAGTTCGACGCGACGCAACTGCTTCCTCCTGCGCACGTCATGGCGCACTGGCCGCAGTTGTTCGGATCGGTACCGAGCGAAACGCAATTTCCGTTGCAGCTCGTGAGCCCCGGACCGCATCCACCGTCGGTCGATGCCGCATCCGCGTCGCTCGTGGGCGTCGCATCCGACGAGTCGTCGGTCGCGATCGCATCGCCTGTCGCTGTCGCATCGCCGTCGATGCCTGACTGGGAATCCTGCGCCATCGTGGCGTCGTTGCCACCGCCCTCGGCGGCCGAATCGCGGGAGGACACGTCGGCTCCTCCGTCGTCGCCGCCTCCTATGCCGCTGGAACTATCGCCACCGCATCCTGCGACGTTCGCGACAAGCGCACACCCCGTGAGCACCAGAGCAAGGCAGTTGCACAGAGACCCCCATGAACGCATGCGTCCTCCCCGTTGTTGTTCGTTTCCTCAGCTCGTCCCCTCAGCCACTGACGTCACGGGTACACGCCGCGACGGATTCGAGAGCCGGAGCGTAGCATTCTTTGTGCCGGCTCGATGTGTGAAACTTGTCGCCTCTGGAACCCATTGCAGTGCCGGGTGGTGACCACTAGTTGGACGTTGACCTCGAAGCGCCCTCGTTGGAGCGCTCCAGACCGTAATCAGCGCCAAACCCAACCCAGAATCCGGTGAGCGAAAAGCCAAGACTCCAGCGCATCTGGAGCTGCTTGATCGGTTTGTACCGGAGGGCAAATTGGGGAATCGAAATGTGCGGAAAGACCACGGGCACGGACCCACCGCCGAACCAGTTGGGCTCGACGTACCCGTTGACCTTGTGCGGGTTGGGTCCCGAGTGCGACCGAGGATCGCAACCGACGACGCCGGGTGTTGCCGCCGTGCACTCTGCGTAATGGTTTCCGCTGCTCCCGACCAGCGGGCCGTTCGCCGTCTGGTAGACCCAGTTGTTTTGCAAGTCGCCGAAGACGTACCCGACGCCAACTCCGAATCCGTATTCGAAGTCGAAATGGTCGGAGATTGGCGCGGACCAGAGCGCATCCAACCCAAGATAAATGGCCTTCAGGCTGCTGTTTATCACCGTGTAATTGTTTGGTGTGTCCGGTTGGCCCTTCTGAAGCGCGAGAAAGTTCCCCGTGTTGTAATCGGTATATTGAATCCAGGGAATAATGGACTGGCGAGCCTTGCGCATGTCGAGCTCGGCGCCGACCGTGTTGGAGTAGATTGTGGCGCCGTCGTTCACGAACAAGTTCATGAGAAACTGAGGGACAATCGTTCCCCGGTAGCGGGCTCCGAGGAAGAAATAGCGCCGATTGGGGTCTTCCCAAGTGTTGGTTGCCTCGTCGACGGGGGCGACGGGCACGTTCGGAAGCTCCCCTGCCGCCGAGAGGCTCGCCGGAGCGGTTTTCTGGGCGAAGGCGCGCGGCGGGGCGACCCCGATGAAGAGTGCGAGCAGCATTGCAGACGAGTAACGAAGCCCCGCGCACCGAATCATTGCGAGCAGCTCGCAAGCACGGACTGGACCGCTTCCGGTGCACGAAATACTGGGCCTCGCGACCTAGTTTCCGGCCGTACCGGTCACTCGGTTGGCCACCCAGGCCCTTTCGAGTTGCCACCGAATCGGCAAGGAGACTCCACCCGCATTGACTGGGCATGGAAGTGGATTGCAAGAGTCCGGCAAGTGTCGGTACCGTCAACTGCGCAATGGCCGGTCGCTCGCTTCCTCGGATCGCCCTCGTTGTCCTTGCCGCGCACATGGTACTTCATGCCGCGGTCGCGTCCGCGCAGACCGCGGAGGAGCTGGCGGTCGCGCGTAAGACGTTCGCGCAGGGTGTGGCGGACCAAAACGCGAAGCGCTTTGAAGCGGCTCTCGAGGAATTCCGTCGAGTTGCGGCCGTAAGAGATACGGCGAACGTGCGTTTTCGGATCGCGTCGTGCCTCGAAGCGCTGGGCCGAATGGCCGAAGCACTCGCCAACTACGACGCGGCCGTGTTCATCGGGGAAGGCGACCAGGCAGCCGCAGACGCCGTGCGCGCGTCACGAGAGCGGGCCGCGCAGCTCGACCGCGTCGTCGCGCGGCTGGCGCTTGTCTTCGCGACGCCCCCGCCAGCGGGCGTGGAGGTTCGCGTGGACGACGCGCGCATCGATCCGGCGCGGCTCCGTGATCCGATCGCGCTCGATTCGGGACACCACTCGGTAAGCGCCACGGCGCCAGGGATGGATCCATTCCGCACTGGCGTCACCCTGCCGGAGGGTGCCCAGGTATCGATCACGGTTGAACTGAGACCGCTGACCGGGGGTGACGTTCCCGAAGTGCCCGTGGCGACGACGGGGGAATCGCACGAGGCGCCCGCGCCGGCCAAAACGGAGCACCCCAGGTCCACGCCCACAGCGGGCTATGTTGCGTTCGGCGTCGGCGGCGCGCTCGCGGTGGGTTCGGTCGTTTCGCTCGTGCTCTGGGCGTCGAACATCGGGACACTGCACCGCGTCTGTGGGGACACCCAGCCCGCGGACAACAAGCTGCATTGCCCGGCAACAGCGAGCACAAGCACAGTGAACACAGCTCACGACGCCGCGCAGGTGCAGGGCCCCTTGGGTATTGGTCTCGGATTGGGCGCTGCGGTTGCCGCGGGTGTGGGTGTGTGGGTCGTGATGACCCGGCCGTCGGGCCCGCAGCGGGCGTCCGGAGGCGAAAGGCTGCGCCTAGGCCCCATGCTCGTTCCCCAGGGTGGCGGGATCGTCCTTTGCACCACACTATAGGCACCCCCATGCGGCATTGGCTCTTGCTGGCGATTGGCATGTCGGCTTCAGGCTGCGGCGCGCCAGGCATTGTCTGGCCGAACGACGGCGGATCGGGCGGCAGCGCCAGCGGAGTCGCCACCAGCGGTGCCGCGGGCAGCGGAGCTACGACAAGCGGTGGCTCGGGCAGCAGTGGAGCCTCGGGCGCGTGTCTGAACGTGCCCAATTTTAGCGGCGTATGCTGCCAGTCGATTCCGACACCGATTCCGTGTGTGGGATTAGCGTGCGACCCGTCGATCTGCAGCATGAAGTGCGATACCTGCGTTGGCCAAGTGTGCTGCGCGAAGACTCTCCACAGCGGAGGTATCAGCATTCTCTGTCGCAACTACAACCAAACGTGCCAGTAGTTGCTTCTTTGACTGCGTACCACGGCCACCCGCAGCCACGTCCGCAATGGGTTGCACGGTGTCGGCCGTAAGACGCAGCGCGTCCCGCAACGATCGAACGACGGCCACGCACGGTCAGGCCAAGTCCACCGGGTTTTTCGCGATGGCCATTGCAGGACGGTTGGCGTCCCCGACGGGACATGCGGCGTCCGCGACAGGACGCGCGGCGTCCGCGGCGGGACGTGTCACGTCCACCGGCGAATCCACAGCGTCCCCTCGATCGCGGACCGCGTCCGACGCGGGTCGCGTGACGTCCACGAGCGGACTTGTGCGAGCCGGCGGCGGACGCGGACCGTCCTCGCTCGGACGCCACGCCTTCGCTATGGGACGCCGCACGTTCACTGCGGGACGCCACGCCCTCGCTATGGGACGCCGCACGTTGAACGAAGCCGCTACGCGGCGGCTGTGATGACAGAAAGCGCCAGGGCCTGACCTGAGGCGCTTTTGGTGGCTCCCTTGACCAGCGTTGCCCCGACCG